>OGCG01001035.1_pt1 | contig 14836 bp, 12 predicted proteins | sample 1570061 | NCBI WGS metagenome assembly OGCG01 (sample SAMN06268698, study PRJEB24515) | hot springs metagenome | isolation source: Joseph's Coat, Yellowstone National Park, Washington, USA | place: USA:Joseph's Coat, Yellowstone National Park, Washington, USA
ACTACACATAGCTATAATTTATCGCCTTATATCCCCATGCCTGAAGGCAGGGGCATTACGGCGATGGATGGTAAAGATCGAACGGGGAGATGGATTGCTAAAAGACTGTTGAATTCCCTAGCTCTTTTTTGTGCCGCTTGTTATCCGGGTGTTACCTTGAGCCAAAAGCATAGACATTCTTTTTGACTCCATCCTTTTTAGGTTTCATTGATCGGCATTTTTTAGTTTCTTATTGAGGAAAGGAGGAGGCCAGATCACTTGCATATGCACATCGACTACTCCCTCCTTCAACATGCCCAGCCGCCATGCGGCCCTCTTGGATAAATCCAGGCAACGACCAGCGACATAAGGCCCTCTGTCATTAATTCTAACAAGAACCGTTTTATGGTTCCGTAGGTTTTTCACAACGACATAGCTACCAAGAGGAAGGGTTTTGTGAGCTGCGGAGAGCGCCAAAAAGTCATAATGCTCTCCTGAAGCAGTAAGACTGTCTACATACCATGAGGCTTTGCAGTGGAAAACGGGAAGTCCAGGAAAGAAAAAGGGCTCTGTTACATAGTATAGAAGAAAACCGAAGGCAACAAGCAATAGCAAAAGAATTAAGGAGAGCAAGCGCATGAAAAATTCATTAATTAAAGAGGAAAAATGTTTCCGTTCTTTTTCGGTTTAAAAACATACAGAGGTACAAAAAAAACTCTCGTTAGTCTATTTTAAAAGACTAAAGCAGATGCCGCTCCCTTTTTTCTACTTGCATGGAAGAAAAAATTAGCCTTTTCTGCTTTGTTTTTCTTGGGGATCCCTCCAATAAAAGGTACTCAAGTCTCATGGCGCATTTTTTTATTCAAAGGGTTCTGTATAGGAAAAGGAAGGCAAAAAGATATTTTTACCTAAAGCATCCAACGGTTTAGCCCAAGGCTTTAGTTCTGTCCATTGATCTAGAGATTCTTCATCGCTATCTGTTTTTCTTAAGCTGCTCAAGTCATAACGCTCGTAATAAGGGGGAGTTTCTTCATCAAACGAACAGAGCACGATCCCACGGCCTTCCTTTTCAAAATACCAGTTTTTCAGTTTCTGATATTTCCCAAAGATTCTTAAGATTATTTTGCCTTCCCTATAGATTTCTACAAAAGATCTATCCGTTTCTTTGGAGATCCGTATCCAACCAACCGTCCCATTTTTTGCTACTTTAGCTTCTAAGCATTTTCCTGGGTTTTCCAGGATAGTTCTTCCTCCACTTTGCATAATAATAGTAATTATTGTGTTTTTAGTATTATATTTCGTTTCCACTCTTACTGGATCATCCTTTCCGGTGTTTTCATGACGAATGCAAAAAGGAAGGAAATCGACGTCTGCTCTTAAAAGCTGTTCCCATGCCTTGGTTCCAAAGGCTACTTCTTGACTACGTTCTGTTTTTATGAGTTTTCCATTTTCTAGATCAAAGACTTCTACTCTTATATCATCTCCATTCGCATTGCGAGACCGAACGGCAGCAACCATATTCCCAATATCTTCTATCTGGCATAGAACCCATGCTTCAATGAAAGGATAGCTACTATGGATTTTTAGGGTTTTAGGATTTGATTCTTTTTTTTCTCTTATTAGCAGAGTATCGTCTACAAAATCGACAGAATTACCGATTCCTTTATGTATTCCTTCAATCCATCCAATGAACCGGTCTGTCTCAATAGGACAAAGCCCCAACTGACTTAGTAGGAAAGAAGATTGCATTATTTTCCCATGAATCCACCGTGACGAACAGGTTGGATAGGAACAAGGTTCATTCGTCGTCAAAAGATGAGCAGAAAGAATGAGAGTCTCTAAAAAGCAAAAATAGAAGGATATCAAAAAAAATGGATATCGAATAACTCTGAGCATCTAGTGCCTATTCCTTGAAGGCTGAACAGCAAGGGTTCTCTGTTGGGGTTTCTTTAATGATTTTCATCAAAGAGAGTACTAGCTTCTATCTTTTTTAGCTCGCTCTCAACCTCTTCTTTTGTTGGGAAAGAGGTCCTTGCCCCTTTTCGTGTACAACTTAAAGTAGCTGTTATGGTCGAAAAAAAAAGAAGTTCTTTCCAGTCGAATCCACGAGCTAGTCCCAAAGAAAAAGCTCCATGAAAAGCATCTCCTGCCCCATTGGTGTCCACCGCTTTGATTGGCAAGCTTTTCATCTTACCTTCTTGTCCTTGGCATTTCCACAATAACCCTTTTGGGCCAAGCGTCAGTACAAAATTTTTGTATTCTTTTGAAACCTGTTCGAATGCAGTATAGGAATTGTTGGAAGATGTTTTTTGTAATACAAACTTTTCTGAGGCAACGACATAATCTACTTCTGGGGCAAGGACTCTTGTGCCCTCATGAAATGAGCCAGCATCCAGTACGGTTAGGATTTTTTCTTTCTTGGCTAATTTTAGAAATTCTTGAGAAGCGGCCAGCTCATGTCCATCGAAAAGGATGACTTTAGGCTTAAGCAATGTTGTATTGATGCCTTCTCCAGAGAGCTGAGGGGTCGATTTTTTGTAGTTAATGACCGCTCTTTGGCCATCGGGTTTAACTAAACAACAAGCAACCGGAGTAGGTGCGTTCCCGCGTTGGACTAAGCGTGTGTCCACTCCTTCCCGCTTGAATTCTTCAAGGATTTTTTCGCCGAAATCATCCCTACCAACATACCCACAGAATGCCGATGTGCCGCCTAATCTTCTAACAACCACGGCGGCGTTTGCCCCTGGTCCTCCTCCGCAAATAATTAGGTCTAGTGCAAAGATTTTCTCATCGCTCTTGGGGTCTTTTTCTACATAAAAAGAAAGGTCGTAACAACTGTGGCCAACTGTTAGCACCTCAATTGGGTTCATCAAAAGAAAATCTTTTAAGAAAGATTTTCTAAAGGGAAAGCTCAATTTAGAAAAAAAACAATGGATAAAGCTGAATATTCACCGATCTTTTTTTAGGTTAAAGATTCGGATAAAAAGATTGCGGTTAAAAGAGAACAACTTATTGTGCTAATAATGGAGGGAAAATCTTCTATTATCTATGTCTTTATTACGTGTTGGTCTTTTCGTTAACAAAGAGAAAAGGGGGGCTTTTGAACTTCTTTTGGAGCTTGTGGAATATTTTAATAAAGAAAAGATAGCTTTTTTATTGGAGGATTCCACCGCCAGGCTTATTGGGCAAAGAGGCATTTCTATAAGCCGATTCTCTGAGGAGGTGGACCTGATTTTGGTTGCTGGGGGGGATGGAACCATTATCAGAATAGCCCATGAAATCTTTCCCTCTCCTGTTCCTATTCTAGGAGTGAATACTGGTAGTTTAGGATTCCTTACGGCAGTTTCCAGAGAAGAAATTCTGCCGCAGCTACCCAATATATTGCAAGGGCGTTTCAGAAAGAGTCCTAGAATGGTGCTTAGGGCCGTCGGCTCTGCTTATGGAAATAATTTTGAAATTCCTTGTTCTTTGAACGATATTGTCCTTTTTAGAGGAGCTTTTTCCCATATGGCGACAATTGATGTTTTTGCCCAGGGAAACCTCGTGACCGAATTTCAATCCGACGGTCTTGTTGTTTCCACTCCTACCGGTTCTACAGCCTATGCTTTGTCGACGGGAGGTCCAATTATTATGCCTGAGTCTGAAGTTTTTACTCTTAATCCTATTTGTCCTCATACGTTGACAAATCGGTCATTAGTGTTTCCTGAAGAGGTCACTTTGCGTTTTTCTATCCCACTGGGCGGAGGGCCAGTACGACTTGAATATGATGGGATTGCCTACGGGGATCTTCATCCTGGGGATTGGCTTGAAATTGAGGCGAGCCCTAAAAAAGTTATTCTGGGGTTTTTAGAGGAGCGGAATTTTTTTGAAATTTTAAGAAGAAAGCTGCGTTGGAGTGGAGCAACAGTGGAGGAGTAACGTATGAAGGAGCTCTGCTCTTGATTGGACAAGCGGTGATTATGAATGAGTGAACGATGAATCTCTCTGATGTATTGACCCAGGATCGAGTTCTAGTAAATTTATCAGCCAGAGATAAATTTGAAGCAATAACTAAGGTTGCCAAAATCCTCGAACATAGTCCACTGCTTCAATCTTTTGATACTTTCTTAGAGGCAGTCTTAGAAGCTGAAAAATTGGGGATGACCTGGTTTGAACAAGAAGTCGCTTTTCCGCATATCCGCAGTGAAGTAGTTAAAGAGTTAGTCATAGCTGCTGGCCTTTTCCCTTCGGGGGTGTTTTTTAGAGAGGCTGCTCATTTAGTGCGCCTGATTTTTGTAATAGGTGCTCCTAAGAAACTTAACACCAACGATATTATTGTAGTTGGGTCATTGGCAAGGATTGTAGCGACCAATAGACAGCAATTGTTAAAAGCAAAAAGTGCTGAAGAGTTTATTAATCTCATTGCTAATCTTGAAAAACAACTTCAATAACCAATTTTAGCCTAGCTTTTAGCTATCCTTAGTAAACTAAGTGGATTTTCTATAAGAAACGAAAAGAAAGCTTGATTTGAATAGAGATAGCTACAAAAAAGACAAGGCCGCTAGAGGAAGCCAGTGAGAAAAGTAGGATGAAAAGGGCTGGTAATGAAAAGTAGCATAAGGTAGGCGCGAACAGATTAGGAATAGGTCTTTAGCTCAAAGAAAATTTCTTTTTGTTTAGCTGTTTTTTGGTTAAAGTGATCTTATATCAGTTAACCCGCTAGGACAGGTGGCTGAGCGGATGAAGGCGCTCGACTCGAAATCGAGAATGGGGACAAAACCCCATCGCGGGTTCGAATCCCGCCCTGTCCGTTGCTCTTTAGGGTAAAAGATCGGAATACAGAATCCTCTTGTTTTATCCTACCCGTTCTGTATCCATAGGCTGAGGCCACTATTCCAAGGAATTTAGACAAAGGATAGGGAACAAAGGGTTCGTTAAGAGAGAATTATCGACTGTTTTTAGAAGAAAAGAGCTGGTTTTTGGGTTGAGGAGAAAACACAGCTTTAACTATGTTTTCATTTTCACCACTCTTAGGGATGATTCTCAAAACATAGGCTGGGTGTCTTGGGGAAATATAAAAACTATCCCCAGGTTCCAGTCTTGTTAAGGTCCGTTGTTCCTGTGGGTTTATAAAAATAAATCGGGTTTTAGGGGTTAGGATGGTTTGAATTAAAGGTAAAAATCCTTTGATATCAGCTTTTGCTATCAGTGCTTTATTTTTTTTATTAAAACCAACAACTTTAAAATGCCCATAGACCCAGAGATTTTTCACTTTATGTTCTTTGATGTAGGTAGAAAAGTTTTGAGTGGAGACAAGATGACTTTTTTTAGGTGAATAAATGGGTAAAGTAGAACCGGTCGATGCTCTTTCTGTTGGCTGAAGACCATCTGTTTTTTTATTCTGGTGTGTTTCCAATTGCTTTTGGGCTTGTTCAATGGCCTTATCGAGCTCTTCGGTTTCAGAACCGATAGCAGCTTCCAATGGCGAGATGAACAGGAGTATGCAGAAAAGGAGTAAAGGAAATTGTTTCATGACAAAAAATGGCCTTATCATTTATTATTGAGTTCAACAAGTTTTGTTTTTAGAAGCGCAGCTTCTTTCTTAATTTCTTCAAGTTTTTCTTTGGTCAATGGGCCATTCTTTAATTCCGCCAATAGCTCCCTCTGTCTTTTGATAATATACTCTTTGATTTTTTGTCCCTGCTTTTGATATTCGTTCAGGCTGTAATAAGGTCGAGGAGATTGGGATACAGTACAACCAGCGATTTCTAAGCTAAAAGAAAATGGAATGACGCAGTGGAAAATCATCATATTATTTGTAGTGGTGACATCGAATAGATAGGCTTTAAGTTCTTTTCCAAAGGTAACGGTTGGTGCAAGCTGCTTAGAAAAAGCTTGGGAAAGCTTTTTATAAAGAGACGCAGGAGTTTCTACGTAAGTCCAGAGCTCAGCTGGTTGTCCTCCTTCTTTCGATGCTTCTGTTGGAACCCATACAATCATGATTCCAGTGAATGGAGCCCATACTGGTTCTATGCGATTTGCCCTAAACTGTCCGCAAACGATCTGCGCTGTTTCATCTTTCCAATAATTCCACAGTTGCTGAATGAAGGAAGAGGGATGAGCTTTGTATTTTTCTAAGAGCTGAGAAAAATCAAAGAAAAGTTCTTCTTTGCTTAAAGCTGTCTTTAGTGTCCAGCCATAAGGCATGGAACTGGAAAGTTTTGCTTCTTCTTTTTCTAGCACCTTCGATATCTCTACTCTCGATTGGAATAGAGAAAGGAAGCTATCTCTTTTATAGAACATAAGCAGGCCAAGAGCCAAAAAGCCTAGAACAACTAAGGAAAGAGATCTAGCATTGAGTCTTAAGTCTAATTTCTCTGCCCACCGGATAATCTCTGATCGATCCTGGCTAACAGTTGGTTCTTCCTGCCCACAAGAAATATCGGTCCATGGAGGCTGGGTGCTTTTGTCCTTATAAAACCAGAATGAGAGGCTTCGGAATATCCAAAGCAAAGGAGCTGAGAGCAAAAAATAGTAGAAAAGGGTCTTAGAAAAAAACGAGGCAATAAAAGCAAAGCCTAAAATAAGAGCCGGCTGGATAAGAAACCAGAACCATTGGTTTTGCGGTAGCCCAAAAAGGGGCACGCCCCAAAATAAGGGATTGCGTTGGATCTTTTTCTTTTCTTCTTCAAAGTAGACAAGAAAGGTTTGGTAAAAGTAGATTAGAGTTAAGAACCCAGAAAAGAGAAGAACGACTGTGATTTCAGAATGGCTGCTTTGCTTATTTAGCCAGGCTAACACCAGAAGAATACCCAGGGAAGTTAAGAATCGTTTGGGATGGGCATAGTTTTTCCCTAGTCTGCGGACAGTCAAAAGCTCACAGGGCAAAAACCAGGAGATAAAAAGAAAAAAAAGTTTTTTCAGTAGAACGACTCGGATAGCAAGAGGCTTATCTTTTTCTGTTTGTTTCATAGGAAGATAAAAACTAAAAAACAGATGGCATGCTATTACCAAATAAGTGCTAGCAGTTTTTTAAAGAATTTTACCTTCATTACCTCCAGCCTTTTCGCTCTCATCCTCTGACTAGGAATATACAAGCATAGATTTTTTAATACAAAAAATCAAGCATTCCTTTTTAAGGGTGGCAGCTATAGGATGATTAAAAGTTAATAGAAAAGAGGGTATTTTTTGAAAATCTACTTTTGTAGGGAAATCGGCTATGTCAATTTGATAGCGAGTTTTTTTCATTATCCCCCTTTTTTTAAGCTAGAAAAGCTATTTTGTAGCTAGGAGGCATGTTGGAAAAATTCGCTACTACGTTGCTTTCTCATAAGCCTTTTGTCTACCTCCTGTTGTTTTTATATCTTTCTGCTGGTCTTTATACGGCAACACATCTGTCTATCGACGCCGTTCCAGATATTTCCAATGTGCAGGTGCAGATTATTACTCCTGTAAGGGATTTTGCTCCAGAAGAAATCGAAAAGCTTGTTACTTTTCCTTTGGAAAGGGAATGTTCAGGGATACCTGGCCTTGAAGAAATGCGTTCTGTAAGCAAGTTTGGCATTTCTCAGATCACCTTAGTCTTCAAAGATGGTACGGATATTTACAGGGCTAGGCAGCTTACGGGCGAAAGACTCATTACAGCGCTGGATAAAATTCCCCAAGGCCTTGTACCAAGACTTGGCCCGATCAGTACAGGTTTAGGAGAGGTTTTTGTGTATGCCCTTGATTGGGAAAAGGACCATCCCAATAAGCCCAAAAGCCGTTTGGAAGAGCTGATGGAATTGAAGCTCATTCAGGAATATCAGATTAAGCCGCAGCTTCGGATGGTCCCTGGAGTGGCAGAGGTGAATACGCTTGGTGGGTATGATAAGGAAATTCTGGTAATGCCTGATCCAGAAAAATTGATGAACCTAGGGCTGACGGTCAAGGAACTTAGTCAGATCGTTGGGAAGAATGTGGAGAATGTTGGTGGAGCCTATATAAAAAGGGCTGGAGAGCAAATGACAGTTAGAGCCGTAGGTAGAGTAGAAGATCTGCCTCAGATAGAAATCTTGCCTATAAAATATCCGGGTTGGACAAAGCCGCTCTTAGTTAAAGATGTAGCGGCGGTGGCAGTAGGAGCCAAAATTAGAGTGGGCGCAGCTTTGGTCAACGGAAGGGAAATGGTCCTTGGGACTGTTATCATGCGGGTCGGAGCTAATGGAAGAACGGTTTCTCAGAAGGTGTTTCAAAAGATCCAGCAAATCGAGCGGCAGTTACCAGAAGGAGTCAAAATAGAAGTACTCTATAACCGCTCAGAATTTATTGACCAGGTGATTCACACCGCTTTTTCTAATCTTCTGGAAGGGGCCACTCTTGTGGCTCTAATCCTCTTTTTTATTTTGGCCGATTGGAAGGCTTCTTTAATTGTTTCTTTCACCATTCCTCTTTCCTTTCTTTTTGCTCTCTACGGAATGAGGCTTTTTCATTTGTCTGGTAATTTGATGAGTCTGGGAGCCATCGATTTTGGTCTCATTGTCGATGGAGCGGTCATAATGGTAGAAAACATTCTTAGGAAACTTGCTGAAAGCCAATCGAAGCTAGGCAGCTGTCTTTCTAAAAAAGACAAAGAGTTAATAGTCAAAGAAACTATTTCTGAAGTAGGCCAATCGGTGCTCATAGGGGTTTTAATCATTACTTTTGTGTACGTCCCCATTCTTAGTTTAAGCGGGGTGGCAGCTAAGACTTTTAGGCCCATGGCCATAACCGTTATCTTTGCCTTGATTGGTTCCATTTTAGTTAGTTTCACTTTTATCCCTGTCATTTCAGCGACTGTCTTGGGAAGAACAAAAGATTTTCAGAATCGTGGTAGAGAGTTCAACCTATTAAAAAAAATCTATCGGCCTTTTCTTAGGTTTACTCTGAACCATGGTTGGTTTTTTGTAGGGGTGGCTCTCTTGTTCTTTCTCATTGCGATTTTAAAGTTTGGTTCTTTGGGAGCAGATTTTGTACCTAAGCTTGATGAGGGCTCCTATGACATCAATATTTTTAGGGAAAATACTATTGGGATAGAAGCTTGTGTAGAAATGGAAAAGAAAACCGAAGAAGTGCTGCTCCAATCTTTCCCTGAAATCCGCTATGTCTATTCGCGTATCGGAATGGCGGATATAGCCACCGACCCAGCAAGTCCAAATGAACCTGAGCTTTACGTTATCTTAAAACCCAAATCGGAATGGAGAAAGATTAATGGCAAACCGATTTCTAAAGAGGATCTGGAAGATCTGATGGAAGAAGAAATAAAGCTCAAAGTTCCAGGCCAAGCAATGATTTTCTCTCAACCTATTGAAAACCGGTTCAATGACATGCTCCAAGGCGTTAAAGCGGATGTGGCCTTTAAAGTTTTTGGTTCCGATTATTTGACCATTTATTCGCTGACGGAACAAATTAAAAAGCTACTAGAAAATGTCCGTGGCGTGGTAGGCCTAGCCTTTGAAACCTCTGGTGTGGCCCCATCTCTGGAAATCATCCCTGATCGCCTTGCCATGGCAAAATATGTCGTCCAATCCAGTGAAATTAATGAAGCTGTCTCTGGAGCCTTAGGAGGAAAGACAGTTGGACAACTCATCGATGGAGTCAGACGCTATGATATTGTTGTCAGATTTTCAGATCTAGAAAGAAACAATATCAATGCTTTGCTTTCTCTGCCAATACGTTCAGGTACTGGTGGCATCCTCTCCTTATCACAGGTTGCTTCTGCAAGCTACGAAAATCGACTCCGATCCATTTCTAGGGAAAATGGTATCCGTCGGATCGCCTTGCTTGTAGACCTTGAAAGAAGGGATTTAGAAAGCTTTGTTAAGGAAGCCACAGAGAAGATCAATCGGTGGGTGCATTTTCCCCCAGGCTATTTTTATGAAGTCGGTGGACTCTACAGGAATTTTATCGAAGCCAAAGAAACATTGAAAGTGGTTGTTCCTATGGCCTCTTTGGCAATTATGATGCTCCTTTATTTTCTTTTCAAAAATTTCAGGCATTGCATTATTGTCTTTTTTTCAATTCCGCTGGCGATTACAGGAGGCATCTTTTCCCTTGTGTTGACAGCTCTTCCTTTCAGTATTTCAGCATGGATAGGCTTTATTGCTGTATCCGGAGTGGCTATTCTAGAAGGACTTGTATTGTTAGGAGCCATTAACCGCATCCGCCTTTGTGGATATCCGCTAGAACAAGCGATCGAAGAAGGAGCGCTTATCCGACTGCGGCCAGTATTAGCTACTGCGTTGGTGGCAAGTTTAGGGTTCTTCCCCATGGCCTTTGCTCAAGGTCCCGGAGCTGAAGTACAAAGGCCTTTAGCGATTGTTGTTATTGGAGGGGTTCTTTCTTCAACGCTTTTAGATCTTGTAGTTCTTCCTGTATTTTATCTGTGGATAGAAAGTCTATGGGATCGGTGGAAACAAAAATCACCTACTAAAGGGAATGGAATCTCAGGAGCTTCTGTAAAGCAAAATAAGGAGCAGTCCTTAGAATGAGAGCAATAGAAAGAAGGCTATCTTCAGTATAAGAAGCAAACCCTTCTACCGTAGAAAATTAACGAAAGCTAAAGAAGAAAGACAAAAGAAAAGCCACTTTTTAATCCAAGAGTGAATAAAAAAAAGTAATCTCTATCTATTGGATCGGACTCTTTTCCAAGGAGCTTGTAGGCTTTTTAAGCTTTTCTTTTCGGAAGAAAAGAAACTAGAATGAAACTGCCTATGAAGTAGCATAGGGGTAAGAGCATGGGAGTTTTAAAGGAGTTTGTGGCAATAAAAAGATAGCTAAAAGACAAAGGACCAATGCCAGTTGCGATCCGGCAAATTAGACCCCAAAGACCAAAATGCTTGCCGATTTTGTCTTCGTCTGATAAAAGACTCATAACGGCTCGGGCAAGGGAAAGAAGAGAACCGTTTCCAATACCAATAAGAAAGGAAGCGACGTAGAAGGAGGTTTTTGTTTCAGCAAAAACAAGGCTGCTAACACAACCGATCCAAAGCAAAAGATCTAGTTGGAGGGATTTTCGGGATCCCAATTTGTCTTGGAAAAACCCAAAAATAAAAGAACCAAGAGTACCACCTGCTTGAATCAAAAGGAAGATGCCTACCTGTTGGGCTCCCGTTATGCCGTATTCCATCTGCGCATAGACCGCTAGTATAATCATGAGAATGGTGGCTGCAGAAAAGAAAAGGAAAGAAGCAGCAAAATAAAGAAGTAGGGGTTTATTATGGGCAATGAGAAGAGCTGTTTCTTTAAGGTCAGTGAGGATTTTTAGAAGTGCTTGAGCAAAACTTCTGGTAGGAGTGGATTTTTTTTGAAGTTCCAGATTAAAAAAAAGCGGAAAACCACACATCATATAGATAGCTGCAACGATAGGGAAACAGAGTCGAAGAAGTTCCGTATTCGACACCGTAAAGCCTGGAGCTAAAAGAGGATAAACAAGTAATAAGCTAAAAATGCCCCCTATATTCCCAAAAGCTCTTGTCCAGCCTGAAAATCTGCCAACAGAAGAGGGAGAAATCAGTTCGGGTAGAAAACTTGAAAAAATATTTTCGGTAAAAGAAAAGGCAATATTCGCTAAAGAATAACACAAAAGGCTTTTCCAGACATCCCCTTCGTGAGTCGTTCCTAAAAGAGCTGTTGCAAGGATACAGATTACAAAGAAGAACCCAAGAAGAAATTTTCTTTTAGCTAGGCAATCGGATAAGGCGCCGATAAAAGGGAGGAAGACCGCTACAAAAATTTGAGTGAAAAATGCAGCCATTCCCAACAGAAAAGTCCCATCGGTTCTCCGGGCACAGACGATTTGGACGAAATAAAGACTGAAAACTAGATCCACAAGAACGATACTAAAAGAGACATTTCCGAGATCAAATATTCCCCAAGACAATTTTTCTCTAAGCCCAACAGTTGTAGCTGGCTTTAAGATGATCTCTTTGGTAGGGGCCTCATTCATGGGTTTTTGCTAGAGTAGATTACTGACAACAACAAACATAGACATACACTTAAAGACAAAGCCATCGGATTGTCATTGAGACTTCAAACTTTAAATAAAAAATCATTCCTATTCTCAAGAACCACGAGCAGGCATTTTGCTTTCAATTTTTGTGGGTTTTTGGTTAGGGAGAAATATCAGGCCAAAGAGCCCCAACCCGAAAAAGATGAGGGGAGCAAAAAGCGGAGTCTGGAATGATTTGTTGATTTCAAAAAGTAATCCGAAAACCAAAGGACCAATGCCTGAAGCCAATCGGCCAACAAGCCCCCAAAGACCGAAGTATTCGCCCACCTGTTCGGGAGGTGATATCAAGCCCATTAGAGCCCTGCTGACCGAATAAAGGGAGCCGTTAGCCGTTCCAATAAGAAAAGTGACCAAAAAGAAAAGCCATTTTTGACCTAAAAAGAGAGTTAAGGCCACACATACAAACCAAAGGCCAACATTAAGCTGAAGCGTTCTTTTGGGACCAAATGTATCTTCTAAAAATCCGAAAATAAAGGCACCTATAGCACTACCTATTTGAAGAGTTAAGAAAAGCCAGATTTGTTCAGCACCGCTGACTCCAAGCTGCATTTGAGAATAGACAGCAATGACCACCATGATGACTGTGGCACCACTGCTGTAGAGAAAAAAAGCTAAGAAAAAAAGGAGCACGTATTTCTGTTTGAGTAAAGAAGGGATCATTTGAGCCGTACGGCTATAAAAGTTTTTTAAGGCGATGGAAAAGTTTGCTTGGGAGCCTGGTGTTCTTTGGTGGGTGTTAAGAAAAAAAGGAAGGCCTGCAAGCGCATAGATGAGAGCAACCAAAGGAAAACATAATCGGATATGATTCACATTGGATTGGATGAACCCAGCAGAGAGCAACGGATAGATTGTCATAAGACTAATGAAGGCTCCTAGATTGCCTGCAGCCCTACTCCAACCGGATATTCTCCCAAGCATTGACTCCGGAGCAATTTCTGGGAGAAAACTGGCAACCAGACTTTCGGAAAAAGAAAAACTGATATGCGCAATCGCATAAGTGATTAATCCTTTCCATACCTCCCCTTCAACCGTTGTTCCTAAATAAGCCGTAGTCAGGGTGCAAAGGATAAAGAAAACAAGAACGATCTCCTTTCTTTTTCCTGTCACATCCGAAAAGGTGCCAACAAGAGGCAAAAGCAAACCAACGAGGAGTTGATTAAGGAAAGTTGTAAAAGTGATCAGAAAGGTTGCATCCGTTCGATGGGCGCAAATGATCCTTATGAAATAAAGGCTGAAAACTAGATCTACAACAACCGTGCTAAAAGCGGAGTTAGAAAAATCAAAAGCACACCAAGAAATTCTTTCCAAAAGTCCCGCTTCTTTTGGAATCTGTCGACTGTTCCCCTTTTTTTTAAATGCAATCATCTTTTTCTATAGTGACATTTTCCTATTTCAAGAAAGCAATGGGTTTTTTTCTAGCCACCTCTCATCCTCTCTCTCTGGTTTTTCCCACCCGAAAGGCATCCAGAGTATTTCTAGCCTGGTGCTTATCACCTGTAATCTGGCCAGATAACTTGGGCCTGTTTCCAAGCTATCACTATCCCAGCGATTCTCGGGTGCATGCGGACTGACTGTACCGTCGCCTCCAATGCCACTAATACTATATAAACACTTTAAGCGTGCAGTCGATTTGTCTTCCCTAGCAGCTTTATAAAACTTGTGCTTCCTAGGTCAAGGTTGGTTTTTCCCTCAGGCTCCAAGCTGTATGTGCCGGCACTGGATCCAAACACTACTAGCCTTTTCCAACATCCTCTTTGGGATGATGGAATCCCAGCCAATCCCATTAAGAGAGAGGAAGCGTACTCCCTCTCTTTCTGAAATTCTAGCTTTATGCCTAATATATTCAACAAATTTGCGCGGGAGTCCCCGCCTTTCAAGGCGGGGAGGGATAGCGCCGCCGCGCAGCGGCAATGCTTTACAAGTAAAACATAATACTCGTCAATCTGAATGAAATTGCCAGCCACCCAATCGCTGAGGTGCAAACTGAAGCTCCTGCTCACTAAAGAGCAGGAGGAGGCGGTGCGGTGCACGGCGTTGGCTTACCGTAACGCCCTAAATCACACATCCACTGTCGCTTTTTTGGGCGGGAAGATATCGCAAGGCAAGAAACTGCAAAGGCTGGTGTCCCAGGATTTGCGCAAGAGGTTCGGGCTGCCAGCTCAAATGACATGCAACGTGCCCAGACAAGTGGCTGCGGCCTAAAAAACCCTCTGGGAACGCGCCAAAGCGGGCGCGGCCCATAAAGCGAAAGGCTGGACCAGCCCGGCGCTATAAGGGTCTTGACAAGGCATACAGATTCACTGCCATGACCGTGACTTTGAACCATCGCCAGGACTGGTCCTTGGGCAAGGAACAAACGGTCAGCATGGGGACTTTGGGCGGAGGCATCCGGTGCCGATACGAAGGATGGAACCGGCATCTGGAGTGGATGGCGCGGGCCCAGGGAGCATGGCATCACACTGGGCGGGGCCCTGCTCTGGCAGGACCCTGCATCCAGGGCATGGTAGCTGCTGGTGTCCGTCGAAAAGGCTTTGGACCGGAACCCGCAAGCCTCCATCACCATGGTCAAGGGGGTGGACATGAACCGCCGGAACATCGCGGTGGAATCCAATACCCAAGGCAAATGTCGTTTTTATCCTGGTGGACACCGAAGGCACCTGGCCAAGCACGTGCCGCCAGTAGACGAAGTGCGCTGCAAGAGAAGGGTACTCGTGGAGCCACACGCGATGGTAGGTATGGAGGGGCTGAAGGCTATCCGTTATCGAACCGAGTGCAGACAGTCGGAGAAGGTTTCCGTCAAACGCTGCAAGGCCAACCGTAAGGGGAGCACTTGGGGTTTTGCGGAGGGGC
>OGCG01001036.1_pt1 | contig 14835 bp, 19 predicted proteins | sample 1570061 | NCBI WGS metagenome assembly OGCG01 (sample SAMN06268698, study PRJEB24515) | hot springs metagenome | isolation source: Joseph's Coat, Yellowstone National Park, Washington, USA | place: USA:Joseph's Coat, Yellowstone National Park, Washington, USA
AACATTATACCTTTTCTTAATTATCTTAGCTAATTCAATAGCCTTACAATACTCAAAACCAAGAATAGAACTCTCCTTAAATGCGTTATAAACTTCTTCTGCAACAATTTCATTTGAATGACCTACTTCTAGTACACCAAAACCTAAATTGAAGTCTATGTATTCGTTTCCATCCACATCCCATACTTTGCTTCCTTTCCCTCGCTTTAGGTAAAGAGGATAAGGATCGAAAAATCTATAATTACTACTTACGCCGTATGGCATAATTGTTGTTGCCTCTTCATAGAGAACCTTAGAATTGATAGTATCAGCATAATAATTCTCGAACATAAAAATACACCAAAATTATTGTTTAGGTTTGAAAAGAATCAAATATTCAAATAAACTACTCCTAAATATATGTTTATTCGTACATTTTAAAGACATCAATTCTACCACCCGCTAATTAATATGTTATTATACTATATAATTGTTTTTGTGAAAAATTTTTATAGTTTAGAGACAACTCCCTATGCATTTTTAAAGAATTTTTTTAATTTATACATTCATTCTTTCAAATATTTAGAAGAATTATATATATAAAAAATAAATATTATGCGATTATTTAGTAAGCATATATAGTAAAGATAATTCTTCTTCTATGTCTTCTGTAGAAACTATTCTTTTATCTATATCGACTTCATCGTTTTCAATCTTATATATATTTATTATACATTCTTTACCCATTAAATTTGGATTTCTATAATCTTCATTTTTTACCTTAAAAATATCAAATATCTTTAATCTATTTCTGGAAAAAATCTTTGTAATAGACTTGATTTTACCTTCTCTAAAAATTTCTCCATGTCCTTTCCTTCCTAAAATATATGATTCAATTATTATTGCCTTATCTGAAACATAAAATTCGTTATTTATTTCTGCATTAGCTTTATTGTAAAAAAGTATTGGGTGTGGTATATATGAAAAACTTCCAGAAATACTAATTCTAAGATTTACAATGGATTTAGATATAATTTTTGTATAAGCTTGGTCAGTAATTTTCCCCTCATCAGTAGCTATTTTAATTTCTATATTGTCGTTGTTAGCTAGAACTTCTGAAGGGTTTACAATATATATTGTTTTATTTACTTTAAATGCTCCTAGAGGACCTTCTTTAAATATGTAAAATTTATTATCATAATTATTTATTTCCAAGTAAGCCTTCAATATTCAAATCCTCCAATAATATTCTTATGAGCTCTTCCGTTCCTTCCATAGTTCTTAAACTTATAAATACTGTAGGTTTGCCTTCCCTAACAGATTCTGCATCTTCTCTCATTTTACTAAGATCTGCTCCTACGTATGGAGCTAAGTCTATTTTGTTGATAACAAGCAAATCGCTTTGTGTAATACCCAATCCTCCTTTTCTAGGATATTTATCTCCAGCAGATGTGTCTAATACGAATATACTATAATCTGATAATAATGGGCTAAAAGTGCTCATTACATTATCTCCACCACTTTCTATAAATATTATATCTAATTTAGATTTCCTTGATAACGTTTCTATAGCTCTCATATTTAAAGAAGGATCTTCTCTAATTGCAGTATGTGGACATCCCCCAGTAACTAATCCCACAATATTTTCCTTAGGCAATACTTTATCTTTTAAGACTAAATCTGAATATATCCTTACTGCGTCAAAATTTGAAACTACGTCATTAGTAACTATTCCTACTTTAAATTTCATCTTTATAAATTCTTTTGCTAAAAATTCTATTAATGTAGTTTTTCCAGAACCTACTGGACCTAGAACACCAATTTTAATCAAGACATAAGCACCTTTGGTTCCCTTTTCACATGAGATTTTGATAAAATATCTAAAATAGGATCAAAAGGCTCAAACTCTTCATGAATTTCTATTCTATTTAAAAGTGTAGAAAGAATCTCTTGCCCCCTATAGTAACTTATAGCGCCTAATCTTACAGCAGAAAATACTAAAAGAGAAGCTTCACTATAGGTTAGTCCTATTGCGCAGTCATCTTCACTTATACCTAAGCATTTACATATTCTAGCTACTACAACTGGATAAGTACCGTAAGTCTTACCTTCTTTAACGTTTCTAATGAAATCATCTTGACATAAATCTAAAGAAGCTAGAGATCTTCCCATATTTGTTGTCATTTCTCTTAATTCATTAGTTAGTTTAGAAGCATACACTAACTCATCCATATAATAAGGATCTTTAAAGGATTTTATGACAGCTACTGTGTCCTCTTTTAAAATAACATTATTAAAAACCGTATATATAAAATCCTCTATATTATATCCTCTATAATATGTCTCTTCTATTCCAGAAGAGTAATTGAAAGAACCTATGGGTAAGGCACTATCAAAGATCTGGAAAATTCTAGGTATCAGCAAAGCTTATCACTACTGCTGTAGGTTCTATATTTGGAAGGAACTTTTCTTTTTTAATTTTGGATTATAATCCTTAAATTTTTGTAATAAATAATCAATACCTATTTCAGTAGGTATTATAACCTCATTATCCTTTAACATTATTCTTAAATGAAGATTTCCTATTTCATAACCAAGTTTGAAGCTTTTCTCTAATTCATTAAGTTTGAATGAGAGCACGCTTTCTTCTTTAAGTCTCAGTATTACAATATATCCCTCATCTGTCACTAAAACATCGCCGTCCTTTAGCGGGATGTCTAACATATTTACAGAAATCTCTTTATTATCTACCTTTATCTTACATCTATGCCTCTCAAAACATTGTCGATCTACATAGGCCTCTATTAATAAATTGGATCTTCTTGCTTTTTCAATTAAATTTCTAAATTGGTTTTCATTTCCAAGCCTTTTAATGACATTCATAACTATCACCTTAAAACATAAAATATAATTGAGTTAGTGGAAGTTTTACAGCTGGAGGAACTTTAGGTATTATTCTATCGATTTTTACTTCGTAACTATCTGGATCCACTTAGATTTTTGGTAGAGTAGAATTATATTTCATGTCTTTTTTTACCCAGTTTCCTTGTATTTTTAACAGGTAAGACCGATCTTTTTACAACTTTTGAGGCTTCTTTAACTCCTTCCTGGCTAGTAAAAAAGAATGAAACCATAGGAACAGAATAATAACCAAACATAGGCTTATAAAGTAGTGGTTGAGCGTAGGCTACTGATGCATTAGTTTCACCCATAATTGCCCATGCTATTGCACCGCCTTTTATTATCATATAAGGTTTTACAGGGAAAAATCTTGGATCCCATAATACAATATCAGCCACCCTTCCAGGTAATAAGCTACCCACATAATCAGAAATACCGTGAGTTATAGCAGGATTAATAGTTATTTTAGATATATATCTTAATACTCTGAAATTATCATCTATATTTATTAAATTCAGTTCTTTCATCTTATGTGCTAGCTGAAAAGTTCTTATTCCAGTTTCACCTGCTCTTCCCATAGCTTGAGAATCTGAGGACATCATACTTATTGCACCTATATCATGAAGATAATCTTCTGCTGCCATAGTTTCTGCTCTTATTCTAGATTCTGCATAAGCTATATCTTCTGGAACTTTAGGATTTAGGTGATGAACAGCCATTAGCATTTCTAAGTGTTCATCATAAGTATGAATTGTAAAAGGTTTAGTTGGATTAGTAGAAGACGGTAAAACATTTGGTTCCCCAGATATTCTTATTATATCTGGAGCGTGACCACCGCCAGCACCTTCAACGTGATAGGCATGAATAGTTCTTCCGCCTATGGCATTTAATGTATCTTCCAAATATCCGCTTTCATTAGAGGTATCAGTATGTATTGCAACTTGGACATCATATTCATCAGCAACAGTTAAAGTTTCGTCTATTACACTAGGCATTGCTCCCCAATCTTCATGAATCTTAAAACCAGAAGCTCCAGAATGTATTACTTGTTCCATACTAATCCTTCCTGAGGATCCTTTAGCTGTTAGGGCAAAATTGAGTGGAAAGGGATCTAATGCTTCCATCATCATTTTTAAACTCCAACTGCCTGGAACGGCAGTAGTAGCTTTTGTACCTTCTGCTGGTCCAGTACCACCTCCTATTATGGTCGTGAAACCAGCAGATAATGCATCAAAGATTTGTTGAGGAGCTACCCAATGGACGTGAGAATCTATAAATCCTGGGGTAGCTATTAAACCTTCTCCAGAAATTATTTCAGTAGAAGATCCTACAACAAAATCTACACCGTTCATTATAAAAGGATTTCCAGCGTGCCCTATACCGATAATTATTCCATTTTTAATTCCTATATCTGCTTTTACTATTCCTATACTTGGATCTATTATTATGGCGTTAGTTATTACTAGATCCATAGAGTCTTCTTCTCTAGATGTAGGAAGTAATCCCAATCCGTCTCTAGCTGATTTTCCTGCGCCAAAAACTAGTTCATCGCCCTTTGTAATTAAGTCTTTTTCAATTTTAATATACAAGTTAGTATCCGCTAACCTTATTTTGTCTCCTTCTGTAGGTCCATAAAGTTCAGAATATCTTTGCCTACTTAATTTCATATAAATCCCTTCTCTTTAGCTCTTTTCATAGCTTCTTCTTTATTATGATCAAGAGAACCTTCAGTTAATCTATTTAAGCCTGTTACTCTTCTGTTCCCGCCAATTTTCCTTATTTTGACTAACTTAGTCTGTCCAGGCTCAAATCTAATTGCAGTGCCTGCAGGTATAGCTAATCTAAAACCAAAAGCTTTCTCTCTATCAAACTTAAGCTTACTGTTAACTTCAAATAAATGATAATGAGAACTTACTTGAATAGGCCTATCTCCAGAATTAGTTATTGAAATTTCTCCTTCATCTAAAAGTTCTATTTCTCCATCTTTGATATCGTATGTATTTAGAAAACTTTTGTCAGATTTTATTGGATTTCTTACTGTAACAAGTTTCGTGCCATCAGGAAAAGTAGCTTCTACTTGAATCAGATCTAAAAGTTCTGGCACACCTTCCATAACATCATTTTCGCTTAGAAGCATTTGCGATTCTTTAATTATTTCGGACATTTTTTTACCTTCTCTAGCACTCTCTATTATAAAATCTGAAATTATAGCCAAAGCTTCTTCATAGTTTAATTTTATGCCCTTAGCCTTTCTTCGTCTGGCTACTTCAGCTGCCCATGATAATAGTAATTTTTCCTGCTCTTTAGGAGTGAATAACATATATATCGAGATAAGGAATCTAAAAATTATATAAAAATATTTTTCATATTCTCTTTAAAATCTTTTATTTTTATAAGCCAATTATAGAAAACTTGTTAAAGATAATGTTAGATTAATAAGAGTAAAATTTATAAATATGAAAAATGTTTATATCATTTTATAAAATTTGGAAGAATAAAATTGAGATTAAATATTTTGTTTAAGCTTATTATATTCTTTCATTACTAGTAAAAAGAAAAATAATACTACTGCAGTTAATAAACCAAAAGAATATCTTAACCCTATAATTTCTACTGACACTGCCATAATTATTGGAATGATAGCGGCTAAACCTATAAGTATTCCACTAAAATAACTATTTGCCACGCTTCTTGTCTCCTCATCAGTAAAACTTCTTGACAATAATATAAGAGAAGAAGGATACGTTAATCCATGTGGAATTCCTAGTAAAAGTAAAGAGAATATATACATAGATAGATTATATGACATCGAAGCTAAAGCTAATCCTATAATGCTTATTACAGAATTTAGAATTACTAATTTTATAACATGAAATGGAGGCCTTATAGTAAGTATACTTCTACTGATGAAGGATGTAAGAAAATAGAAAGTAAATAACAGCGTTGCTGTAGAATAGCTTACGTGAAAAAGAGTTATTGCATAAATACCTCCAAAAGTTTCGATCATACCGAAAGGTATATCGTACATTATGTTATTAAAGAGTGAAACTAAAAATCCTGGTGATTTTATTACTCTGTAATTGGCAAAAGCTACTTTACCCATCTTTTTATTAGTTTCGAAAAATTTTATTTTAAGTGCTATTATTGGTACTATAGCACTTAATAAAGAAAAGAACAGGAAAGCTTGAATCAAAGTAAACTTAGATAAGATTAAAGATTCTATTGATGGACTTAAGATTAATGAAACACTCAAAGAGGTAGTATATAGACTTAGCATTATTCCAATGCTTTTTTGAAATTCTATTGAACCTGCGAATGCTATAATATTAGGGAATATTATTCCCATAGAAAATCCTGCTATTGATGCGAAAATCCACACTAGTATAGGATTTACGAGATAGAAAAGAGGAAAAGTAAACGCGTATAGAAAAGAGGAAGCTATGAAGACTTTCCTTCTTAAACTAGGATATAATTTAGAATTTATGAAAATACTAGAAATAAACGAAAAAATAGATGCCATAGAGGACACTAAGCCTATAAATGTCGGTGTAAAATGAAAATAATAATCTGCAATTAAAGGTATTGTAGTTATTAGCATATTATTTGATGCCCTAATAGCAAACGTTATAAGGAAAATAGTGATAACGTAATAAAATATTCCTTTTGAATCCACTTGAGAGAATTTGATAAGATCTTATAAAATTACCTTATTTATTATCTGGATTCAGAATATTTTCTATAACTACATAAGGTGTCTCTTTGATAGTTTTTGCTACGACTTGAGTATTTGTTCTCTCTATTTCGGGCATATCCATAAGTCTTTCTAAATAATTCTTCATGAAATCTTCTCTAGTCTTATATCTTCCCATTACAATAAAATCATTATCTCCTAAAACAAAATAAACTCCCCATACGCCTGGTAATTCTGATAGTTTTTTGCCTAATATATCATGATAATCTTTCCCATATTTAGCCTTTACTAGTGATATTATAACATAATCTAATTTTATACTTGATGGATCTATAGAAGTAAAGTATCCTCTTATTATCCCAGATTTTTCCATTTTCTTTATTCTATAAGCAATAGTTGATTTAGGTATTCTTAAGATATCGGCCATTTTTTCTAATGGAAACTTGGCGTCTCCTTGTATCATTTTCAATATCCTTAGGTCAGTGTCATCTAGTTCCATATTGCAAACATCAATGTAGTCCTTTTAAACATTGTTATTATTACAACTAAATACTGTTCAAATCTATCCTTTTACTTAAAATAGTGTCATAAATTTGTATTTTAAACAACTTATTTTACGTCTACTCTTTTTATAAAATAATCATATATTAGCATAACATCAGCTTGCTTATCTACAGCCCTAACAGCATTTATGTATTTTTTTGCTTCTTCCATACTTTCTGCAAAACATATTTGAATCCCAGCTTTCATGTCCGTAATTTCCATAAATCTGCACTCATTTAGAATATTTCTTATATCCTTAATTCTCATTGAAAACATGGAGAATATTACGCTTCCAGATTTAGGAATGTTTATAATTGGAAGAACTTTAATGTAACCTCTACTTTCCATTATTTTTAATCTTTTGGAAACTAATTTAGAAGATAGATTAAGGCTTTCTGCTATATCAGAAGGCTGAGCTCTAGGATCTTCTAGAAGTTTAGATAATATCCTTACGTCAAATTGATTAGGTGTAATTATTTCCTGTTCAGGTACATATGTCATCTGAATTTCTCCTAGATCTTTACTCATGTAAGATATCTTATCCTTAATATCTTCAATACTGTTACCTTCTATTCCATAGACGTTTAACCATTCAAAACATTTTAATTTAAAAAATATCCAATCTGCTGAAAAGTCCTTTATGTTCTTAAAAGCTCCAAAACCATAATATTTACCGTAAAAATTAGGATTTACAAGAACAGAAAACCCATATAAAATTCCATCTTCTCTCATTTTTTTAAATCTATAAACTAAAGTAGGAGGAGTTAATCCTAAACTTTCAGATATACTTCGTTGTGATACTCTACCATCTTTTAGAAGATAGTATAATATCTTCTTGTCAATCTCATCCATGATTAACAGTGTTATAAAAAGATTTATAAACTTTTCTATATATATGGATTAAATTACAATAAAAATAAAAACTAATTCAGATTTTTAGAAAAATTACATTTTCTTTATATTAGATTTTATTTTTCCTAATAAATCATTAGATATCTCGTTTATATTGTGAGAATATTTTGCATGAATTTTGAGAATATTTAAAACCTCTTCTTCGCTTGACGCTCCTTTTATAGAATATCCGCAATTCATTCCTATATCTTCACAATTAAAATAATACTTTTTCTTTTTGAATAGCATAAATATAAGCTAGTCCAAGACATATATATGGAATTGTTAGAAATCTTCTAACTATATCTTAAATCCCTAAGATATAGTCTTAATTTATGAAATACTCTTTTAAATGTTCGGATATAGGACAAAAGTGCGGGTTAGAGATATATGGAGCCCAAAGTGAAGAAGAACTTCTGCAGGAACTTTCCATTCATGCACGAATTGAACATAAGATGAATTCGATCCCAGATGAAGTTTTAAATGCAATAAAATCGAACATAAAGAAATCATGATTTTTTATATTTTTTAAGCAAATTAATTCTTAGATATTTAAAGAAGCATTAGAAGAAAGTTACGGAAATCTTTTTAATACATTTTCTTGTCTCTAGTTTAATGCTAACAGATTATAATAAATTAAAGGAATTAGTTACAGAAGTTCTAAATAAAAGGGGAATAGAAGAAAGTAAAGTAATAGCAGATCACTTTGTAGAAGCAGAACTAAGGGGACACTCCTCACACGGCGTTCAAAGATTAATACCATTAGTTAAAGGAGTAGAACTTGGTACAATAAGGAAAGAACTCTGCTTCGAAGTTATTAGAGAAACTAACGATTCTATATTAGTCGATGGAATGCATAGTATAGGAATATCCCTTTGGAACATGTTAGCAGAAAAAGAATTTGGAGATACAATAAGTATAATAGCTGTAAGAAATGCTTCCCATGTAGGATTCTTAGGATATTATACAGAAAAAGTAGCTAAGAAAGGCAAAGTAGGGATAATGATAGGAAATGCCGAGCCTGCAGTTGTAAAACCTGGAAGTTCAGATAAAATTCTTTCAACAACTCCTATAAGTATTGCTATTCCAAGTAAAATCCCATTAATTCTTGACATGGCACTAGCATCTACTTCTAGAGGAAAAATTATTGAAGCTTCAAGAAAAGGATACAAGATACCTTATGGAGTTGCAGTAGATAAAAACGGAGAGATAACAGACGAACCAGAAAGCGCATTAAACGGTGGAATAATGCCGTTAGGAGGAGAAAAAGGATTTTATCTAATGCTAGCATTAGAGCTTTTAGTATCATACTTATCTGGATCAGCAGTAGGCCCACAAGTTAAGGGTGTCTTAAACACTGAAAATCCGCCTAACAAAGGAGAAATAATGATAATAATAAATCCAAGATATTTGGAATCTAAAGAGGATTCACTGGAATTTATGAGAAATATAATAAAATCAGAGCTTCCAGGAGAACACGGACTTAAAATGAGAGAAATAAAAATGAAAAGAGGAATAGAAATCGACGATAAACTATATTCTATCATTCAAGAACTAAATAATAAGGTTCCTTATTTCAAATGATGAGTAAGTAATTCCTTTATGTGAATAAAATTAGTTATCATAATTTGAGACCTAATTTCAACTAACGCTTTTTCTTTAAGTTCTCTTAGTCTTTCATAGTCTATTTTTTGTTGCAAATTCTGACATTCAGTTTGAAATAAATATGTATCTCTCATATTGCCAAGCTCCTGAGATATATCTTTGAGATCTAGCGAACTGTATCCTAAACTATCTATTAGAAATCTTGATTCTCTTATTAATTTTCTAATCTTATGAAAGTCATTTTCTTCTAGAAGCTTTATATAATTATTATATAAGCTTTTAATAATTACTATTCTACTTCCGTAAAGTTTTGGTAGAAAACAATTTTCCAACGTATTGAAAGATTTAACCACTTCAACTGCCAAACTATCTCTATCTTCAGTCTTTAAACAAGTAATTACGTCCATATCTCTTATTTTTCCCAATTTTTTCATTATTTTCTTACCTTTAAGTATGCATTCAGCTTTACCATGAAGAACATAAGTTGATCTAGCTACAGTGAGATATTTTCTTAAATCTACTCTTGAATCATGTATATTTTTTTCTAATATTCCGGTATTCTTGAGAAAATTTTTAAGATGAAAGTTTGCATATTCTTCAGGTCTCAAGATTTATTACCTCCATTACATATTTGGCAATTTCTTCGTTAACCTCTTCTATTTTTTTCTTAGTTATAATATTTTTACCTATAGATATATCTTTCAGATATGACTGAAATTTATTTATATATGATTTATATGAAGAAAATATTTCACTGTTTACACAAAGATCTACATTCTCACTTAAAGGATCCAAAAATCCTCTTTTCCTTATTATTCTCCTCATTATCTCAACTGAAGGCGATAGTAAAGAGACTGAAACTGAAGGCTTTGGTAGCACAGATAAAACGTCTTCCATCCAATCTTTTTCTAAACCTCTAGTTAGACCCCATGCTTCCAAAGTTAAAGCGTAACCATCCGCTATAGCAATAAAACCTGAGTCTATAGCAGGTTTAACGACATTCTCAACTTGATCAGCTAAGTCAGTCAAATATGCTAGAAATAGAGTTCTACGCTGGAAAACTATTTCTTTCTTTACTCTAGCTATTGCTTCTGCCATTAGCTTGGACATTTGCAGTCCAAATATTATTACACCATATCCTTGATCTTCTAAGTACGATTTAAGTGTCTGTGCATGAGTCGATTTTCCAGAACTCTCTATTCCTTCTATTGCTATTATTTTTCCTCTTTCCAAATTTCCATCACCTTTTCCCTTATAATCTTCTGAATTTCCCTTGGTGACAATGTACCATCTATAATGAAGAAGTTGTTTTCATCTGCTATTTTATCATAAACTTCAAGCACTGCAGACTGATATTTAAGGAAGCCATCTTCAGGTTTTAAACCTGGGAAAACATCAGAACCTGCTTCTGTAGGTTTTATTTGCCTTCTAGACTTCTTTATTCTATCTAATGCAACTTCTGGAGTCACCCTAATGTAAAAAGTTATATCTGGTTTTCTTGCAAAGGAATATAATTTCTTAACCCAATCTATATTTACGCCTCTAACGCTATCTCTCGCATAAGCAGTATAAACATATCTGTCTGCAATAACCGCAAATCCAGTTTTAAGCATAGGTAAAATGTATTTCTCATATCTATCAGCAAAATCTGTTGCATGAATTAAACTAAATGTAATTGGTGTAAGTATATTCTTTTTCTTGGCTTCCTTAATTATTCCATGAATCCATTCTGACGAATTCCATTCAGTTAGAAATGTGTCTCTCTTTTCTAGTAACCAGTCTCTCAAAAGAACTGTCTGACTGGATTTTCCAGAACCGTCAATTCCTTCAAAGGCTATTAAACTTCCTTTCATATTTTAACTCCCGCTACAGACGCATTTACTACTTCTTTAACTTCCTTAGCCATTTTAAGGAAGTCCTTCTTATTGTAATTATTCTTAATCAATTTAAAATATTTCTTTTTCAACTTACCAGAGGCTCCTTTACATAACAAGGATGAAATAAGAACATCATTGTCTTCAAATCCTGGTATTGTGGAATATTTTAAAAATCTAAAACATGCCTCATACGGATCCAAAAATCCAGCCTCTTTCATAATCGTGGCTATAAAGGATGATAATTTCATAAAAGGATTATCAAATGAATTATATATCTCCCACGGTGGGTCAATTAAAAATTCTCTAGATATAGTGTCTAGCCAATTCTTTTGTATGTCGTCTATTTTATCTTGAATTAAAACTCCTTCTCTCATGCCATATGCAGAAATAGTAATGGATGACGCACCTAAAATATTAGCTAACTCCTCTATAACAACAGAGGCTGTGTGAATAGTATATGCCCTATCTTTACTTATTCCTGGTAAACTCGATCTTTCTTCAGGATCTAAATTCATTAATACCTTGGAATACTTAGATATTTCGCTAGTTTTTATTATATATCCATGAACAGATTTTAACGGATATGCTGAAAGCTTTTGATCCATCTTTCCTAAAGCTCTTATATTTCCTCCAGAACCTATTAATGTACCTTTTATTGGCTTTAAAATCGAAAGCTCATTTCTAATTTTCTTTCTTAATTCTCCTTCAGACTTATACTCTCTTGAAAGTTTTAGTGCACCTAGTCTAAAATGGTATACCTCCTTTATTTCTCTTGACTCGAAATAAATTACTTCCAGCGATCCTCCTCCCAAATCGAAAATTACTCCAGAGTCAATAGGTAAGGTATCTATAACTCCTAAGGCTGCCATTTTACCTTCTTCCTCACCTGAAAGAATTATCATTTGACTTCCGATTATATCAGTGATTTTTTTAGCTACATCTAAGCCGTTTGTTGCGTACCTAAATGCGCTAGTACCTACGACTTTAATATTATTGACATTTTTCTTATCTAATAAATTCCTAAACAGTCTAAATGTATTTTCTAGATCTTTTATTTTATTTTCAGATATGGAACTTCCTTCTTCTATACCTTCGCCTATTCTCAGAAAAAACTTTGATGAACCTAATAATCTAAAGGTCTTATTTGGAAAAACGTCATAGATACATAGCCTTGTAGAATTATAGCCAGTATCTATAACAGCCGAAAGCATTTAAATCAGCTTCATTATCTTTTGCGTTATTAGCATTTTTAAAACGCCCTTTCCGTCGACGGGATTGTAATCAACTACCGCTAAACCTCCCTTTTTTATCTCAATGTTACCTCCAGTAAGATTCCTAATTAACTGGGAAAGAAATGGCTCATGCCCAACCACAAGCATTGAAGTATTATCTGATTCTTTTATTTTATTTATAAATTCTGAAGGATCCTTATCAGGGTCTAACTCATTGATAGTTTCTATTTTTTTCTCATCTTCTCCAAGCTCATCTAATATAGCTTCGGCAGATTGATAAGCTCTAATGTAAGTACTAGTAAGTATTCTATCAAAATTATAATCCATTTCATCAATAAATCCTGCTACTCTCCTCATTTGTTTTATTCCCTTCTTTATTAATTTTCTCTCTTTATCTTCAATACTGTCTACTTTGGGCTCCGCTTCACCATGCCTTACTATAATTAAACTTATCATAACGATGTATTAGAAAGTAAAATAATAAGTTTTTAGTATATTCTTTCTATAATCTATATACATTTTCAACTCTCTATTGAAGTGATCGCTAGAAAATATTATCCAAAAATATTTCTTTTTAATAGATTATTCATATAATCTATAATTATATATATTATATTGTTCTCTACATAGTATTTTTAGGTGAGACTAGATTAAGTACCCTTAAAAAAATATATTCTCTCTCTTAAGAAAATTAAACTCTATTTAAGATATGTTAGTGATAGATTCTATTACTTTTTAATAGATCAAGATTATTATTCTAACTAAATTTAATGGTCCCATACACTATTTACATAACTATTTAACATCAATCATAAGAGGAATTTTTAAATATTAATATCGTACCTCTCTTTAATTAGAGCCAAAATGGCAAAGAAACAGAAGAAACAAGCTCAAGGATCTGAGCAGAAAAAACAATAAAATAGTTCTGCTCAATTTTTGGTAATAAGTTAAGTCAATTCTTTTTTAATCCTTAACTCTTTTAAAGTTTATTACGATGGCTTATGTTAGATTTAACGTTAAAAGTTTACATTCACTTCATCAAGATAATTAAAAAATTATGATACTTAAGGTCTTATAAACTAAAATATATGAACAAAACATCATATTATAATAAAACATACACATTGCTATACACTGTATATTATAGATCTTTTATATCCTATATTTTGTCCTTAATATATAATCAATAAACGGAATATATCTTTTTAAAAAATTTGTTTATTTTTATTTTATTTTTACAGCAAATTAACATGGTTAAACATTTTTACGTTTTTTGATCATAAGCAATACTTTTTCCTTATGAAGACAAATATATATTAATGTTGGAAATTTCTCTTAAAGGAAGAGGAGGACAAGGAGTAGTCACTGCAGGTGAATTACTTGTTTCTGCTGCAATCAAAGAAGGAATTTATGGTCAATCCATTCCTTTCTATGGAGGAGAAAGGAGAGGAGCTCCTGTTACTTCAGAAGTAAGAGTCTCCAAAGAGCCAATATTTATGCATAGGAGAGTATATAACCCAGATATAATAGCAGTTTTTGATCCTTCATTAATTAACTTGGAAAATCTGCTAGAAGGTTTAAAAAATACTGGAATAGTAGTTATTAACTCGAGTAATCCCAAGAAGATTTGGAAAAACACTTACGTATTAGACGCTACAAAGATAGCTACACAATTAGGTCTCGTAATAGCCGGTTGGGCAGTTGTAAATACTGCCATGGTAGGAGCTATAGCTAAAATAACGGACATTCTAAACAAAGACGAAGTAGAAGAAGCTGCAGAGGAAGAATTTGAAGGAAAATTAAGTGAACTTAACGCGGAAGCAGTGAAATTAGGTTTCAATGAGGTGAAAAAACTTGAGTGATGAGTTTCCTTTAGCTTCTCCTAAAAAAGGATCTGCAGGACTTACAGGTTATTGGAGAGTAATTAGACCAGTAATAGACTTTAGTAAATGTACTAGATGTAGATTATGCATTTTGTATTGTGTTGAAAATACTATAGACCAAGAAAATAATCTCTACCCAAGAATTGACTATGATTATTGTAAGGGATGTGGAGTATGTGCACAAGTATGTCCAACAAAAGCCATAAATATGATACCAGAGGTGAAATGAAGTG
>OGCG01001038.1_pt1 | contig 14790 bp, 12 predicted proteins | sample 1570061 | NCBI WGS metagenome assembly OGCG01 (sample SAMN06268698, study PRJEB24515) | hot springs metagenome | isolation source: Joseph's Coat, Yellowstone National Park, Washington, USA | place: USA:Joseph's Coat, Yellowstone National Park, Washington, USA
TCACCAACAGTCACAGCACTCACGGCCGTCACGCCGGTGGAGCCCGCCGACATCAGCGGAGCTCACGCAACGGGCTCCTTCGTTGCCCCTTTTTCTCTTGGCGGTATTCGGAGCGAGTGCCGTCGAGATGGTGGAGGCACTCACCATAGTCCTGGCAGCTGGGGTGAGCCGGGGTTTCAGGTCGGCCCTGGAGGGAGCCCTGGCAGCTATGTGCCTCTTGGTCGTCCTGGTAGGGGCGGTCGGGGTCCCGTTGGTGAATTACGTGCCCCTAGATGATCTGCGGGTGGCCGTTGGAGCGGTCCTTTTGGTGCTGGGGCTTTCTTGGTTGCGCAAGGCGATTCTCAGGGGGGCTGGGCGTCTCGCCCACCGCAACGAGGATGAGGTGTTCCGAAGGACTAAAGATGCACTGGAGAAGACTGGCCCGGTGCCAAGATCGAGGGATGCGGTGGGCTTCGCCGTGGCCTTCAAGGGAGTTTTCCTCGAGGGCGTGGAAGTCGTCGTAATAGTGATAAGCCTGGGGGCCAGCCAGCACCGCCTCCTGGACGCCGCTAGCGCAGCTCTGGGGGCAGCCCTGGTCGTGGGGATCGCAGGAGCGCTTCTTGCTCGGCAGCTTTCGTCTGTGCCGGAGAACCTCATCAAGACCGTGGTTGGGGCGATGCTCTCGAGCTTCGGGGTGTTTTGGTTAGGAGAAGGGGCCGGAATCGCCTGGCCCGGTTCTGATCTCGCTATCTCACTCCTCGTAGTGGCCTTCGGCGTGTTTGCCTGGGCTGCCATGGGCATGCTCCGCCTTGTTGGAAGGGAGGGTAGCCATGAGGCGCCTCCCATCCCCGCAACCCTCGAGGAAGGGAGCTCTCTTTGAGGTCAGTGGTCGGCCGGCTTGTCCGGGGATTGGGGCGGTTCCTGTGGGATTTCTTCATTGGCGACACGCCAGGCCTCTTTCTAGCGGTCATCTTGGCTATAGGGTTCGCTTACGCCCTGGCGTCGCTTGGAGGGTGGGCTGGGGTCCCGCTCGTCGCCTTCGTGATGGCTGCTTTGGGGGCAAGTCTCGCCAGGGCCGTCAAGGGCAGCTAGTTGTTGCCAGCATTCCAACAAATGCTCCCGAGTTGTGGTTAGCCTTTCGTCCGTGGTGAGCTCTACGCCGCTCGACCATGTGGGACGGGTACTAGATGGCCGTTACCGCCTGCTTTCGCCGGTGGGGCGGGGCGCGTCCGGGGTGGTATTTCGGGCCCAGGACACCGTGCTCGGAAGAGAGGTCGCGGTGAAGCTGCTCCATGGTGGGCTCGCCTCGGATGCAGCGTTCTTGCGGCGCTTTCGTGCAGAGGCCCAAGCTGCTGCAGGGCTCTCGCATCCTCATGTCGTATCGGTCCATGACTGGGGAGAGGATGCTGGCGAGCCGTATCTGGTGATGGACTACCTGGGAGGGGGCAGCCTTAGGGTGCTTTTGGACAGGGTGGGTCATATAGGGGAGGCTCAAGCCGTCTCAGTTGGCATCCAGGCTGCCCAAGCCCTCGCCTATGCACACCGTCGTGGCATCCTCCATAGGGACATCAAGCCCTCCAACATCCTCTTTGGGGAGGATGGCCAGGTCAGACTGGCAGACTTTGGTCTGGCCAAGGCCTTATCGGAAGCAGCCTGGACGGAGCCGTTGGGGGCGGTAGTGGGAACAGTGCGCTACGCGGCCCCTGAGCTGGTGGAGGGGAGGCCGGGGGATGCTAGGTCGGACGTGTATTCCTTGGGATTGGTTCTGATCGAGGCGATCAGCGGTAAGGTTCCTTTCCAGGCCGAGACTCCGGCCGGTACCTTGATGGCGAGGCTTGGCGGCGGGCCAGAGCTGCCGGATACCTCCGAGGCGCTCGCCGAGATACTCGCGCAGGCCACTTCCAGGGACCGGGCAAGCCGCCTGGATGCAGCAGAGTTGGCCGGTGCTCTTGGCGAGCTGGCCAAGCAGCTTCCAGAGCCCGAGCCACTGGATCTGGCCCCACCCCAGGCGGAAGATTGGGGGGAGCCGACTCGGATAGTGCCGATCCGGCCGCTCGTCGCTGGTACGGCCAAGGCTTCTCCCCAGCTCGAGGAGCGGGTGGAGAGCCGCTCGGTCTTCGATATCGAGGAGGTAGAAAAGACCGCCCCTGCGCTTCATGCGAGGAGGCGAAGCAGGTGGGGGAGGGTGGTCGTGGCAGTAGTGGCGGCCGCAGCCGTCGGCGCTGGGGCACTGTGGTATTCGAATGCGGGTCCGTCGTGGTTCAGGAGGTCAGAGCGGTATCGGGTGCCGCTCTTGGCAGGGCAGAGCTTGCAGGTAGCCGAGGCCATTGCAGCCAAGTCGGAGGGAAAGTTCCGCGTGCGGGTGCGGGCTCACGCCTACAGCGCGAGCGTGCCGAAGGGGTGGGTGCTCTCTCAGTCTCCGCCGCCAAAGGTCTTGGTCTCTTTGAAGGCAACCGTTTTTGTCGTGGTGTCGTCTGGACCCGCGCCGCGAGCCGTGCCGGACGTCGCTCGGCTATCTCTTCGGGCGGCTGAGGAGAGCCTCAGGGGCGCCGGGTTCAAAGCCGTGGTTGCTTATCAGTACTCGGAAACCATCCCGGCTGGAGAGGTGATCAGCTATTCTCCCCGCGGGGTGGTGAGCTTTGGGACCAGGGTGTCCCTCCTATGTTCCAGAGGGCCCAGGCCACGGATCATCCCGGCTTTGGCAGGGCAGTCCGTTGCCCAGGTGGAGGCTTCCTTGGCCCGGCTGGACCTCAGAGTCTCAGAGCGGGGGATCTACGACTCTGCGGTACAGGAGGGTCTTGTGGTCGCTACTCTGCCTGGCCCCGGCAAGGCGGTGCCCCGGGGGTCGGTGGTCGAGGTGGAGGTGTCTTTGGGTCCACCGTTCGTGCGAGTGCCAGATGTGATTGGTTACCCGGAGCAAAAGGCCGCGATGATGCTCGGACAGGCGGGCTTGAGGATAGGTCGGATCTATGGGCCGGATCCTCAAGGCACCGTGGTTTACGCCTCACCAGGGGCTGGCGAAGTGGTTAGGGAGGGCACAGAAGTGACTCTGGACACGGCGTGATCCAGGCGGTATAGTGGTGATGTTCCGATCGCTTATTGGGAAAGCGGTGGGAACTACGGTCGGGATTGAGGGTTGTAACTGGGTGAGTCGATAGACTAAAATCGTTTCGAAAGGGCTCTGGGGGGTGGCGTAGCTGAGGCAGTGTTCCCCAGCCGCTGCCGGTGCCGCCACCCCCCAGAGCCCTTTGGCATTTGTCTCGGCGCCGAGCGGATAGGGATGCGCCTTAGTCTTGCGAGGGCCCTTCTCGTTCGGAACCTGCGTACTGTTGCGAGCAGGCCTCAAGGCTCGCTGGTGGCCCCGCCTCCAGATCCCTCTTCAGCTGGTCCCTTGGTCACTGGCTCGGTGATGTCTCGCAGTCGCTGGCCGATCTCGCCTGCAATCGGGTCGCCCGAACCGCTGCCGAAGACAGTTATAAGAGAGGCCAAATCGCCGCTCACTTGGATCTTTCCCGTCCAGAAGGCTTGGATGCCCGCCTGCATGTCGCCTTCGACGAACAGAGCCTGGGCCGTCGCGTGATCAAGCGTTATGGTGGCGGTCGCGTCGTCTAGATGTCCGAGATCTATGGTTACCTGGCCCTCGCCCGACGCAAAGTGGGCCTGGATGGGATTGTTGGACCCCGGGACGTCGGTTATGACCAGGTTAACCCTGATCGGCGGAGAGGAGACATCTGTGCTCACTCTGTCTTGGTACTCGGCTTGGATTCGCCTTGCCTCTTCGATCCACTCTGGGCTTAGGAACCTATAGCGCGCCACGGCGGCGAGGCTAGTCCATGACCCTCTAGCTTTGGTCTAGTGCGGCCAAATGAGGTCATCGATCTGGGAGAGTCGCGGCTCTACCTCTGGCAGGTCGGCTCCGGCGGTCTTTTTTGGCTTGGGGGCGAGGCGAACTCTTTGTGGGTCGAGCATCTTGCGTTTGCCATGTTCGAGAGAGGGGTGACGCTGGGCTTGGGTCAGCTTGAAGTTGGCCGCCTGGACCAGGCCCAAGAGCTGGCCGGAGCGATGGCTGTCCTCTGTGAAAAGGTGGTTCTTGGCGCCTCGGGGGAATTCGCAGAGATTGCGATTGAACTGATGACCTCAGGCGATGGCTACAGCGGTCTGATCCTGGCTGGCATAGGGACCCGAGAGGCTGAATTTGGCTTGGAGCGGCTTGGCGCAGCTCTCGGCAGGTTGCCTCTCTTGTTGCTCTCGCTCGAAGAGGAACCCGCTCTGGCCCGCCGGCGGGAGCTGAGGGGAAGGCTCGACTGGGTAACGACTCAACACGCCATCTGGGAGCCCGGAGCACGCTCGGGAGAGGAGGAGTCCTCCGCGGTGCTCGCAGGGTTGGCGACCTTCGCGCTGAGGGCACTGCGGAGCGGCTCTTCACAGATGCGCGCTTGAGGGTGCGTGCTTAGAATTGGCTCGTGCCCGCCCGTATTTCCAAGGAGGAGGTTGCGCGCATAGCTCGGCTGGCCCGCCTGGCCTTGGGCGACGACGAGCTCGAGCGACTGGTTCCCGAGCTAGAAGAGGTACTCAACTACGCGGCTGCGGTGGCGTCGCTCGATACGAGCGGAGTGGCCCCCACTGCTCATCCCCTGGCCCTCCACAACATCTTCCGTGAAGATGAGCAGGAGGTTGGCCTCGAACGAGAAGAGGTCCTCGCGCAGGCCCCCGAGACCCGGGACGGCAGGTTCATGGTCCCGCAGATTCTTGGGGAGCTCTAGTGGTCGAGGACGCTTTCGAGCTGGCTCGCTCGATTCGGGAGGGGACAAAACCGGCCCTCGGTGCACTAGAAGAGTCTCTTGCGGCCATTGCGGCCAAGGACGCCTCGATCCATGCATTTTTGTTGGTGGATGGAGAGAGGGCTAGACAGGAGGCATCCCTCCAGGACCGAAAGCTCGCTGCGGGCGAGGCCCATGGTCGCCTCGCTGGGGTGCCGGTCGCTATCAAGGACAACATTGCGACCAAGGGGATGGCGACTACTTGTGCGTCTCGGATTTTGGAGGGTTGGGTGCCCCCATATGACGCAACGGTGGTGGAAAGGCTGAGGGCTGCAGGCGCGGTGGTGGTTGGCAAGACCAACCTGGATGAGTTCGCCATGGGCTCTTCCACCGAGTATTCGGCTTATGGGCCCACTCGCAATCCCCACGACACAGGTAGGGTGCCCGGCGGCTCCTCGGGGGGATCCGCAGCCGCAGTCGCTGCTGGGATGGTCCCTATATCCCTCGGTTCCGACACGGGCGGGTCGATTCGCCAGCCTGCTGCCATGTGCGGGGTGGTCGGACTCAAGCCGACCTATGGGAGGGTCTCCCGGTTCGGGCTTGTTGCCTTTGCCAGCTCCCTAGACCAGATCGGTCCGATCTGCCGAACGGTTCGGGACGCTGCGTTGGTCTTGGAGGTTATCGGTGGTGGAGACCCCAAGGACTCCACCTGCCTTGCTTCTCCGGCTGAAGGCTTTGTGGAGGCGGTGGGCCGCGGTGTGGCCGGCCTCAGGATAGGTGTCGTGAAGGAGCTGGTGGAGGGGGCTTCGGCCCCGGTGGTCGATGCAGTGTCCAGGGCCGCGGAGGTGCTCTCCGAGGAGGGGGCAATGGTCGAAGAGACTCAGGTTTCTGCCTGCAAGTGGGCGCTGCCGGCCTACTATCTGATAGCTCCTTCCGAGGCTTCCTCTAATTTGGCCAGATACGACGGCGTCCGCTACGGACTTCGCGTGCCGGGCAGAGATGCCGAGGAGATGATGTCGAATACCCGGGCCCGGGGGTTTGGGCCTGAGGTGAAGCGGCGCGTCATGATCGGGACCTACGCGCTTTCTGCGGGCTACTACGACGCCTACTACGCCCAGGCTCAGCGGGTCCGGACCCTCATCATTCAGGCTTTCGATGAAGCCTATTCATCCTTCGACGCTCTGCTCGGCGCAACGGCTCCCACCGTCGCGTTTGAGCTTGGCGCAAAGAGTTCCGATCCGCTCGAGATGTATCTCTCTGATGTGTTTACTGTTGCCTCGAACCTTGCAGGCCACCCCGCGATCTCGGTGCCCTTCGGATGCGGGGAGGGCGGGCTGCCAGTCGGGGTCCAAGTGCTCGGCCCAGCCCTATCGGAGGAGATGCTCTTTCGGGTGGCCGGTGTGCTGGAGGCAAAAGCCCCGAAGGGAGGTGAGGGGGTTGCCTGAACTTCCAGACGGCTGGGAAATGGTGGTGGGCCTGGAGGTTCACGCGGAGCTGGCCACGCTCACCAAGCTCTTCTGCGGCTGTCGAAACGCTTTCGGCGCAGAGCCCAACACCAACATCTGCCCCATATGCCTAGGACTGCCTGGATCGCTCCCGGTTCTCAACCGAAGAGCGGTCGAGCTGGTGGTCGCAGTGGGGGTCGCTCTGGGATCGGAGATCTCCGATTGCGTGTTTCATCGGAAGAACTACTTCTATCCGGACATGCCGAAGAACTACCAGATCAGCCAGTATGACGCACCAATCTGTCGAGGCGGCCGCGTCGAGCTTGCCGACGGCTCCATAGTCCGCATCGTTCGGGCTCACTTGGAGGAGGACACTGGAAAGACCTCCCATGTTGGCGAGTCCGGACGAATTCACGGTGCCGCCTTTTCTTTGGTGGACTACAACCGCGCAGGCGTTCCGCTGGTGGAGATAGTCTCCGAGCCCGACATCTCCTCACCCGAGCAGGCCAAGGAGTACGTGAGCGAGCTGAGGGGGATCCTGGTCGCAATTGGCGCCTCCGACGGTCGCATGGAGGAGGGCTCGCTCAGGGTCGATGCCAACGTGAGCGTGAGGCGCAAGGACGACCGGAGTTTGGGGACTCGCTGTGAGATCAAGAACCTCAACTCGCTCCGGAGCCTGGTGCGGGCGCTGGAGTACGAGGCGGCGCGCCAGGTCGATTTGGTGAGCTCGGGCGGTTCAGTGGTGCAAGAGACCAGGCACTGGGATGAGGAGAGGGGGTGTACCTGGCCGCTGCGTTCGAAGGAGGAGGCCTACGACTACCGGTACTTCCCGGAGCCGGACCTAGTGCCGCTCAGGCCGCCCGCAGAGATGCTGCGAGCAGCCGAAGCGCTCCTTGAGCGGCTGCCTGCCTCCCGGCGCCGGCGCCTTTGGGGGCTTCTCGAAGCCGAGGGCGTAGCTGGCGGCGCCGACGTGAGGGGGTCGGCTTTGGCCGATCAGATTGCGACAGTGGTGGAGAGGGGCCTCGACCACCTGGTCCTCGCGGCGGCCGAGCGGGCGCCGGCTCGCCTAGCTCTGGCCCGAGTCGCGAACGAAGTGAGCTCCTACCAGGATGGCTCAGCCAAGCTCGATTCCCAAGCCTTTGCTCGGCTGGTGGAGTTGGAGGCGTCGGGTGGACTTGGTGCCTCCCAGGCAAAGGTGGTGCTTGCTCGGATGGTGGAGCTGGGAGAGACTCCCGAGGAAGCTATTGCCGCCTTGGGCCTAACCAACGCCCAGGAGGAGGTGGAGGAGCTGGTACGCCAGGCGGTCGAATCGAATCCGGCCGAGTGGAATCGATACCTCCAGGGCGAGGAGCGCCTAGCCGGCTTCTTTGTCGGCCAGGTGATGCGGGCCACCTCCGGCAAGGCAGACGGCAAGAAGGTAAGGGAGGTTCTGGAGCGGCTCAGGCAAGGCCAGGCGGGCCGGGCGACATTGCTGTGATTGCTGCTATCACAGCAGAGGTGGAGCGAGTCGGGAGCCTTCGGACCAGCTGGACGGAACCCCCCCAAGAGGCAACCTCTCTTGCACCTACCACTTGTTCTGGCGAGTAGTCGTCTCCTTTTACCAAAAAGGCTGGCTTGACCGCCATGATCAGGTTCAACGGGTCGTCTTCTTCGAAGACGACCACGAAGTCGACATACTCAAGGGCTGCCAATATTTGGGCGCGGTCCTCGGCTGGCTGGATTGGCCGCTCCGGCCCCTTAAGCCTGCGCACGGAGGTATCGGAATTGAGAGCCACCATCAATGCATCCCCAAATCCGCGAGCCGTCTGGAGGAGGTGGATGTGTCCCGCGTGGAGCAAGTCGAAGCAGCCGTTCGCGAAGACGAGCTTGCGGCCATCCCGCCGGAACTGCACTCCTACCTCTCGAGCTTCCTCGTAGTTGCGAAGGAGCTTTCGCTCGGTGCGTCGGCTCCCCTTCGTCCCGACGAGCGCCGCTAGTAACTCGGTCGGAGAGAGCACCGCCGTGCCGGGCTTGGAGCAGACAAGACCCGCCGCCTGGTTGGCGATCTCGGCGGCGCGGACGAGTGACAGTCCTCCGCCGAGGCCTGCTGCAAGCAGCGCCACCAAAGTGTCTCCGGCTCCAGAGACGTCTGCGACTTCCAACTCCGCGGCCTTGAGCCAGACAGGCTCCGGGACCTCTCTACCTGCGAGCACCAAGCCGTGTTCTGAGCAGGAGAGGGTGACGTTGCGAGCACCAGAGACCCTGAGTACCTCCTCGGCTAGGTTTCGCGCCGCCTCCCAGGAAAAATGCTCCGATTTGGGGCGGTGGACGGCGTCTCCCACGCCACGGACCGCTTCGGCCAGGTTCGGCTTTATTACGCTGCAGCCGGCGTAGAGGGAGAGGTCTTTTGCCTTCGGGTCGCAGATCACCCAAACCTCCGCCTTGTTTGCGAGAGCGATCAGGCTGCGGATCGCCTGAGGCGGAAGGGTCCCCTTTGCGTAGTCGGCCAACACCAAGGCGGAGAAACCCTCCGTTGCCAACAGCTCGGTCACGAGCGCCACGAGATCTTGGGTCTCTGAGTCGGAAAGAGGGCAAATCTCTTCCCTATCCAGCCGAAGCAGCTGGCGCCCCGCAGCCACGGCCCTGGTCTTGGTGATAGTGGGGACAGACTCCGAGGTGAAGAGGTGGGAGACTATCTTCGCTTGCTCCAGCAGATGGCGGAGGTTTGTTGCTTCCTGGTCCCGGCCAATTCTGCCCACTAGGCTGGTCGAAGCCCCAATCGAGGCGAGGTTGGCGGCCACGTTGGCAGCTCCTCCGAGGTAGCTCCGCTCCGAGGTGCAGTGGAGCACGGCCACCGGAGCCTCCGGCGATATCCGCTCTACTCGGCCCTCGAGGTAGCGGTCGAGCATAATGTCGCCGACCACCAGGACTCGTGCCTGCTGGAGTGCTGCTAGCTCCGCTCCGATCGAAGCAGATGCCTCAGTGGGATCCAACCCGGCCCTCCTGCGGATCAGTACTCCGAAGCTCGTGTTCCAACTGCTCGGCCAGCCCTGCTAAGTCTTCGACGCGTATGGGAGCCCGCCTGAGCACTGCTGGCTCGCTCGAGGGGGATCTCACCAAGACGAAGCGCACCCCTGCCGCCTCGGCTGCCTCTAGGTCAGAGAGGCGGTCACCCACGAAGACGACCTCGGCTCGCCCTACCCCAGCTTCCGAGATTGCCTCGTAAAGCATGCCTGGTTTTGGCTTGCGGCACCGACAGTTGTCTGCGGGGCCGTGGGGGCAGACCCACCAGGTACCGAGCCCTCCAAAAAGCCGATCTATCTCCGCGTTGAGCAGCTCTAGTGACTCCATCGAGACCAGCCCTCTCGAGACGCCAGACTGATTGGTGGCGACTGCGAAGCGCATGCCGAGGGATCGCAGCTTCTCGACGCCGGCTAGCGCCCGAGGTCGGCACACGACTCGGCGAGGGTCGGCGTTGTAAGGCACGTTTTCTATCAAGGTGCCGTCGCGGTCGAAGATGACTAGGCGCGGCCTGGTCATTGGGGCCTCGGCGCAAGTTGTCTCTCGATCGCCTCGATCGCGCTGGCGACCTCTGCTGTGCTTACCCCAAGCACGCAACATGGCTTCCGGCGGGACCGGCAGCCATGGGCACACGACGGCGTTCGGGGCTGCATGGGACGGCAGACGGCGGACGGCCGTATTCGGGGTCGATAGCGCTCGGGCGCGTTTACGTGTTCTGGCGGAGCCCCAATCGGATGACAGGAGATCGTTATCGTTGGAGTACCTACTGCAGCTGACAGGTGGCCTAGGCCAGAGTCGTTGCCTACAAACAAGCTGGCCCGGCCAAGCAGGGCCGCTACTTGAGCCAGACTGAACTCTCCGACGCGATTCTCGACGCCATGGCCTTCACCAAGGGCGCTTAGCACCTCCTCGCCCAGGTGCCTTTCGGCCTTGCCTCCAACGAGCACCGCGAGGTAGCCCTTTTTGGCTAAGAGCTCGGCCACCGAAGCGAAACGGTTGGCAGGCCAAAGCCGCCTTGGCTGGGCGGCCCCAATGTGGAGCACGGCGAGTGGACTTGTTGGAGAATCGAGGGATTCGGAGAGTGCGGTTTCGAGCACCGTCTCTCGGAGGCGGGGCATGGCCGCCTCTTTGGCGAGTCCGAGCCAGCGAGCAAAGTATGCCAGGCGGTCCTGTTCGTGGAGGGGCGCGGCCCGGGCCTCGAGGCGCGGGCCGCCAAAGGCGCCGAGCCACCAGCTGCGCAACCTTCTCTTGGGGGTTGTGGAGGTCACCCAGGTCGCCAGATGTCTTGTTAGAGATAGGCCCAAACCAACTCCCAAAGCCTCCCGCTCGAAGTCGAAGCGGGGTGTCACCACCACCTCGGGCCTAAAGCTCCGGATTGCCGAAGCCAGCTCTCTTCCAGCTCTTGGCACGTCCGAGGGGCGGCGGGGTCGGAAGTCGATCCCGGCCACGAAACCCACTCCCTCAATGGGAATCAAGCCCACGGCCGCATCGTTGGCGACGAGGCCGACTTCGCCCGTTATGGTTGCTGCCAGGCTCGTGGCGAACGAGGCCGAGATGATGTTGTCCCCGAGGTCGTCGGTGCGCACCACAAGCACTCGGCGGGCAGAACGGACGAGGGCTGCTGCCTGGTCGGTCTCAGGCATCGCCCCTCCCAGGTGCCGCCAGCACCCCGGTTGGCTCGCTCAGTCCCAGACGAGCTTCGGTGACCTCCACGAGGAGGTGTAGCACCAGGGAGTGGAGCTCTTGTACCCGGTCTGCCCACGGTCCACCGGGGGTAATGACCGCGTGGGTGGAGCGGGCCACCAGGGCACTTTCGGCCCTCCCGCACACCGCAAGTACCCCTCCGCCTACCTGGAGGGCAGCCTCGGCCGCCTTCACGATGTTGGGGCTGGACCCGCTCGTGCTGAAGGCGACCAATAAGTCGCCGGGCCTGGCAAGGGCGAACACCGCCCTTGCGAATACCTCCTCAAAGCCCATGTCGTTGGCGACGCAGCTCAGGTGTCCGGGGTCTGAGAGGGCAATGGCTGCAAGTGGCCGGCGGGGTGAGCGAAAACACCCCGAGAGCTCCTCCGCCAGGTGGATGGCGTCTGCCATCGAGCCACCGTTGCCACAGCAGAGCACCTTGTTCCCGCTCTTCAGGCAGCCGGCCACCATCTCGCCCGCTTGGGCTATTGACTGAAGCAGGGCTTCGTCGGCTGAGAGGTTGGCAAAAAGGCGGGCCGCGTCGGCTGCGGAGGAGCGCACAATGGCCAATGAGTCATTTATCGGCTCTTTCAATGACTTGGGTGCAGCCTGGCTCATCGCCACTTTTCATCCTTCCCTCCGCATACCTGCTCGCCTGCCACTCATAATTCTTAGGCAACTAGGCATTTCGGCACAACTGGAAGAGTTCTTGCGCGCTTTAGTGCCGACTAGGCGCGCCCAGTCTGTCCCTGGCTGGAGGTCGAGGCGATCTGATGACGCCAGCCTAGGATCTGGAACATGGAATCCAAGGCGTCCAACCCCGCAAAGATCCACAGCCACGAGGTCACCGAGGGATTTCGTCGTGCGCCTGCTAGGGCGATGCTGCGAGCGGTAGGCATGGGGGATCAAGACTGGGACAAGGTTCAGGTGGGCGTCGCCTCCTCCTGGAATGAGGTGACTCCGTGCAACCTTCCGCTCCAGAAGCTGGCGCAGGGTGTCAAAGAGGGAGTCCGGGCTGCCGGCGGGTTCCCCTTCGAGTTCGTGACCATTGCGGTCTCGGATGGAATCTCCATGGGGACGGAGGGGATGCGGGCATCTTTGGTCTCGAGGGAGATCATTGCGGATTCCGTGGAGGCCATGGTGCATGCCGAGCGGTTCGACGCGGTGGTGGGAATTGCCGGTTGCGACAAGTCCCTCCCAGGAATGCTCATGGCGGCCGCACGTCTGGACCTGCCGGCAGTTTTCTTATATGGGGGGACGATACTTCCTGGGAGGCTCGGGGATAAGGCCTTGGATGTGGTGTCGGTCTTCGAGGCAGTCGGTGCCGCGGCCGCCGGGACGATCAGCATGGAGGAGCTCTCTCAGATAGAAAGGCACGCCTGTCCAACTGCTGGAAGCTGTGCAGGCATGTTTACGGCCAATACCATGGCCGCTGCCGCAGAAGCACTGGGAATGGCAGTGCCGGGTGCATCGGTGCCCGCTGTGGACCCGCGCCGCTTCGAGCTGGCTCGTCGTAGTGGAGAGGCGGTAATGGAGATGGCAAGGAGAGGAATCCGAGCTCGCCAGATCCTTACCAAGGAAGCCTTTGAGAACGCGATTGCCGTGGTAATGGCGCTTGGGGGATCGACCAACGCGGTCTTGCACCTCCTGGCTATAGCCCATGAGGCGCGCGTCGAGCTCAGCTTGGACGACTTCGACCGGATCGGCCGGAACGTGCCCCACCTTGCGGACACCAAGCCGCACGGTCGATTCCACATGGTAGACATCGACCGGGCGGGGGGCGTAGCGGTGGTCATCGCAGAGCTCGCCAGACATGGCCTCATCCACTTAGATGCCCTCACCGTGACGGGCAAGAGCATTGGAGAGAATTTGGAAGAGCTGGCGCCGCCACCCCCAGACGGTCAGGTGTTTCGGCCATTCGACAACCCCATTCATTCAGACGGCGGCATTGCAATACTGAGAGGAAGCCTCGCTCCTCTTGGCTCGGTGGTGAAGGTGGCCGGAATAGACCAGGACCACTTCGAGGGTACGGCTCGGGTCTTTGACGGCGAGGAAAGAGCGCTCGACGCGATACTGGCGGGGGAGATTCAACCGGGAACGGTCCTCGTGATTCGCTATGAAGGCCCGAAGGGTGGCCCGGGCATGAGGGAGATGCTGGCCGTGACTGGGGCAATGAAGGGCGCTGGGAGGGGCTCGGACTGCGCGTTGGTGACCGACGGGCGTTTCTCCGGGGGCACCCACGGTTTCTGCGTCGGCCATGTCGCGCCGGAGGCAGCCGCAGGAGGCCCGATCGGGCTCGTTCGGGATGGGGATCGGATTGTGCTTGATGTACCGAGCCGAAGGATCGACCTTTTGGTAGACGAAGAGGAGCTTTCCAGGAGGGCGACCGAGCTCAAGCACCCGGTGCCCCTCTATACGAGCGGCTTTTTGGCCAAGTACGCAAGGCTCGTCACCGGGGCCGAGAAGGGTGCCATCACAGAGCCCTAGGGAGCTCTAGCCGACTGAGGTCGATCGCGGACGAAAGCCGGTCGCCAGAGGCTATGATTGGACTCGATGTTCGCACCCGGTCCCTTCTCCGGCTCGATCCTCGTAGTAGTAACCTGAGCGCACGCCCACTTGCGCGTGCGCTCACGACCTCCCGTTTCGGGAGGTCGTTTGTTTTATAGGGCATTGCGCATTGGGCGGGTCTTGGATGAGGCCGGACCGGCGGCCAGGGCGCGGTCGGCCAGGAAGTGTTCGGATCGGGCTAGACCATAGGCGAGCGGCGCTCTATGGTCGGCTAGCAGGGCAGCGGTGACGATTTGCAGCGAAGGAAGCGAGAGGGGAGATGGCTATGAAGCTGAGCGGAGCTCAGGCTCTTATAAAGGCACTGGAGATGGAGGGAGTTGAGGTCATATTTGGCCTGCCCGGAGGAGCGACGCTTCCCGTATACGACCCTCTTTTGGACTCACCCATTCGTCATGTACTGGTTCGCCATGAGCAGGGAGCCGGGCACATGGCTGAGGGATATGCGCACGTGAGCGGCAGGCCGGGCGTCTGCCTGGTCACGAGCGGGCCTGGGGCTACCAACATCGTGACCCCGCTCTGCGACGCCTACATGGATTCCATCCCCGTGGTCTGCATAACCGGCCAGGTCGCAACCTCGCTTATAGGCACCGACGCCTTCCAGGAGGCCGATACGACCGGGATCACCATGAGCTGCACCAAGCACAACTGGTTGGTCACTGATGCCCAGGACATCCCGAGGATCGTCGCCGAGGCCTTCTACGTGGCGACTACCGGACGCCCCGGCCCAGTGCTGATAGACCTTCCTAAAGACGTAGCCAACGCCACCATGGAATGGTACTGGCCCGAGGACCCTGCCGCCGGGCTGCCCGGCTACAAGCCCACTACCAAGGGGCACCCGAAGATGATTCGCGAGGCGGTGCGCCTCATGGCACAGGCCAGCCGCCCGGTCTTCTATGTCGGCGGAGGCGTGCTCAAAGCCCGCGCCACCGATGCCCTGATTCGCCTGGTGGAGCTGACAGGGTTCCCGGTTGTGACCACCCTCATGGCCCGAGGGGCAATTCCAGACGATCATCCGCTTTGCTTGGGCATGCCCGGCATGCATGGCAACTACACGGCAGTCACGGCTATGCAGAAGGCGGATCTGCTAATCGCCCTCGGAACCCGATTCGACGACAGGGTGACCGGCAAGGTGTCGGCTTTTGCTCCTTTGGCAAAGGTCATCCACGTCGACATAGACCCGGCCGAGCTGGGCAAGGTGCGCAGGCCAGATGTGCCTATCGTGGGCGATGCCAGACTGGTTATAGAGGACCTAATGGCGGCGATGGAGGCGGAGGATTCTCCCTGGCAGGGGCCTAGGCCAGATCTGGCACCTTGGATCGCCCAGCTGCGGGAGTGGCAGGAGAGGGACCCTCTCC
>OGCG01001039.1_pt1 | contig 14777 bp, 13 predicted proteins | sample 1570061 | NCBI WGS metagenome assembly OGCG01 (sample SAMN06268698, study PRJEB24515) | hot springs metagenome | isolation source: Joseph's Coat, Yellowstone National Park, Washington, USA | place: USA:Joseph's Coat, Yellowstone National Park, Washington, USA
GGAATATCTGAAAGAGGTCTTAGAAATTTCAAACAAAAAGTTAAGAATGGCAAGGGATTGAAAAACAAGTCAAAGATCGTAAAGATACTTTTTGAATACTATAAGCTTAAGTAAATTGGATAATAATTAATACTTTAAACAGCCTGTCCCCCTAGCTTTAAACGGAATAACTGAAACATCTACAAACAGATCAATCATGTTCCATAAACCATACAACGAATATTCATATTTCATATCACTTCTATCAGTTTAGGGATCTTCAAATTCCACTGGTTCCTTACAACATCATAACCCTTATAAATCATACCAATACCTGTCAGCTCTATATCTTATTCATAATCTCCAACCAATTATCCTATCTAGATAGTAACGGCCCTAGTGTCTATAGCGGTTGTATTAGGCCTTATAGTTGCAATGAAAAGAAAGAAGTAATTTATCTCATTTTTTTATAAGATTTTAATTCGCTAAGAATTCATGGCACTATACGTTGAACGACACTGCAGTACTTTCTGGTCATTTTTCAATAATGGAGGTTAATTTTCTTTATCACCCCAATTATCTCTTCTATTTGGTCCTCTAAAAAATCCATTTGATCTGGGGTTAATCCCCCATTAGAGACAGAAAGTTTTTCCGGCAGCAGATCAATTTTATTGGAAATTGACCGCAACATCATCCCGGTATTTTTATTATAACTTGAAGAATTCTCGTTGATATTTTTTATTAGGGAGTGAATAGTTTCGCTGTTGCTGTCGATCGCATCCCTGATTCTATCCAAAGCAGATACAATTTTACCTGTGCACTCATTGAATCTCATCTCGCTTTCAATATCATCTATCTGCCTTCTGAGATGTTGGATTTCGGCCTCATATTCCACTTTTCCATCACCCCTTGAGAATTCCTTCACTATTTTGGGGAAGAATACTAACAGTTCCATTTTCATAGAGTCTTCAAAGAACCTATCATTGCTGTTTTTATCTTTCTCATTGGTCGTTATCTGCGATTTTGGGAGCATCACAGAAATATTTAATCCGATAATAGCCATATTATAATGATGTGCTCTGCAACAACCTCATTATCTAAGGTCATCTTAAGACTGCTATCATTCCCATCTTCTATCAAAATGGCACTCCTTCATGCGTATTTCCAGGGGACAGAATATCTGTTCCCTTTATATAAGACGTAGCAGTCCTCAGTCACATTCCTTGAATATTTATTATGGACATCATACGTGTCTTTGAAAACGTTAAGCTTCTCCTCTTCAAGCATCTCTATTGGCATGTTTCCAGTTGTGCTGAGTATCCTGGAGTTCACATTATGTAACCAGAGAGAATGCTGGCTGTTGATTTATTTATGGGAATGAAATTCCCTTCCGTTGAAGAAGTTGTTCCTTATGTATTTTACAGTGTTCTCTATCTTGCCTTTTGTCTGCGGCCTGTAAGGATAAGGGGGTCTTATGTTTATGCCGTAGTAATCCATAAAGTCCTTGAACGTTATGTTGAATCTATATTCCGAGGCATTGAGCTTCCCTTCAATGACCACCTGCTTCATGTTGTCATAGAGTATTGAGGCATTGTAACTGCCGAACTATGTGAATGCGTTTTTATGAAGCCTAACGAGGTTGTCCACAGTTATTTCCGTGGTGAATTCTGTCTATATCATCCTGGAGTATCCAAGCACATAGGAGAAGCAGTAGAGCTTCCTGGATACTCCATCCTCTTCTACTGCACCGAAACTTCCAAAATCGACCTGTGCCGTTTCCCTGTATAATTTTCAAAGTGGTATACTGCCTTTATTTATCTCTTTTTCCCGAGAGTTTTGAAGTATTCCTTCGGTATAGTGGAAGAACCCTAGTAACCCCACTTCTTTATTTCTTCCAGCATACGAACTGATGAAATATTGTACTTGTCAATAAGCTCCTTTATTATAGGTTTCACGGGATCGAGTTTCGATTTCCTCTTACTGTGAGACGGCTGAGAACTTTATCGCTTTTCATGTATTTACGGACTGTCTTCCTGTCAATTCCAAGATGTTCTGCTATCGCTGTAACGCTCATCCTTTTCTCCTTCATCTCTCTTATCATCATCCAGACCTCATCGTTGTACACAATCCCCCACCGTCTCGTGAAGGTAGGTGGGGAATCTTAAACCGACGATTTTGGAGAATTATTGACTGCTGAAAATGGGGAAAAATAAACTGACTTTTACAACAATCAAAGAGGTATGCGGCATACTTCAGGCAGATACAACAACCTTTTTGCCTGATTAAGGGAAACCTTATTGACCCTCCATGGCAGTTTAAGTTCAAGCAGTGTGGAATAAAGCTGGCATTAGTCCGTGAAATAATATATTTATATATTAAATAAAACTACTCACAGAAAAGTGTGAAGAGCCTAAATTTATTAATATTAAAATCATTAAAATTACAATAAATAATCAAGGATTTATCAATAATTTAAAGCCTCTTTTATTGCCTTATTTTCATTATCTGAAACTATACTATAATCAAATCTTTTCAATGCCTCCTCCCTTGCAATAGATCCTAATTCATGTCTTATATTATCATTTTGCAATAAATAAAGAATTCTCTCTATATATAAATCCATATCAAAGGGTTTTACTTTTAATACCCCTCTGTTAAAAATTTTTAATGTTGGAACATCAAATAAAACAACAGGCAATGATGATGCCATTGCTTCTGGTATAACCATGGTAATGCCTTCATATTTTGTTGGAAAGACAAAAATCTTAGATCTTGCTAAATATTCCCTTTTTTCCTCCTCTGTTACATAATTTATAAAATCTATGTTTTTATTTAAATTCTTTTGATTAACAATATCCTTTAATTTATCTACCTCGCCTAAATGTGATATAATTAATAATTTTATATTATCATTATATTTTTTAAGATTTTCAATTATATAGGGAAGCATAAAGGCGTTTTTCCTATCACTTATTTCACCTATAAATATTAAATCGTATAACTTATCATTTGATGTGTAAAATGATTTAACATCGACTCCATTTGTAATTTTAAAAATTTTCATTTTATTATTATTAAAATTATTTTTAAATTCATCTATTATAGCATCATTGTCTAAAATTAAAAATCTCTTAGTTTTATTAAAAATGTATTTATAAATGATATAATGAATATAATTATTTTTTTTATACATATCTGGCTGCATTATATGTATAGTTATTATTAATGGTTTTCTTGATAATATATGTATAATATAGGAATATAAAACACTGTAAAAGTATTCAGTTTCTCCTATTATATAATCACTTTTTTTTGCATTTTTCAATGTTATCTTGAAGCCTTTTAATAACTTAATAATATTTTTACCTGCATAACCAAATGATTTATCCATATTTTTTATTTTTTCATAATAGTATTTATCCATTTCATTATATGTTTCTAAATCCAAATTAATTATGAAATTAAAGTCTATTCTATTTATTCTTGAATAAATTTCTACGGTGCGTATTGTAATGCTAGTTAAACTATTACCAAACCTGAAGAATGGCAATAATAGTATGTTTTTCATTGTTGCGATATCTTCTAACAATATATTAATTTTTTACCTCTTCTTTTTCAATTCAGCAGAATTTGAGTATTTCAACGTTTAAAGAGGTCAAAATTCATTGGTTTTCTGCATCATATTTCTCATTGTAATTAAACATCAATAATGCAATTTACATATTTGGAGAATGGTATATGATATATTTTATTTACCCAGCTTTAACCATGCGTTACACCTACGTTGTTAGCCTAGAGGCCGCCTATTCATTGCTTTTGTTCTATTTTGCAGTTGTCTCCCTTATACAGCTATTAGAGACTTCCTTCACCATATGTAATACAAGGATCGTCTTCCAAGTTACTCGATTGCCCCATAGGTCTTCTCCACCAGTTAAGCAAGTGGGGCCATTCCCGTCATACGATTCCCGATTATACCAGTAAAGGCAACTGCACTAATAATAAGCAAATGTGACTTACGAACATGATTGCAGCTCAAGCTAATAAGCGTTATATCACACTACTTAAATTATCGGTGAGCTGAGCCATCGTAGAACTGGAATACAACTACCGTTGCTTTTCTAGTAAGAATTTAATACATTTCTAACTTTCGCTGCGTGATTTTCCCATGACAGTTCTTTCCCTTTTTCCCATGCATTTTTTATCATATCAAGATGCCTGTTCTTGTCAGATAACACACTATTTATTTTTGAAGCAGCCTCTTCGATGTCATCGACGATAAAGCCATTTTTACCGTCATCAATTAATTCTGAAATGCCTAAACCTTTATTTGTTATAACGGGGAGTCCATGACCTAGTGCCTCTATTCCTCCAAGTCCTGGACCTCTTTCACCGTATCCAAATCTGATGTAAAATGATGCTTGATCGTATAATTTACCCAATTCATCTTCATTCAATGGTCCTGTAACCTTAACCACAGACCCAAATTTTTCAATAAATTCATCTTTGTAATCATCTCTTGTCCAATTACCCACAATTAAAACCTTGGCATTTATCCTTTTTGCTAATTCCACGTATATCTCTGGCCGCCTAAATCTGTCCCACATAGATACAGTTATAATTAAAGGTTCCCTAACCAGGTTTAATTTTTCCGTGGGATTGCACCCTAGATGGGCGACTATACTTTTTATTCCATAGCTTGCTAAAATCCTCTGATTCCATTTAGAGTTTGTAATAACGATTTTAGCATGCTTAAGGATCAATTTATCATATATTATTAAAGGAAGGTTTTTTACGTTAAATTCCCTACCAAGAACAGTTTCATGCAAGAAAACATAGTATTGCTTACCATGCAATAAAAGGTTTAAAAGGCCCGCTAAGGCCACAAATTGATCCATGTATAAGATTTTTTCTCCCTCTAAATCTCTCATTTGAAAAATTAAATCAAGGTCCACCGTTGCATCTCTGCCTCTTTCTTTGTCATAAAAAAGAGTCAGTATTTCAAATATAGGGGTAAAAAAACCCCTTTTACCATTATCCCTAATGACCTCTATATCGACTCCATTCATATCATATGGAGTGTCATGATTACTCCTTCTAAGAACGATTAGTTTGGCGGGCATATGCCTGCTCTCTTCCAGTGCAGTTCTAAAAACTCCACCGGGCCACATTAACCTTGTAACTATCAAAGTATCAGAAGTCATTTAGGTGTCATAAAGGAAAAATACTTAAATTTATCTTACAATAAGAGTGCTGGGGAATATTCCTTGCCCTTGCTTATTATTAGATAAATCTTCTTTCCAATGAATTTCTTGGGATTATCCTCCTTCCTTCCCTATCGACCCATAGTGGATATTCTTGGCTGTAATTTGGTTATTCATCTTGATTCTCCGCACAAATTTATACTCATTACATATTATATTTTTTAAATGTGGATCACCCAGGGAGGATGTGAAGGCTTCAGGGATTCAATTGAAGATCTCACATCCAACTAGAGAATGGGATTCTGCTTTCCTGTGACGGTCTACTGGAAAGATTATGAACTTCTCTATAGGGAGAGGATGAATTGTATGCCCCTAAAGCTGAGAACCATGATAATGGTCAAAGAAATATTCCGTTTTAGCAACAGGGAGGTTATGTAGCTTTCGGTTCTCGTCAGTGTCGAGGAAAGCATTAGTTGCAAATCTCTAAAAGGATCCTATTCTGATCCACTGGTCTTCATGATTTGGAACAATTCATTCGCCAACTCCCTCAGTAGAAAAGGCATCCCTTTAGTTGATTTTTAGACACAAGGTACCTACTATTCCTTAAAAGTCACGGAGCACCACCACTTGGTAAGGAAGAAGAAAGGCGAGATAGTGAAAGCAAGTTTATCTACTCCTTCGCAGTGATGAATCTGAGCACAAGTATGTATTTGAATTCTAGGTTTCTGTGAAATCTGGTAGGGATGCATATCGCAAAACTATAGAAATTATAGGTAATGAGCATTGATCTCAAGAGTGTAAGGTCAGACAGATATTTCTCAGGTCGGAGTATACTCGAATATTTCATTGAAATACAATATTTCATTGGAAATGAAAAAAGATAAAATACATCGCCCTAAAAGGAGCATTGGGAACCCTTAGGGAAAAACCCTATTCCGTCTGTTAATAACGAAGAATTAATGATGATTTATTTGTTCAGAACAGAATAATCAGCATCAATAATGTCATAAGAATTCTATTGATTTATGGGGTGTCTCATCTTTTGTGAAATGTCCGATATATGTTGGATATTTATATTTGAAGAAATAATGCGAGGATATGACAGTTGCGTATATCCCCGTTATTACGGATTTGGTAAATAATATTGAGGTACTGATAGATCTCTTCTTATTCATATTCATATGGATAATAGTGTGGCTCGCAGGGTCATTTTCTCAGGTCTCCAAGGGTTTGGTATTCCTCACGAAAAAGATGGACATGGTGGGATCATGGTGACGCACTTTAGATACTGAGGGAGAGATATGCAAGGGGAGAGGTAACAAAGGAGCAGTATGACAGGATGAGAGATGATCTGGAAAAGTGATTGTTGAATTGATTTTAAGAGCAGAAAATCAGAAAATGAAAAGTAAGGTATGAATAAAATTGCATCGAATGTATTAACACTTTAAAGCGAAATGGATAATAGAAAGTAATAAAACTGTCGGGTAGGAGTTCTCTTCCCTTCTAATAGAGAATTACAGGGAAGCTGAAAGACAGATAGCAAGGATTGTCTACTGGCACAACAACGAGAAACCTCGTTCGCCGATGTGATATATTACACCGAGCGATACGAATAAAGATGTATAGAAACGATTCAGAAAGATTGAAATCTTATAAGACCTTAATGTCTTCAATTATGGACCCAAACGATAGCATGGCTGAAAATAAAAAAATTGCCATAATAATGCACGTTCCAGCGTCGTATGGTGGGGGAGGATTCTATGAAATAAAAACTATGTCCAATTTACTTTCCACGCATGGCTTTGATATTCATATATATGAACCGTTTTCATCTACTCACCCTAATATAAACAGTCACACTGTGTATCGTGACTATGATTCAACGGCACTTAAATTCCTTAAAAGTGTAGGCAAACCCGGGTTGTTCCCTCCAATATTAGACATACATTTAGAGAGTCATTACGACATTGTCTACACGTTTTCTCCATTTTATTTCTTATTTATTTACAAAAACAGAGCCTATCTAAGGAAAATTAAAAAAGTTGTAATTTCAACCAAAGATTTACTATTTCCTGAAACTTTTTCAAAAAGGATTCTGCGATATTTAACAATATTATTTTATAAGTTAATAAACTTGGAAAATATGGAGATACATAATGAAAATCTTATAGAAAATGAACTTTTATCCAGACTGAATATGAGAATGTACGTAGCCCCAATACCTCCTGACACTAATTTTTCAGATTGTAACTTTGAAACGAATAACGTCTACACAATTCTATTTTTAGGAACTATAGAGAAAAGGAAAGGAGCGGATATTTTATTTAAGATATTAAATAAATTTAGAAATAACAGGGATATCCAGTTCAAAATTGCAGGTAAAATTTCTAAGGAGTACGAAGAATCTGCCAAAAATATATCGAGCGAAAATATCATTTTCCTCGGTGAAATAAGCGAACATCAAAAGGAAGTCCTTTTATTTAAATCTGATCTGGGGATGATGCTATCACTGACAGAGTCTTATTCACTGGTAACGAGGGAGATGCTATTACACGGGTTACCCGTGTTAACAACTTGGAAATACGCATCTAAAATCTTCGGCGAATTTGGTATATTAGTTTCTGAAAGAAGTGTTAATGCTTTATATCTTAATATAAATAATTTGATGAATAAATGGCTCAGCTCCAGAGGAAAATATAACGAATGGAGATGTGAAATTCTAAAAGAATACAATGATAGAATGAGAAAAGATAATATGGAGAGGCAATTCTTAAGTATATTCGATATATGAACTCTGGAGAGGTGTGGGGTATAAAAAAAATCGATATATATCCAATTTTGTTCTTCATTTTTCTATCGCTTTTTGTTCTAATAACTTCCATAAGGGGTCCTTACCTAATCAGATTTGTAGACGAAAGATGGCCTGTTAATTCAATTGGGGATTTAATAAGGGTTTTTGGCGCCTGGGATAGCCAAGGCATGGGTTCAAATTATACTCTGAACATTTTTCTCATACCGTCTACATTCTTGCCGGAGGCTTTCCTGGCACTCATTGGCATTCATTCCTATTTGAGCCAATATATTCTGTTATCTCTGTTTAATTTTATTTCATTATATTTCTTCTACCTATTTTTGTATGAATTTATATTTAGCAATGTTGACACAATAATTGTAAGAAAATTTATATCGATACTTGGCTCAACATTATTTGTATTTAATTTTGCGACTATTATTTACTACTGGTTTGATGCCACTCCTTTAGGCCAATTTACGATAGCAATGACCGCAATGGAAGTTTACTACTCTGGATTGGCAATATCTGAATATATTGATGGAACCGTAAACGTAAAGAATTGGATCTTGCTATCCGTAATTTCCGGCCTAGCATTTAGTGGCAACACACCGATGAACGTTTCTCCTCTCATAATTTCATTGACATTCCCGCTATTGGCTGTTTTATCGTCTAAAAATTTGCACATTAAAATGATCGTAAAATTTTATTTTTCATATTTTTTAATAATAATAACTACAAATGTATGGTGGATCATAGAATCCTTTACAGCAAGTAAAGGATTGCCAAACTATTCCTCATCTTCAAATCTTCACACATTATATTTTAATTCTACTGGATTAACGTTCAGGAATGTCATTCGCGGCATGTATTTATATTTTTACAATGTATTGAATTTATCACCAACCGCTGGCTGGGATAACTTAACAAAATCCATATATGTCCTTGCAGGCAACTTACTTTATATAATTCCCATCGTGATATTGATATGCGTAATAGTTACGGCAATAGGCACAGGGGTTAAAATAAGAACAAAAGATAGAATATCTGAACTTCCAAGTGTAAGAACGTATTTAGCAACATCTGCAATATTTGTATTCTTAATCCTATTTATAATGGGGACCAACTCACCGTTGCTGTTGCTGTACAAAATATTGTTTAAGATACCAGTTCTGTCTTTGATTCTAAGAGACCCTGCGTGGACATTCGGTGAAGCATTCTATGTTTACATTATCCTATTATTTCTTCTAAGCCTAATCAATATTTTCAAGTATATGCATTTTTTAAGGGGCAAAATAAAAATAAAAAAATTTCATTTTAAGGCCAAGCTATTAAATCGCGCGTTTCACAGTAGAAATACAAGAGCCCTAATTGCGATTGTAATAATATTCCTTTTAGCATTTCCTGTTTTAATGGAAAACTCTGCCTATTACACTGGAGATGCAATACCCTCATCACCGTATAAGGACAGATTCGCTCCGCCTGCATTTGATATTGCAACTATTGATTTTTTGGAATACAGGACACTAGATCATTATGCATTGCTGGTTCCTGGAGGGTTCCAGATATTGAATATTTCACACGGATATGATTCCTTTGATTATATTGCATCATCTCTTCCCAACAATCTTATAATTTCAGGCTCCGGGAACAATGTTACTAATCTGATTTACAATGTAATAGAGAGCGGCACTTCTTATGAATACCCCAATTTTTACCAGACGTTAATTAACTTCAATATAAAGTATATAGTAATTGAAGGTGACATGGTTGGTTATCCGTTTAATCTTAAGGTACTTGATTACAGCGCGATTTTGGGTTCGTTAAATCATACATACGGCATAACACTTGAAAGGGTTTTTCCTCCAAATTATATATATGAAGTCTCCGGAAATTCTAGCTTGATTTCTGTATGTAATAACTATTTATCTAGCACGTCTTTTGGTCCATTTAATACTATACCCATTTATAACATAACAAAGGCATACTACGGTCTAACGCAGGTAAGCACGTTTAATTTCAATCATTACACCATAATACAGAATGCTACATACGAAAACAATACTATATCTATATCACTTAATAACACATTCAAAAAGTATTTCTATAATGAAACCGGGCATAATAACTACGCTTCAGCTATTGGCACAAGATTAGTATTACCAACTTATATGAATATAATACCGATGAATATAAATGCAACTCAGTTCCCTTATATATTTATAAAATTTAAAACGAATATAAATACGGCAATATCAATAGATCTGATTACCACGCAGAATATTAGCAAGGGGTTCTATTCAGGATATGTTGAAAATAGCATGTACCAAGTAGGGTTTTCTTTTTCTAACGTCTATAGTACATTATATGTTATTAATCGTTATACAAGCCCTTACCACTATACTTTACTGGTGGATAACATGCAAGCCGAGCTGAATTATTTTAACGCAAACAAAACAGTATACTATATAGCAATTAGAATCTTTCCTCTGGAAAACAATGGAAGCCAATTTTCCCCATCAATTCCCGGTATACTAAGCTGGCCAGGCTACCAAAATGTAACAATTTCCGATATTTCTCTGGGAACAAGTTATTATTACTCGACCAATATATTCAACATCAGTCGTTTGTCCATAATAAAAAATGTTAGTTTTGCAAATGAAATCACTTACGATAACACTTCTTTCTTAAACGAATTGAGGTATAACGGATACCAATATGTTAAAAATGGTCTGTATATAATTAATGGCAACTATAGTGAAATAAGCAATCTCTCTCATGAATTCAGTGTAAAATACGATAAAATCAGTAATGAAAATTATAAAGTAATCATTTCAAATCTGAATTCAATCAATGGAATGCCTATTCTGGTTGTATTTAAGGAAAATTACGATCCGTCTTGGATAATAACAAACACTATTGACATAATAAAATATAAACACGTCATTGTGGACGGTAGCCTTAATGGCTTCTTAATATGGGTAAACGCTTCTTCAAGTGAAATAAGTTTTAGAATTTATTACTTGGCTCAAACTGAATATGAGGAATTTATTTATCTGGGTCTTTTTCTCTATGTGACACCCCTTGCCACACTTGGATTTCTATATTATTATAAAAAGAGGCGCCATTAATGAAAGATCTGAAAAATGAAAAAATAGCTATAATTAACGACAAGGGATATAACGTGGGAATAGGCAGATACGCATTTAATCTAAACAAAAATCTGCTTGACCACAATTTGAATTCAACCCTATATCAACTTTTTTCGTTGAGTCGTGAAAGTGACAATGTTGTTAATTTTCCAGGCCTTAGTTTTACTAAATATAAACAAGAAATTAACGAGGTCTTTTTAAAATTTTATCTTCATAAGATCAGGAAGCTCGTAAATGCAGACATTATACATATATCGGACCCTGGTCTGGCTGACTTGTTTAAGATTTTTCCAAAAGCATTACTGACAGTGCATGATCTTTATTATCTGGAACATAGAGGCAACTCGTTACTTATGTCAATGCACATGAAGCGTGCCTATAAAAAAATTAAAAAATTTAATTACATATTATCTGATTCAGAAAATACAAAGAATGAATTAATAGAAAAACTTAGAGTTAGACGAGATAAAATTTTTGTGGTCTATCCCGCTGTAAATTCAGATAAATTTGCTAATTCAGTTAAAAAAAATAAATCACTTATTGGATTCAGGGACGAAGATGTTGTTTTGATTAACGTCTCCTATGATAACCCGAACAAAAATTTAAGATTCTTGTATAAAATATTAGCAAAGCTGCCTGCCGAATACAAGCTTATTAGGATTGGTAGAAATAGACAGGAGAATATAAATTATGCTAAATTTTTGGGTGTTTATAATAGAATAAAATTCTTGGAATCCATTAACGATGATGAGTTAGTAAAATATTATCATAATTCAGATATTTTTGTCTATCCAACGTTGTATGAAGGTTTCGGTTTTGGTAATATAGAGGCCATGGCTTCGCGCCTACCCGTAATTTCGTCAGATATTCCAGTAATTAATGAAGTCGTTGGAAAATACGGCATTTTGTTAAATCCGAATGACATTGATTTATGGGTAGACAGCATAAAAAAATTATCAGATCCAAGTACAAACAAATATTACTCTACAATTGGCCCAGAAAGGGCATATGAGTTCTCCTTTAATAAACAATTTGAGAGACTTAAGATTATTTATGACAAAATTATGTAAACTTATCGAAGGTGTCACGTACGAGGAGTTCAGATTGTTCTTATGTTCGGCTTGAGGTGTTGGTCAAATGTTATCTTACTCCTTAACATCACATATATTACGGAGAGCAATCTCCTCGCCACAGTGATCTTTGCCTTACCTTTACCATTCAGTGGAAGCAGTTCCCTGTAATCTTTTGTTACCGGTGATTCAGGGCATGTGTTGACGTGTATTGATATGCACTCATAAAGTATCCATCTAATCCATCTGTTGCCATCCTTAGTGATGTGACCTTTCCATTCCCTTGTTCCTGATTGGTATTCCCTTGAAACTAAACCTCAATATGACACCAGTTTCTTGTAATTCCTGAATCTGTCCACATCACCTATTTCCATTGAAAGTAAAAGTGATCCATACCTGCTAATATCAGGAATTGTATCTATGATCCTGGGATATTCGTTATCAGATGATTTCTCTCCTAGCTCCCTTTCAACTTCCCTTATCTTTTTGTTGATCTCCCTTAATAATCTGTAAAGCCGATCTATCATTATTGTTGTGTCTTTCACCGTTTCCGGATATTGATACGTCAGAGCATTAACATTTATGTCCTCTCTATCAAGCTCGTTGTGAATTCTTTTAATAATCGTTCTCATCTGAGCAAAGAAGTATCTGTACCTGCACAGATGCCTTGTATCCCTTATCTCCCTTGAAGGTATCTATGCCTCAGAAATTATTCCAACCTTTTCCAGACCAATCAACCTATTTGCTTCATGTTCATCTGTTTTCACTGTTGCCTCTGCTATTAATCTTACCTTCTTTGGATTTGCCATTTTCATTGGTATTCTAAGATCTTCAAGGAACCCTATGGTTTTTTCTGATACAGATCCTGCCTCTATTATCACCTTATCTATGTTCTATTCGTCCTTAAGGAATCCTTTCCATCCCTCTCCTGTGTTTGGGAATTTCTCCTTTGTAGCTATGCTATTCCTCTCAATAACCCCCAGACAGTATTTCTTATGTATATCAACACCTATAAGCCTAATATCATCACCCCCTGAGAAAGAAAGGCACATATTGAAATGGCCTTTCTTCTATTTAAAGAAAAAGCATTTCAAACTATCATTCTCGCAAAAATCTTATATTAAGCCGATTATTGAACAACAAAACTAAGGTGACGACTGGATGATAAAAGATAAAATTCAAATACTGGAGAATTATAGAAAGGTGTACAAGAATTATTCTATTATTCTGTTAAAATTGTATTTCAAAAGAAGGAAGAGCCTTCAAAATGATAATGTGGTGATAAAAGTGGTTTTGAGAGATGGAAATAAATTGAATGTGCCATACGGATGGGTCGTTAAATTCGCTGACTTACATAGATACCATAATCAGAACATTTCAGGTCTTTCTTTGGTTAAGGAAGGAATATCCTTTCGTTACAAGGGCTATCCCCTAATTATAAATCCAGCAAGAATTTCAGATCCAGAAGCAGTTTTTTTTAAGGAAGAATACAGTTTTCTTAATGTCAAAGATCGTGATGTAATTGATATAGGTATGAATATAGGGGATTCTTCAATATATTTTGCATTGAACGGTGCTAAAAGAATCATAGGATTAGAGCCATACCCATATGCGTTTTCCTATGCAGAAAGAAACGTTAAATTGAATAATCTTCAAAATATTATAACTCTCAATGCCGGTTATGGAAGAGATTCAAAAATTATCGTAGATAACAATAAAATATCGCTCAATACTTCAAGCTTAATTGAGTCTGATATGGGTAGGGAAATCCCAATTTACTCTCTGAAGACATTACTAAATAAATACGAAATAGAAGATGCAGTTTTGAAAATGGATTGTGAGGGATGCGAATACAATCTATTAGAAGAAGATAATGAGGATCTAATGAAATTTAGCATGGTGCAAATAGAATATCATTATGGTTATGAGAAAATTAAAGAGAAACTGGAGAAATCGGGATTTAAAGTTAGATTTACTGAGCCTTTAAATACTTATAACGCCGCTGCAGTCAACCCTAACATGGTAGTAGGATACATATATGCGAAAAGGGAGTAGAGGCCCACTTGAAGTTTGATACCAGGGCTAGTTGACTTTAATCGCTTGAAATTTTTAAAGGATTAAGAAAATGCACGAAAGCAGAGCATTTGATGATTGGATTCTGTTTCTATAGCCTAAAAAGTCAGGGCTGAGGGGGTATTTAATTGCAACTAACACTATGGAATATCAAGGGAATGGTTCGCAGTTATTAAACGAAATACAAATCCAAAGCGCTGGAAGAAATTAAAAGGGCTTATCAGGGATCAAAATTAAGTAATTAATATCTTGTCTGTTGATCTCTGAGACGCTGAAAATTTCGAACTCATATCCATTCCACGAGACCTTATTTAGAAGACCTGAAGTTAAATCATGAATTTGGCTGGACGTGGAAAATTACACACGAATTTTAGAAAGAACTCCATCTCTTATAAAATCAGGTAATGTATGGTATCTTATTCAAAAAGTCTTTCAACAGCATTATATATTTTCTGCTGCATAATGGATTGGCTATATTGCTTGCTACATTCAAGCGCATTTTTAGATAATT
>OGCG01001040.1_pt1 | contig 14776 bp, 17 predicted proteins | sample 1570061 | NCBI WGS metagenome assembly OGCG01 (sample SAMN06268698, study PRJEB24515) | hot springs metagenome | isolation source: Joseph's Coat, Yellowstone National Park, Washington, USA | place: USA:Joseph's Coat, Yellowstone National Park, Washington, USA
AGGGACGGAGAATTAAAGAGATATATTCTTATTGAAAAAATGAGGCAGACAAATCATGATAAGTACGTATGGGAAATAGACATAAAACCTGGAAAAGGAATAGTTCTCCTAGGTAAAATAAATGAAAGAAAAGAGGATTATGCGTTACCTGGAAAAATAAATGAGAAAATTAAGAAAGCAAATAAGGATGAAATTTTATAATTTGAAAAATATTTACGATATATTAATACTATATGATTAAATTGTTATATATTTTATTTTATGCTTTTTATATAATCCATTAATCCACCAGATTTTAGAATTTCCAATGCCATTCCTGATATTCCTCTTCCTTTAAGTACTCTATTTCCCACAATTATTTCTCCTGTTTCTACATTAACCTTGACATTGTCTCCCTCCTTAATTTCGTCTTTAGCTTTAGGTAATACTACTACTGGAAGTCCGTTATTTATACAATTCCTGTAAAATATTCTGGCAAAACTTTCTGCTATTATAGCCTTTACACCAGCAGCTTTAAGTGCTATTGCAGCTTGTTCCCTAGACGATCCCATTCCAAAAACCTTCCCTGCAACTATTATTACGCCCTTTGACGCTTTTTTGTAGAACTCAGGATCTATAGGTTCCATGGCATGTTGAGCCAAATATTGTGGATCTGTATATTTCAAGTGTCTTGCTGGAATTATAATATCTGTATCTATTTTATCTCCAAATTTCATAACTGGACCTTCTACTATCATTCTACATCCCTCGGATCTACTATTTTTCCTTCTATTGCAGTTGCAGCTGCGACTGCAGGGCCTGATAAGTATACTTTAGAATCTACGCTACCCATCCTTCCTTTGAAGTTTCTAGAACTTGTAGATACTATAGTTTCTCCAGGTCCTGCTACTCCGAAATGACCACCTAAACATGGACCGCAAGTTCCATATGTTACTATACAACCAGAATTTACTAACGTTTCTATATATCCTAAATCCATTGCTTTCTTAAACATTTCATAAGAAGCAGGTATCGCTATGCATCTACTTTTTACTTTCTTTCCTTTCATTATCTTTGCTGCAGTTTCAAAGTCACTTAATCTTCCATTAGTGCATGAGCCTATATATACTTGGTCTACTTCAGTTCCTTCAACTTCTCTTGCAGTTCTAACGTTATCTACACTTGAAGGAGCAGCTACTAAAGGTTCCATTTTATCTAACTCAATCTCATATTCATCTGTGTACTTTGCATTTTCATCTGGCTTTACCGTTTGTGGTTCATATCCTCTCATTGTTTTAATGTAATTTATAGTCTCTTCATCGGGTACAAACATTAGAGCATCAGCGTTCATTTCAATTCCCATATTTGATACGGTAGCTCTATAATCCATTGGGAAACTTTTTGGATTCTCTACGTGCACTTCTATTGACATACCATTAAAATAGTCAGCCTTAAATTCACCTAAAATTTTCAAAGCTACATCCTTGCCATTAATCCATTTTGCCGGTTCTCCTTTTAGATTAACTTTGAATGGCTCTGGAACCATCAACCAAGTTTTTCCAGTAATTACAGCTGCTGCTATATCAGTAGCTCCCATACCTTGTGCAAATGCACCTACTGCGCCAGAAGTTGTAGTATGACTATCTGCTGCAACTATTACTTGACCAGGATTTGCGTATCTCTCTATTAATATCTCATGTAATATTCCAAAATTTATATCGTGAAAGTTTGGTAATCCCATACTTTTTACGAATTTTCTTATGTATTCTTGAATTTCCGCACTCCTTATATCTGGGGGAGGAGCTAAATGATCAAAAGCTATTACTATCTTTGATTTATCAAATATTTTTTCTAATCCAGCTTTCTCCATTACTTCTATAACATGATATCCTGTTAGATCATGAAAAGCTACTATGTCGGTGTTGATTTCAGTTACATCTCCAGGAGATACGTTTTTTCCTGCAGCCCTACTAAGTATCTTTTCTGTAAGAGTTTGCATAAGAGAAGAAAAATAGTTAGGATAAATAAACTTTTTATTTAGAAACGGTTTTTTCTTCGAACTTTTTATCGTTATTTGATTCGATATATCCTTTTCCTATCTCGTACGAAATAAAGATATAACCGCAATTTGGACACATTTTAGTAACCTTTTTACCTTCTTTAACTAGTTTTTCGTCTACAACTTTTTTGCATATTGGACAATATTTTCTTGCCATGAGCTTAAACTTTGCTAAAAAGCTTAAAAGCTATTTTACATAAAATTTTTATTGTATTAAGAAAAATTGGTGACTTTTGTTAAGCATGATAATAATCAAACCATATATTTTTCTTTTACATATTTATGGTATGGATGAATTAAACAGAAAGATTTTACTTATGCTATTAAAGGATTATAACTCCTCTCAAAGATTTATAGCTAAAAAGCTAGGTATATCACCTCCTGCAGTAAATTATAGGATTGATAAATTACTATCTGATGGAATAATAAGGAAAATTTCTCTGTACATAAATCCTAATTTTTATGGGAAATATCACGGATATGTAGCATTTAAAAACTACAAAAATTGGAACGGAGAATATATTGCCAAGTTCGAATGTCTGGAAAGAACTACCATTTATGAAATAGAGTCCAAAAGTATTGAAGATCTTAAATCTAAAATAAATTCCATGTCAGAAGAATTAGGGACAGCAGAAATAATATATATTCCTACGCAGTATCCTTATAGTCCGTCCAATTTTGATGTTAAATTAGTTTCAATAATGAAGGATGACCCAAAGATAGAAAGCATTCAAATATCTGAGAAAATGAAAGTCTCATCAAAAACGGTTAGAAGACATATAAGATATTTAATTAATAAAAATTTTATGAGATTAATTCCAGTAGTCGACTTGAATAAAGCAGGTATTTCAATGTTTGCTATTTTTACTAAAAACGTGGAAATCGCTAGAAAACTTTTTTCTGAAATAAACTTTAGGGAAATAAGCGACAATAAAGCAGGTATATTTGTTAATATTGCCAATGATATGGAAGAAATAAAAAGATATACTGATAAAATGAGAGAATTTGATAAGGAAGCAGAACTAATGGTAGCATATAGCTACGATTTTTCTTAACCTACGATATCTCTTACTCTTTTAAAAGAAGAAGGATTACCTAAAATTATTAATGATTCTCCTTGTTCTAATTCAGTATCTTTAGAAAAGTATGGATTTATTTTTCCGTCTTTAACTATTGCAAGAGGTATAACTTCTTTAGGTAAGTCCTTAATCATTATTTTGTTTTTTATATCAAATACTCCAATGACTATATCTTCCCTTACTTTATTCATTGAGAAAATTAAACCAGCTACGTTATTTGACACTGCTGCTGCAGCTGTTATTCTGCCTACTATTTCCTCATAAGGTATTACAATGTCTGCTCCTGCAGTCTTGAACTCATCTGCTATATTCTCGTTTTTTACTACAGCTATTACACTTAACGGAGGATTTAGCTTTTGAACTTTTAGAGTTACTAATAAGGTATTCATGTCGTCATCCATACATATAATCGCGTTTTTAGCTTCCATTATACCTGCATCTAGAAGATCTTTATCCTTTGTCGGATCACCTAGAATTACTCTATCACTTTTTAATGAATCAGAAATTTCTTTAGACGACGTTAAAACTACGTAATCTACTCCCAATTTTTCTAATCTTTTTGCAGAACTTAGGATTACTTCTCCTTTCCCTATAACTACTGTATGTGATCTCATATGCGATCCCCTCCATCTAGCTTTGGCATCTAACCATGTATTCCTTTTCACTACTGTGGATACTATTGATTGCACCATACTTGCGTACAATCCTACTGCGAATATTATTGTAACTGTAAGGAATAATTTTTCTGTACTTGGCATTTGATTTATATTTGGTGCATATAACCCAACAGTAGTTACTACATTTATGCCTGCGTATATTGCAGATATCCAGTCTAGATGCTGAAAATATACAAATATTAGTGAATTGAAATATACTATTAATCCAAGTAAAAATATTTGAGGGAAAATTCTCCTTAAGACGGAATAAGGAGCAGCAAAATTCTCCATTATTGGTAAAAGAAATTTGTTCCATATTTCCTTCTTCTCCAAGAAATCTCAAATTATAGCCAAAACTTTAAGATTAAAAACTTTTTTAGACCGTAAAAACCTTCATATAGAGATAAAAATAATTCATATAATTATATATTATGGTAGTTAAGGAAATAATTTACAAACACTTAAGTTCAACTTCTATTTCAGAATTTTATGAAGGCGAATATTGGCCTTCACAAATTTGGAATTGCATGAGGAAACAGTATTATTCCAGAATTTCTCCAATACCTCAAACTTTAGACAGTGCTAAAATAACTATCTTGGGTACAATAATTCATGAATTTATTGCGGATATCTTAAAAAAAGAGGAAAATATAAAAGTAATGAGCGAAGTACCCGTTAGAATACCACATCCATCAGACAATATAGTCATAACTGGAAGAGCCGATGACATAATCTTAGTTTCGGTAGGAAGAACTAGATATGTCATTGAAGTGAAAACTGTAGAAGACGTAGAAGAGAAGAAACTAAAAAGATATATACCTAAAAAGGAACATAGGGCCCAACTGAATCTATATCTTAAGGCATTTCCTAACTCTAAGGGTATACTTCTCTATGTAGATAGAGGGAATTTCGAGATTGAAGAATTTGAAGTAGAATTTGACCAAGATTTATATAATGAAACTGTAAAGCGAGTAGAAGATCTACATAATTATCTTATGAGGAAAACTCTTCCATCAGCAGAGGCTAAGAATAATCCTGAAATGAGATGGCAGTGTGATTATTGTGATTATAGAGCTAAATGTGAAAGAGAAGATAAACATTAGAAAATTTTATTAGTTGGATAGGCTATCCAAAGAATATGAAATCAGAGTATATAGCTATTCTCATTGTAGTTTTAGTAGCTATAGCTGGATTAACATTATATGATTATATTAAAACAAAATCTCCATCATCTGTAATAATCACAGCTCAACAAAATACTCAAAGAATAGTATCTTTAGCTCCTAGTGATACTCAAATATTAGTTTCTTTAGGTCTAGGTAAACATATAATTGGAATTGATGAATATTCTTATCAACTTTTAAAATATCTAAATATGACATCACAATTGCCATCAAATGTTACCATATTTCAACAAATTTATCCTCCTAATATTTCTGGAATTGTTTCATTAAATCCAACAAAAGTCGTGGGAGAGATTGGACTTTTAGGCTCCTATGTAGGAAAACTCAACGCTAGTGGTCTCCACTTAGTTCTAACTAATAATGATTATGCTTCAAACTTTTATCAAATAGAAGATTCCATAAAATATTTAGGAAACATATTTAACTCTACTAATCAAAGCCAGGAATTAATAAACTGGATGAATTCTAAAATAAGCAATTTTACAACGAGTGGAAATTCTACAGTAGCTTATTTATTATGGATATGTCCTAATGAAGAGTTTTATACAGCGGGAGGTAATACTTTCATTAGCAATATTATTTCGTTATCAGGAGGGATAAACGTCTTTGCTGGATATTCTGATTATCCAGTGTTAGATCCATCGCAACTAATAGAAAGTAATCCTCACGTCATAATTGTTCAAGAAATTTATAACGTTAGTTATACCGAATATTTGATCTCACATTTACCGGGAATACAAAATGTAACAGCGTATAAAGAACACAGAATATATATTCTATCCGAAGGAATGCCTGCAAATCTAATGAATGAACCTGGTCCTTTAGCAGTTTACTCCATTCAAATGATTAAGTTAATTATTAATGGCGAGGCTCCTCAATACATTAATACGTCATGGATAATAAAGAACATAAATCCAGATTTACCGGTGTTTTAAATGAAGCTAAAGATAATGTTTTTTGTTTTGATCTTAATGCTTTCTTTTTTATTATCTTTAATTTATGGTTCAGTAAAAATTCCTATTCAGGACATATTTAGACCTGAAGGAGTATACAAAATAATATTTCTTGAAATAAGATTGCCAACAGTAATTTCTGCAGCAATTATTGGTGCAGTGTTATCTATTTCTGGTGCTATAATGCAATTACTTTTAAGAAACCCTTTACTTGATCCATATATTAGCGGTACTGCGTCTGGAGGGGCTTTCGGTGCAGTATTATCTTATTTTTTGCTAGCGTTTAATTTACCTTTTAGTTGGATAATTTATGTTTCTCCTGTTATTGCATTTGTTTTTGCATTATTCTCAACATTCTTAACCATAGCTATAGGTAGGAAAGGTGGGGTATATGGTATAGTTATAGGCGGTGTTGTAATTTCATATATTTTTTCTTCATTAATCACTATTTTGCTAACATTTATGGAAATTAGATATCCTCAAGTTCCTCCTTTAGTTTTCTGGTTACTTGGAGATATTCAAGTAATAGGATGGAATTATGTAATAATTCTTGCTTTATTATCCTTTTCTATTATATTTTTAGCTATTAAATTTTCGAGAAAAATAGATTTAGCATCAATAAGCGATGAGATGGCTTATTCTTCTGGATTAAATCCATCAAAATTCAGAATATTCTGGATTTCCATAATAAGTATAATAACTGGATATATAGTTTCTCAAGTAGGAATAATAGGATTTATAGGAATAATAGTTCCTCATATAGTTAGAAGATTCTTTAGTGGAAGTTCAACGCAATTGATACCGTTTTCGGCACTACTTGGATCTTCGGTACTACTATTAAGTAATTTAGTAGCTGATGGTAGTTTAGGTTTTAAAATACCAATAACAGCAATTACTTCGCTCATAGCATCGCCTATAATTATTTATGTGCTGGTGAAGGGTATTGCTAATCAAGGGACTTAATGTAAAAATACTTAACAAGGAAATTTTAAAGGAAATAAACCTTGAAATAAATAAAGGAATTAATTTAATTTTAGGCCCTAATGGATCTGGGAAAACTACACTATTAAGGACAATAATAGGCATGATAAAACCATCTGGTGGTGAAATTGTTGTAAACGAGGACAAGTCTTATGTACCTGCAGAATTTTTTGAGGTACAAATGAAAGTAATTGATGTTCTTCTTTCTGGTGGAAAGTATACTTTAGAAAGATATAAAAGATATATACAATTTTTAAATGTAGAAAGATACTTAAATCGTGATTTCTCAACTTTAAGTACTGGAGAAAAAAAGATTGTTTTAATAACAAAAGCCCTTTCTGAAGGAAACTTAGTTATTATGGATGAACCTACGTCTGGTTTAGATATGAGAAACTCAATTATTATAATGAAAGTAATAAAAAAGATAAAAGATAAAACATTTTTAATAACTACTCATGATGTTAATATGATACAAATAGCCGATAATGTTATTTTAATTAAAGGTGGAAAGATAGTATTTCAAGGTAATCCAAAAGATGTTACAGAAGATATTCTTTCAGAACTCTATGAGATTCCAATAAAAAAATACGAAATTAATGGAGAAGTTTTCTTTAAGGCTATTTAGACTTTTGAAGCCTTTGGAAAAGTAACCATGATGCAAATGATGCTGATTCAATACTACTTCTTGTAGGATATAAATTCCATTCAACTTCTCCGTGAGCTAAAAGATTCCTAACATTTATAGATAGTCTAAATGCTAAACTAGTTTTTTCATCCATAAAACTTTCAGCCCATGCTAATAAAGAACCTTGCGAATATGGGAAAGCTTCGTTATTTATTTTAACTTTGTATTTACTCCAACCTTTCTTTAGTAAATATAATTTCAGTTTTCTGTAATCAGTATTCTTAACTTTTACCTTCTTTTGCTTGTATTTTATGACAGCTACTTCACCTATCCATTGTGTATATAGCGAACGTAATGCCATTTCCATTATTAAATAAGTCTCTAGGGTTGCTACTTCATTTAATCCTCCAATTTCTACAAGTTTAAGTGCGTCGCCTTGTACCTTAGTCACTTTTTCTGGTAAATCCCAGTGAAGTTCTCCTTCGCCTAAAATTGCGTAGGGTATATTAGCTAAAAATACTCCAAGACTATCTTTTTTCTTTTCAACCTTTATCTCTTCATCTCTTATTTTCACTTTTCCTTTTTCATAACTAACATTGCTTAGAGCTTCTTCTAATATATCATCGTCTCCCTTCTTGTAATACTGAAAGAAACCCTTTATTTCCTTCATTATTTTCTTATCCAGATCCACAGCTAAACTTAAACAAAATGAGAATTTAATAATTGAGTATGCCAGGCGGAAGAGGAAGAATAGGTTTAATCTTACCTTCTAATAACGCGGCGATGGAATACGATTTATGGAAAATGGCTCCTGAAGGAGTTACTATACATACTACTAGAATGAAGCCTACTAAGGGGTGTGAACCAACTGACGTTAATGCGTTCGAAAAGGAAATAAAAGAAACATATTCTCTAATACAAGAAGTATCAGATGTAGTTATTTACGGTAGAACATATGGTACGCATAAGCACGTTAATATTATAAAAGATATTATAAAAAACGTGGTAATACCAGAAGAGGAAGTTATAAGGATACTGAAAAAACTAGGTATCAAAAGAGTATGGGTAGGCACTCCATATATAAAAGAAAGAACCTTAGAAGAGGTAGAATGGATAAAAAATAATGGTTTTGAAGTTACTGGTTTTGATGGATTAGGAAAAATAAGAGGAGTTGATATTTCTAATACTCCTATATTTACGATATATAGACTCGTTAAGAAGCATTTAGTAGAGGTTCTTAAAGCAGATGCTGTTTATATTGCATGTACTGCATTATCGACTTATGAGGCAGCACAATATCTTTATCAAGATTTGGGTATTCCTATTATAACAGAAAATTCTGCAGCAATGTGGGGTGCATTGGAAAGAATAAAAATTAAAATAAAATTTCCTGGGTTTGAAGCATGACCGTAAGCTTTATAATATAATCAATTCTATAATGAGGAAATAGTGGAGTGATTGAAGAAGAGTTTGGTCATTGCGGGCCTCTTAATAATGATATTCGCTATTTCTATTATCTATTTTGGGTATTTATCATCAAAACCTGTCGTAGATACTTTACAACCTAATGAGACATTAAACATAAATTTCAAAGAACCTACAGTAGTATTATTCCATGATGTAGCTAATATTAATATAAACATAAATAACGCATCCTTATTTAAGGAAGGAAATAACTTAGTAGTACAAGGTGATAATGGACATCTAAAAATTGTGAATAATCTATCTCAGCCTATAATTTTGAAATATAGTGAAATAATAGATAATTCGTCGTTAGGTTTAGAATTCTTTCTAGCTATTATCTTATTTATATTAGGTGCCATCATTGTTTTAGCAGGGGTTAAAAAGAAGTATAAATGAAAATTATAGAAAAATAGTTTTTTAAAGGGTATGTAAAGTTTAGAGTCATGGGTTACTTTGATACTCTGCCTTTTGGAGTTAAAATTAAGACTCTATTTGTGTCTTCTGCTGGTTTTCTCTTGGACGGATATGATCTATCAGTAATATCTTTTGCAGAGACCTTTATTTCAAAAGAAATGAATTTAACTGCGCCATTGTTAGGTCTAGTTGTATCATCTTCTCTAATAGGTATGGTTATAGGTTCAATAATTTTAGGTAATTTAGCAGATAAATTGGGTAGGAAGAAACTTATGGGTATAGATCTATTTTTCTTTTCTTTCTTTGCATTAACTTCTGCAATTTCTCAAAATTTTGCTGAATTATTCGCCTCCAGGTTATTGTTAGGTATAGGTATAGGGGGAGATTATCCAATTAGTAGTACTATGTTGTCAGAGATCTCTCCTTCGGCTAATAGGGGAAAATATCTAGTTGCCTCTGTAGCGATGTATTGGGTAGGAACACTTTTAGCTAATGTTGCAAATTTATTATTCTTACCAGTAGGTATTTATTTCTGGAGATGGGTATTTCTAACAGGAGCAATAATATCAATTCCAGTTATTCTTTTACGGTTAAAGTTAACTGAATCTCCACGATGGCTTGTTTCAGTAGGATTACTTAAGGAAGGACCTAGTAAAGAAGATGAAAACAAGGGAGCTGAAAGATTTTTCGATATCTTTAAAGGCAAGTTAATTTATATTACTCTATTTGCTTCATCAGTCTGGTTTTTATTCGACGTTGCTGCTTATGGTATAGGTTTATATTATCCATTAATTTTGAAGCAATTTGCTTTTCCTTCAGCATATAAGGTAATTTATGGAACTATCGCAATTTCTTTTGCAGCCCTATTAGGATATCTATTAGCTGGAAGCCTAATAGATACTCTAGGAAGAAGAGAAGTGCTTTTAATAGGATTAGGCTCTATGGCATTACTTCTATTCCTAGGCGGAATTACAAGAATAACAGGAGGAATTTTAGTTCCATATTTCATGGGTTTCGTAGCACTAGAGCAATGGGCTGGGGCAGTAACATTGTTTTATCCAACAGAATTATTTCCAACATCAGTTAGAGCATCTGGACAAGGTTTTGCAACTGCTGTTAGTAGAATTGGAGCAATATTGGGTGTGTACTTCTTCCCTGAAATGGTGTCTATAATCGGATTTTCGTCATCTCTAATTTTCTTTGCATCAACTAGCTTCATAGCATTCTTTATATCTTTAATTTTTGCTAAAGAGACAAAGAGAAAACAACTAGAAGATACTTCTATTCCATTAAAATGATTTTTAATAAAATAATGTAAAATCAATTACTTTCAAGATCTGGCCAACTTATTTTCAAAATTTGTCAAAATTTTTAAAATAATTTTCATAATAGTATATACTTAAAACGAGAGAAAACGTAAATATTAAATAGTGTTAATATTCCCTTATGAGTTCAGTTACAAAAGGATTGGTAAACCTTGTTAATGTTGTATTTCAATTAGATAAACCTTGGGTATCGAGAATAACTATGGCAATGATAGTAATGAGCCTAATATGGGGAATGCTAGGTTTAGTTGACGCATTAATGGTTAGAATTCAAGAAGCGGCATGGGCTACAACAGCTTCTCTAGTAATAACTTCACAAGAATATTATGCGTCAATAGCATTACATGCAATGAGGGATTTATTTGGATTTGCAGTGCAACTAGAAATGGCAATTTTCATATTTCTATCGCTTAGGATACTAAATATGCAAACAAGAATGAAATGGTTCCTAAACATAGGATTCATTCTATTCAATATAGCTTTCATGTTGATAGAAGGTCCAATAGTAGCATTTCCAACATTTAATGATAATTATTTCCCAGCTAACAGTTGGTATTACTTATCACCATACGGTGTACCAAACTATTCTCAAGCAGTTGTTAGTCCATTATGGTTCTTCGGCTGGGAATTAATGGATGCAGGAGTATATATAATGGTAATATGGCTAATTTATCATTTCTATTTGGCAACAAAGACAATGAAAGAAAAATTACCTATATTTGCAGTTTTCGCATTAATGACATCATTAATGATAGCTATTGGATGGAGCGGAGAAGTAGCAGCTAACACTTGGGATATTTTAGCATACTATGGATTAGTAGGGTTAAACGTAATTTCTAACCAAATAGCATTCGGTATATTATGGCATTCAATAGTTTACATTTCTTGGATGCCTGCAGTAGGTGCTATGTATTACCTTATTCCAACTTTAGCAAACAGGCCAATTTATAGTGATAGAAGCGCTAGGATTGCTGCACTATTATACCTAGTATTCTCAAATAACGTTCCGATACACCACTTATACATGGTAAACTTACCAGTAGGAATAAAAGTCCTTGAAGAAGTATTAACGTTCGCTGTGGTAGTCCCATCAATGATGACGTTCTTCAACTTATGGGCAACAACAAAAGGAGCTAAAATCAATCTTAACTTAATAAGTGTTTGGATATCAATAGCTTTTGCAGGATCTATAGCTGCAGGAGTAACTGGAATAGCTAACGGAGATTTAAGTTTTGATGCTATAATCCATGATAGTATGTGGGTAGTAGGACACTTCCATGCTATGATATTCTTCTCAATTGTTCCAGCAGGATTCGCGACACTATATTACATGGTACCAGCATTAACAGGAAGACAATGGTATTCCAATAAGCTAGGATGGATTCACATGGTTGGATATGTGATAGGAACAGTAATGATAGTAGTAGGTTTTGACGACTTAGGTTTAGAAGGACTAATGAGAAAGGCTGAAATATTCCCATTAATACCTGCATATATAACTCCTGAAATATTAGCTAGTGCTGGCGCTTTTATAGCAGATACGGCTACATTATTATGGTTAGGTAATCTAGTGCTAACATTATTAAAAGAAGAACTGGAAATTTTGAGAATATGAACGTAAATGCTGTAATATCTACAATAGCTATATCACTTCAAATCCCACAAAACTCAGAACTGACTATTATAAATAAAGTTAAAAAACACCTATAGTAAAACTTTTTAAAAAAAATTCTTAATTAAATATTTTTATATGAAAATAATCTTTCTAGGTATGCTTGTTCCCAATTATCTTTTTGTAGTGTATATTCTTTTTTAAGCTCTGGATCTTTAGATGGCTTTGGAGGCTTAGAAGTTAGATCTAATCTGAACTGAAGACTGTATGTTTCTAATTTTCCTTCAAGATTTCCCATATATGCCCAACCTACAAATGCATATTGGACTGGAACTTTATCTGATATCCCTTCAATTTCCATTATTTTATTAGCTGCAAATAAAGAGCTTTCGAACGCTATTTCTTGATTTTTAGGGAAAGGCAATTTTGCTACATCCCCAGCAGATAGCACGTCGTCATATTTAGGATGTCTTAAATCTTGTGGAGATCTTACATCGACATAATCATCTCCTAATCCTGAATCTTTTATAAAGGACGGTGCTCTATTTGGCTCTAACATAGCAAGAATATCAAATTTATATTTCTCTCCACTCTTTGTTATTACTTCTTTATCATTCATTTCTATTATCTCTTGGTTAGTAACTAAGTTGATCTTAGCTTTTTCAAATACTTGTGAAACTATGTCAGCAGTGAATGGAGGCTGTGTTTTATCATTAGCGTCTATATATGTAATATTGAATTTATCTCTAATTCCTCTATATTTTAATATTGTATGAATTAACATAGCTGTCTCTGTAGGAGCAGGAGCACATCTATAAGGTGCTTTAGGTGCATATACCACTATATTACCTTCTGTTTTAGTCCAAACTCTTTCTTTAAGAACATTTACTCTTCCTAAATCATAAACTGTTGTATTTTTCCACCACCATTTGTCATATCCGTTTATACTGCTACCATCAAATATTATACCAGGAGCGATAACTAAATAATCATACGAGACCTCTTTAGTAGTACTGCTTGTAGTTTCAGAAACATATATTTTTCTTTCGTCCGGATCAATCTTATATACGCTACCTACAGTTAATTTTATTCCTTTCTTGCCTACTTCCTCGTATCCTCTTACCATTCTTTCGTATTTTTGTTCACCAGTTAACAGCAATGGTCTGCTAGGTCCAGTAAAATAATACTGATCCTTATTTATAACAGTTATATCGAAGCCTTTAGAAGCTAGTGTTGTAGCAACTCCCATTCCGGCTATTCCGCCACCTAAAATAGCTATCTTTTTCATAGTTTGCTTATCTCTTATAAAAAATATAGAATTTTCTAAACATAAATATAATGACAAGCATTATAAGCTAGTTTAACTAATATTATATTTTCAAATTCTTATTTTCAAATATCAAATATATTAGAAATATATCTATAGATAATTTTTAAGCATTTTTTAGTTAAAAATAATATTGTAACCTAGATTATAATCAATTAAAGTTAAATCTTATGAGTGTTAAATTGGGATATATGTCATTTAATGGAAAAGTTGTTGTAGTAACTGGAGGAACAAAAGGTATTGGAAGAGCTATTTCTGAAAAATTTAAATCGTTAGGGGCAAATGTTGTTATATTATATAATTCTTCTGACAATATAGCAAGAGAACTTGAGGAAAAGGGATTTTTTACTATAAAATGTGACGTTTCAAAAAGGTTACAAGTAAAAAAAGCTGCTGAAATAGTTACAGAAAAATATGGGAAAGTTGATGCATTAGTTAATAATGCAGGAATCTGGTATCTATTTTCCTTTGAAGAGTTTGATGAGGAAAAATATGAGAGAATGATGAAAATCAACTTAGATGGTACTATTTATACTACTTATGAATTTTTACCATTAATCAAGAAATCTAAAGGCAATATAGTAAATATAGCATCAAATGCTGGTCTTGGAACTTCTGCTATAGGAAATACTTTCTATTCAATAACTAAGGCAGGAATAATAATTCTTACACGTAGATTAGCTTATGAACTAGGAAAATATGGTATAAGAGTTAACGCTGTAGCACCAGGCTGGATAGAAACTGATATGACAATAGGTGGAAAGAGTGAAGAAGAAATAGATAAATTACGTCAATGGTTCAGAGATAGAACAATGCTACATATGACTGGAAAGCCAGAGTATATCGCTAACATAGTTAGTTTCTTAGTTAGTGATGATGCTAATTACATAACTGGACAAATAATAGTAGCAGATGGTGGAAGAATAGACTATTTAACGCATGGTATTTAAATAAACGAATTATTTTTTATATAATATAATTTTTAATTTATTTTTAAAAATTACTAAAAGGTTCTATGTAAACCTAATTAAACAAATTTGATGCTTATTAAATTATTAACAGCTAAATCTATAGAATGAGCTTAATATAGCCCAAATATTTTACTAAAACTGTTAAAA
>OGCG01001043.1_pt1 | contig 14761 bp, 21 predicted proteins | sample 1570061 | NCBI WGS metagenome assembly OGCG01 (sample SAMN06268698, study PRJEB24515) | hot springs metagenome | isolation source: Joseph's Coat, Yellowstone National Park, Washington, USA | place: USA:Joseph's Coat, Yellowstone National Park, Washington, USA
TTTGTCTAGATGTTAATTGTAATACTCCATTATATGCATGGATTGAACAAAATAGTTTATCTAATGCTTATATTTGGATAAAAATTCCAACTTCAATTCCGGCTAACTCATCAATTACAATCTACATGTTTGTTAGAAATTCTGTACAATATCCTTATACTGGAATAGCCCCATATTTATCTTCAACTTATGCACAATATGATAATGGTGAAAATGTATTTAGTTTTTATGATAATTTTGCGGGAACTACATTAAGTTCAAAATGGGTGACAGGAGTTTCAGGGGGAACATATACAGTGAATAATGGTCTAACTTTAAATATTTCTCCAACACAAGGAAATTATGTATATGTTGCGTCAGCATCAGCAATAGCGAATATATCAATAATTGTAGAGGCATATATGAATGCCAACAGTCCAGATGTTGCAGGCCCTAGGTTTGGATTTGGTCTAGTACCGTCTCAAACATATCTAGTTGCTGACGGTGAATCTCAAGATCATATTTCATGGCAAGGAACTGAATTAGCGACAACTGAAATTGTCATGGCGACACAAGTGAGAAGTAGTTATAACAATCCCGGCGGTGTAAACCCAGTAGATAGTAATTATCATATTTGGGGATTTGCATGGCTCTCTAATGAAGTTCCATTTTGGTATAATTCATATTCAATTGTCGGAACATCAACTTCCGATATTCCAAATGATACAAATTATCTTACATTATCATATTATGCCTATTCAAGTCTAAGCGGTACACCTACAAATTTACAATTTTATTGGGTTAGAACTAGAGCTTATCCTCCTAATGGTGTAATTCCTTCAAATTCTCAACCACAAAAAACAATAGTTTTAGTATCTTAAGCATAATAGTGGTTAAAAAATGGGTTTTTCTCGAATATATGCAGGTTGTCCTGAATCTTGCTGTCTTGCATTAAATAATCAATATTTTGTATTTGGTTCGTTTAATACTGTTTCATTAGGAAATTCAACAGTTACAATTAAATTTAACATGAATGTGAATGTAAATGTATATGTTTCATCATATCCTTTTAATTTCGGATATGCTGGATCTTTCTGCATAAATCAGGATGCAACTGAACAATCATTTCAAAATATAAATGAAATTTCTTTTAATATTGATCTGTCTTCTCAATATTTCATAATTGAAGTAACATATCCTAATATTGACGGAACATTATGTGGTTTTTTAACAAATTATTTATCATTTGAAATTTTTATAAATAATATACAACAAGTAGCGTCAATTTCTCAAACAACAGTGACGGCAAATTACGGTGCAAATGAAGAAAGTGGAATTTGTAATGGTATAAATTTACAACAAGTTACGCCAACTGAAAACTGTCCAGGCGAAGGAACTCCAGAACTAACGTTATCACCATCTGGACTCATAATATCAGCATTAACTTGTAGTTCATTTCAAATAACAACTCCTCCAGTATTACCATGTAGGTCAATTTATGAATTTGGAAAATTATTAACTTCTCCAACAAAATATTCAATAATTTCATCGCAGATGTGGAACGACATTAGAAATGATTTATTTTTAGCGTATAGCATTTATAAATATATAAATAACTACATAAACGGATTAAATTTCGAGAATATAAAAAGTTACTTTGATTATGTGTATAATTCTATAGATATAGTTGAACCTTATGAATTTTCAAATATTATTCAGGCGACATACGGTCTTCCTGTAAAATATTCAGATATAAATGATTTAATTCTATCGATACAAAAACTTGCTTATCAAAATTCAATAGATTTAATTAAAAAAATGGAATTAGTAGCACGAGATGAAATAGTAAAAACTGAAACATTTAAGCAAATAATAGAAAATGTGAATTATATTATATCTTTCGCAAATAACAAGTATTTCATGTATGACTGTTACGGAGAAAAATTTGCTTCATTAAATCAACCGTTCACGATATTAAATGTATTTATCCCATATTTCACTAAATCAGTATCATTATATAGCACTTCATATGTGAAAAATTTATTTATACTACAATTACAGCAGTCATTTTCACTTTATAACAATAGTAGCGTAAATTATATGGTTTTACAAGATAATGAAGGAGGTATATATCTATATGATTATTCTTATATTAGAAATTTAGAAATAAAAAACAATAATAATCAACTATATCTTTCAGGAAATTCATATATAGATGTAACATATATTGCTAACAATAATGATACAATAACATCTGAAGAAAACAGTAAAATAAAGAACTTAATTTTTAATCAAAATAACGGAACAATAACAATAGAAAATGGAAGTGTAATTTATACATTCTTAATAGAACAAAATTACGGAGATTTATACGTAGTAAATAGTGTAAAAGTAGAAAATTTGGATTTCGACTTAAATGAAGGAGATATTTATATAGGATATGGCTCTTATGTAGAAAACTTACAAATTGTTAATAATGAAGGAGATATTTATATATATGCAGGTGCAACTGTTAATTTTCTGCAATGTACAAATAATTCAGGAAATGTATACATAGAAGAAGGTGGAAAAGTCTTAAACAACCAATGTTATTCTTCATAATTTACAAAATACAAATTCTCTATTATCATCACTTATAAAAGTTAAAGTTGTTCCGTATAATTTTCTCATCAAATCAAAACGATTTTCTGTCCAATCATGAATAGCTATACAATATTGTTTATATTTCTGAAGTTGAGAAACGTCAAGTTTTGACTCACTTCGTGATGAACTTTGTTCATCACTTCGTTCGGGCTTAACTCGTAATAACTTGCCCTCACAACCCTCACAATCCATAACTAGAACGTCAGTGTCTGGGTATAGATTTCCAGTCCATTCCCCATGAACTTCAACTTTGTCACAGATATTGAAGTCTTTACAAACTTTTTCTTTGAACAATTGGTTCAATTTTTCTTCTTTTTCAAATCCAATTATTCTCTTAGCTCTGCGTAAAATGAAATATAACGTTGTACTTCCACAATCATTACCAATAATTGTGATTGTCTTGTCTTTAACGTCTAATTTTCCATAAGCTTGTTCAAATTCATGCCAATAACAACATCCCATTTTACAGAAATAATCTTTGAAATTTATAGGCATAATATCACCTAACTCTGTACTACTTCGAATAGAGCGTAAACTTTACATTTTCCAGTTGCCCAAGCGTAAATATTACTTGGATTATTAACATGTAATTCTATACTGTCATTAGGAAAAATTGGGAAATTATTATACAATTGATTTCCAATATAAACTATTTGATTACTTAAATTTTGTAAGATTATTCTTACAGTTTCAATTGTTGGGCCTGAATAAAGTGGAGAAGGTATTGTATCTATATCTAATTGTAGTCCTTCTATTGTTGGAGGGGATAAATATAATGAAAGTTTGTTAAATGTTTTAGCTAAACTAACTGTAGCTAAATAGAAATAAGTTAAAGCATAAATTACAGAATAAATTGCATCTTCAAATGGAAAACTTATTTTTTCAGAAATTGAATTAATTGCAGAATAAATTGAATTAGAAATATTATCAAAATTTTGTGAAATTATATTATAAATTTCTTCAGGAAGTTTCAAAATTGCATAATAAAGTTGTTGGTTTGAATAGACAATTTGATTTATTTGTTCGTTAGCTGTAGCTATAAATCCAGCAATGTATATTGGGTCTTGTTCTGTAAGAACTGGCTGTCCATCTACATAAATTTCTTCGTAGAAATTTCCAGAACTAGCAATTATTGACCCTGGAATTGTCAAGTTTCCGTTTTTTAGAATTGATGTCACAGCATTTCCTCCTGTTTCGTAAAGTTGTATTAGAAGAAGTGTTGCCGTGTTCCACATAGATGATGTAAGTCTTTGAAATGGTGAGGCTAATAATTCCGATATAGATGTATATGTTACACTCATAAGTGTAAATTTCTAAAATGACATAAATAAAACCATATATCTCATATATCATATTATGTATATTAATTGCCCTTATTGTTCTTAAATTCCCATGGAAACATGTAAACAACACAATATTCCTTATATTATTAATATAGCATATTGTTGTCACTTTCACATTTGTTTGAAAATATTTAAAATTGTCATGAAACTGAGAAGTAATTATGAAAGTCTTTACATTTGTTGGATATACAAAACATTTACCAGAGCTAGATTTTGATTACGTAATTGTCGATAAAACGTCTAACGATTTAACTCCACAATTAGAACAAAAATTTCATGATAAGATAATTTGGAATGAAACAAATAGTGAAATTAGATGGGTTAGAATAGCTAAACAATTATTAAAAATTCTAGAAATTGCACAAAATCAAGATGATGACGTCCTTGCAATTATAGATAGCGATTTAATAGTCCCAAAAATTAGAGAAATTGATCCCGGAAATAGAATAATAACTTTATGTTATTGGCTTTATTATAGTTGGGCTAACGAAATTAGACCGTTTTGCTCTGGAACAAATTACATATTTAGGAAAAATCAAATTCCAATATTAGAAATTATATTAAATACATATCTTGATAAAGAATATTACAAAGAATTTCCAATTGATATATTTATCCATGATCATATTCTACATCTTAACGTTCTGAAATTAGGGACTATACATTATGTAAAAACTCCATGTGGAGAAAAAAGAATGGAATTTACACTTGAAGATATTCCACAAATTTTCAAACATATTCCAGAATTTGTATTAATAGCTTGGTGAGGACAAATTGACAGTTCCAATTTATTACGTTTATCCACAACATCACGACGTTTCTTTCAAATTTGTAGCAAAAGAACATGTAAAAATGCTAAAAGAAAAGTATATAGTTTACGAAATTCCAGCGTTATCATTCTATCAATTTACCCCTTTCCGTCATCCAATTTCTATAATTCACCCCTTTTTCTATTCTATGTGGAAATGGACAAAAGTAGAATTTTCATTTTTTGAACAATATAGGGCTAAAACAAGTGCAATTGTAGGAGTTGAAGTAGCTGATAGTGATAGAATTTCGGAGAAATTTATAGATTATGCAAATAATTATGCAGATAGAATAATTGTGAATTCTAAATGGTCTGTAAATGCTTTCAAGAACTCTGGATTAAAAATTCCAATCTACAAAGTTGTCCATAATTTTAACGAAAGACTTTTAGCTAAAGATGAAGAACTAAAAGTGGATGAACAAATACGTTATATCGAGAAAATCAAAAATGAGAAGAAAATTAAACTAATCTTTATCTCTCTTTGGCATTCTGATTATAGAAAAGGAGCCGATATATTTCATAGAATAGCTCAACAACTCCAGAAAGAGAGAAATGACATCTATTTTCTTGTAAAGTCAGGATGGACTAGGACAGATTTTCAAGACCTCAGAATGTTTAACATAACTGGAAATACAGATTTTGACAATATTGTGAAGATGTATAGAATATCTGACTTGTATCTACTAACTAGTAGAGGTGGAAGTTTCGAGTTAAATGGTCTGGAAGCTTTTGTATCAAAAATCCCGGTTGTAGCTACAAAAGGCGGGGCATGGCAAGAATATTTTCCTCCACAATTACAAGACTTACTTGTAGATTCCTGTAAATTTCCGATAATTTTTCCAGATAATTCCATTCATATTGGAAAAGGCGTGGAAATGTGTGTTGAAAAAGCTGTAGATAAAATACTTAACGTTCTGGATAACTTAGATGATTATAAAGCAAAAATTGAGGAAAATTATAACTTTTGGATAGAAAACTTCAGTTATGAAGCTGTAAAAAAACAACTTTTTAAATCGTTAGACGGACTTTAAGTATTTCTTAAACTATCCTTTTGTTTTTCAAAGACCATTTTCCTATACAATTTCTCAGCTTCTTTTTTGTCTGTAAATTTTTCTACAATATCTATATATTCAGTATTTCTGATACCAATAGCATAATCTGGCGGACTATGCCTAACACATTCTGCTAAAATTATCCCTAATTCTTCCTTGACAATTATATAGAAATGTTGTTCCTGAAAACTTGTCATAATCTCACTCCATCTCTCTTAAATAATCGTAAACTTTCCTTAATTTATTAATATCTTTTTTCTCTTTTAATTCCTTAATTTCTTCAATAATATCACTATATAAATTATCAATTACAATTAAGTCCAAAACTTCATTAATTAGAGATATCGAAAATTTATGAGACTGTTTAACTATAACATGTATTTTTTTAGCTAATTTTTCACTATCAAATTTATCATAATTTATTGTTAAAGAAACATCTTTATATTTTGCAATAACATTATTTTTGTATAAAGTTAAAAAAAGTTTATATTCGTTCTTAACATTTATCTCAGCCTTATTATCGTTTATCTTCACAATTACATTATTCCTTAGTTTATATTCCCTTATCATGAATATTATATATGTTTTAGGACATTTTTATTTCTTTAAATTTTAAATAACGTTTTAATTTGTCATAAAAATAAAAATGTAATAGAACCATGACACTTAAATATCCGAAAAGGGCTATACATGACAATAAACCAACACCTGAAGCAGTTTATAATATTATTACAAATGAATTAAAATTTATAGACGTTTGTTTAGATAAAACTAAATTCAATGCAGTAGAAAAATTATGGCCAAATCATTCTTATTGTAACCCACCATTTTCTATTAAAAAACCATTTATAATAAAAGCTATAGAAAGTAATAAAAATGGAAGTGAAGTTTTATTATATCTACCATTTGACCCTACTCCTTCCTGGTTTAGAATGTTATATGAACAAAATTCTTTAATAATGATATTTATGAATAGAATGGGAAATGCGAAATTTCCACATGCACTTTATCATCTGAAAAATTATTCCAGACAAAAAATAGAATTGTTAAAAGATACAAATGACATTTTAAAATTTCTTTCTTAAATGAAATTATAAACTTTAAATATTAAATATCCATTATCATTATAATAAAAAATTCATAATTAATGTATTTCTTTAAATTTTTGAAAAGGCTTAAATTAGTCATAAAACTTGAACTGAGATATGGAATTCAAAAGACAAAGTTCAGGAATTATAAAAAATTTCAATTCATTAGATATTTTTTCTATCAATCTTCTTTACATGGGAATTTTGAGCGGAATAAGTTATCCAATTTTTGTCTCTCAAATGATGAAAAATGTAAACTTGTTAATTGCTGTAATATTAGGAGCAATATTTGAAATTCCATTATTAGTAATGTATTATATTCTAACCAAGAAAATTCCATTAAACGGTGGGGATTATGCTTACATTAGAAATACATTTTCCCCGAAATTCTACACAATTTTCGGAATCTCGTTATGGCTAACGTATATATTCTCAGCTCCAGTCCTAACAAATTTAGTACTTATGAATTTTAATATTTCACTAATTGATAAATTTCTAATTTCAGAATTATTATTTATAATAACTATAATTAGTATAATTAGAAAATCAATTTATGCTTATATAGTAGACGGATTAGCTATTCTACAGATACTTGTATCAATATTTCTCCCAGTCTCAAATTTTCATTTCCAGATACAAAACTTCACAATATCGAATACCTTACTTTCAGCCTTACTATTTGACTTGTCTATGTTTCTATTCATAAATGCAATTAGTTATATAGCTGGAGAAGTAAAGAACGTAAATAAAGCAATAAAAATTGGATATTTTGGAAGTTATTTAGTAGTTACAATATTATCAATATTAGATAGCTTTTCTAATTTGAATATATTGTTTGCTTTATTTCCAATCTGGTATCTAAGCTATCTTTTTGTGAATGCTATAATTCAAAGTCGTTTAATTCAAAACTTTACATTTGATAGAATTCTCCCAGAAAAATTTACAAAACTTACGCCTAACATTTTATTGTTAATCTTTACTGTTGATACAATCGCTAACGTTTTAGAAAATCTTTTAGGATTTTCAATTTCATTTGGATTTACTGGTATATTGTTCATTTTCTGGAATTTCTTAATTGTAAGTTTAACATTTTTAAAATTAACAAATAATAAATTATTATTTTTAAGTGTAATAATAAGTTTAGCACTACAGATATTTATATTCTTTTATCTAGGACTTCAAAACCCAATATTCTATAATTTCGTAATAGAAGGAAATCTAATATATACAATATTAAGAATATTACTATTGCCTTTAATTGGAGGAATTATATACGTCTTAAGAAAGAAGGTGATTAATGGAGAACAATAATGAAACTTGTCTTTGGTCTAAGTTCAACAACATCATATATTCTGAAGACTGACTTTCCGATTCTAATTAATCAGTTAAGATTTAGAAAAAAGACATGGAAAAATGAGACTTGGATAGATAGCGGAGGTTACCAAATTGCATTATATGGTCTACATATTTCTGTGAAAGACATTCTAGAAAAATACAAAAAATTAGATGCATATGCTTTTTTTTCTCTTGATATTGCAAGTATGTTTTCTCCTCTAGACAAACGAAATTTTCAATATTTTGAATACTTGTATACAAAAATAGAATGGATAGAAAAAATTATTCCAGTTATCCATATCTATCCAATTCAAGATGTAGATGAAGCTATAGATTTTTACAAACAATATACTTACTATTTTGCAATAGGAGGACTTGTAGCATCTAGCAAATTAAAAGTTTTAATCTATACATTTCCATGGGTTTATTATGTAAGAAGGAAAGTCCCTTATCTACATGTCCTTGGAATGTCTGCACCATATTTTCTACAAGCTTTCGATTTTGCGGATAGTATGGACACAGCTACATATTCCAAAACTATGGCATATAGAGAGATTTTTTGGTTTGATGGAACAAGAAAATATGTAGGAAATCAAAAAACAAGTAGAGAAAGGTATAAAATTACGGAAGAAGAAAAAGAACAACTTTTTGAATTTTTAGACAAGATTCATTTTCCATTTGAATATGATTTGACTAACAGAAAAATTCTAGAAGTTATGAACGCTTATATTCTAGTATACAATAAATGGCAAATTGACAATAAATACACAAGATATGCTAACAAATTAAGAAAGATAGGTCTTGACAGCCTTACAATTGAATTAATTAGAAATTACAAAATTGTAAATGAAATTTTAAAGGAAAAGAAAAAGATAAAGAAAGAAAAAGATGAATTAGAACTTGAGATATAGAAATTCATATTTTCACATCATTCTTCTTCATCATCACCATCATAATCAGTATCATAGTCAAAAACAATCTTAATAGCTTCCTCTATTTTATCTTTAAATTCATTCTTTATTTCTTCAGGACTTAACAGACCATAAACCTCATTACTTAAGATCTTAGAAATTGTATCTACATTTACTTCTTCTTCTATCTCAATAAAAAGACATATATCTAAGTAATAATAACCTTCTAACAATGTATCTATATATGTTTCTGCAATTCGCTTTTTCTCATTTTCTGCGAAATCTAATTTAACAACAATTTCATTTAATTTATTATCTTTTTCTTTTATCGAAATCTTGAATTCTGAATTTTTCATAAATGCATCAAATATCTTTTCTTCAATATTTTTCACAGAATATTTCAATTTCCAAAAATCTTTTTTTGTCATTTCAGAAACATTTTGAATTATTGTATCGGCTAAAGCATCTTTGAAATTCGTATAACAACTTTCCGATATGTTATCCTCTCTTAAACTTTCTTCAATATTTTCACTTAGTTCAAATTTATCTAATTTATTTAAAACTATTTTTTCAACTTGACCTGACATTTTTTTGTTTCCCCGAATCAATTTATCCTTTATGACAAATATAAAAATATCTTTGAATTTCGATTTAGAAATTTTTAAAAATACAAATTATTTATTATTTACAATTTTCTCTATTTTATCTTTAAATTTCTTCTTTATTTCCTCAGGACTTAAAAATTGATAAATTTGGTCACTAAGAAGTTCTGTTATTAAATCTATATTTAATTCTTCTAAACTATCAAATATACATCTTTCTAAATATTGACATTCATTAAGTATATTATCTAGATATATTTCCACAATTTCTTTTTTCTCAATTTCCGAAAAATCAAATTCAACAATAATTTCATCAAATACATAATTTACTTCATCAATCTGTTTAATTAATCTAATCGTAATTTTAGAATTTTCCATAAATGCCTTAAATAATCTTTCTGATTCCTTTTCGTTAAAATATTGTAAATTCCAATCATCTTTTTCTACAACTTCAGAAATCATTTGGATTACTGTTTCTGTAACAACATATTTAAAATCAGTAAAACAACTTTCAATAACATCATCACCGTCTAACCATGTAATGATATTTTTCCTAAATTTTTCTTTATCCAATTCCCGTAAAACTATATACATATCTAATCATATTCTGTTTAGAAATATGACATATTTAAAATCATTTTTATTCTTATTTTAAGTTATGATAATTTATTCCAAGAAAGGGAATAAAATAATTATTAAAGTAATTTTTGAAATAGAAAATGTAAATGGAAATGAGAAAATTAATGAAATAATAGCTAACGGACTAATAATTTTGTCAGAAAAAATAAGAGAAAATAAAATAAGAATATACAATTCTGAAGATTTAGGAGTATATTAACTTTTTAATGTCATAATTAAAATTATATTTTGATAAAAATGAGGAAAACATATACAGATATAAAACAAATCAAAGTCGATACATCTATACCACAAAATGCCAATTTACTATGGCAAAATGAAAAATTGACTCTATATTATACATACAATCAATCACAAGGAAGAGTAGATTGGATAATGCAAAACAAAACAAATTCTTCAATACTTGTATCTCTCCTCAGAGGAGCAGAAATAACATTAAATGGACAGACTTATACAATTCCACAATATCTATTTGGTAATGCATTTGCTGAGGTTTACTTTGCTAATGATTTGTCAAACTTCATAACTAATTTGAATAATATTCCACTTTATTCTTTAGCAATTGTAAGGAATAAATTGAGCAATAGAACTATAGCTTTTGTCTTCCAAATTCCACCAAACTCTGTAATTATAGCTCCAGAGTACGGATTTAATAATTTACAAAGTTTATCTGGACAATTATTGGAAGTAACTCCATTAAATCAGAATCTATTTACTGTAGTTTATGATTTTACGGAGATTGTGGAATATGAATATCAGACTGGAATTTATGTGAATTATCCTCCAGACCCATATATTGTTCAAAGCTATCAATTTCTGATAGATAATTTAGGACAAATTGTTACACAAAGACTAATATTAGAACTTCCAGAAAGTGATGTAAGTACTGTAAAATCGCTCGTAAAAGATATAGAAAAAATTGTAGATAGATTAAAAAAGATATTTTAAACTAATCTATTTTTTTGTTTTTTTAATGATGAAAACAATGAGACCATAAATCAACAAAAATTCCAGTTATAATTATAAGCTGAAAGATTGTAATTATCTTTTGAATTTCAGTTTGAACTGTAAAATAAAGAATAAAAGATAGAATAAAGAGAATTATTAGTCCATAAAGGTCATGTGTCTTTCCATGAAGAAAATATTTCCATATTTCACATTCCATAAATTAAAGTTAAAAAATGACAATTAAAAAAATAATCAATACTAGTTATCAAAATATTTCACAATAAGTTTGTCTATTGGTATATCATTCTCTGTAAGCAATTTTACAATTTCTCTTGGTTTTTTCATTAACAAACAAAATAATTCACCAAGATTTTTGGCTCCAAGTTTTTCATAAGATATAAAATAAACATCAGAAAGCCAGCCGTTATTTATATGTTCTACTAAACAATATCCTTCCTTATAATTTGAAATTGTACATCTGTAACTTTTCGTAAAGACAATTTCAAAATAATCATTATGTTTTTCTATTGTAACATTTCCAAGTAAATCATCCTCATTATCTAGAAACATTATCTCACCATGATTACTTTTTACAAATTACATACATCCATCCATTATCATCTATAAATTCGGCTTCTTTTTTATCTTTTTGGCATGGAATAATATCGTTAGAACGTAATATATAAACTTTATAATGCTCACAATTATTAGTAAATGCAAAATATCCATTCTCTTTAATTATTAATTCTCTATAACATCTTGGACATTTATATATTATCATATTCCCGTAATTTTCTAATTTTACATTCATTATTTATTCACCTTTTTATCGAATTTTCTTACATAAAGAACTTTCCCATGAATTTTCAATACTCCATTTTTATCAAATTCAGATAAAGCATCTAAATACTCTTTATACTTTTGAATAATATAATCTATCCTATTATACATTCTTTCCAAAATTTCTTTTTGTTCTTTTGTTAATGTCATTTTCTTCCCCTCCTAAGAATCGTTTAGTAATTTATCTAATTCCTCATCATAAATTACTTTAACATTTCCATCTTTTATCATTATTCTTCCATTCAAATTTTCTCCAAATAATTCAATTAAATTTTCAAATCCAGCAGTTCTAGTTCTACCAGAAATACTGTACAAAAATTCTGCATTTCCATTACACCAAAGATGTTCTATAACGCCTAAACTTCCAGCAGGAGACATTAATATACTAGTCTTTTGGCAATCTCCATATAGAATTTCAGTAGTAGGACTTCCCCTATATCCGCCTGGAATTTCTACAACATAAAGTGTTGAACTTTCTTCTGGTTTTATTACTAAAGTTCCTGACTGTGTAACCGTTATTTTAGCATTTTGTAATTTTACTGTTATTGGACTAATCTGTTCAAAATCCATATAACTTTTTCCATTTTCTTCTTTAACCAATTTTCCACTCGTATAAATAGCTCTACCTTTATTTCTAGAACCTATTCCAGTTATATTTAGTTCCTTATCGAAAAAGTAAGGGTATTTTCCATCTTTATATTGAACTTGAACTCTTAAATTTCCCATCTTTTTATCCCCCTAAAATTACATATTCTTTATGACAAATATAAAACTCTCTTTATCTCTTCATCTCCACTTTCTCTCCTCCTTGTATCTAGAAGAAAATTATCAAAAAGACCCAAAAAACTGCAGTTTTACAGTTTTCAAACGTCCAATATGCAATATTACTCATATTGTAAATTAGTTTTTATCATCTTTGTATTTTTATTTGGAGAAGGAGAAAAATTGTCGATAAAATTAGGACTATGAAAATACGACATGTAAAAACGAAATGTAAAATAAAATGACAAATAAAACGTAGAAAAAGAACTAGAGAAAAAAATAATTGCTTAATATTACAAAAACTGTATCTCTCTAAGAAACTGTAGTTCATAATTATTCTCGTCTAATTTTATTATCCTCACCCAATATAAAACATCTATGTTCTTACTTTCCGAAATTCTAAATAATTCGTAACATACAATTGCCTTATCATGCAAACAGTTCTCCATTTCCTTTCCTGTTCCTTTGAACTGGTCTAATATTTCTCGTACTTGTTCTCTTGTTATTTGAAATCTTCCAAACACCATCTTTTTCCCCTAATTATATTTATGTAACTTCTCATTTATAAATTTTTCTTCATCTCTTTACATCTCTATCTCTCGTTTTCTTTAACGTTACTAACGATATCTTTGTAAATAGTCCTGCTTTGTAATTTTATCTGTACCATGAGAAAAATTATCCATAATCTTAGCTAATTTACAAATTAAAAATTAAGAATTAGAAATTTGAGATTAAAAAATAAAAAATTAACTTTGTCTTGGAATTAAAAGAAAAACAGTTCCTGGAGACTCCAGCTTTAAAACATAATTCTCCTTTAACCATCTTATATAACTTCTTCCACATCCAGGAAGCATATAATAATAACATTCTGTTGATGTTTCAGTCCATCTGTAATGTTTACAATTTTCATGTATTATTACTTCTCCTGAATCTACTAATTCTCCTAGAACTTTATTACAATCTGTACATAAATATTCTACCCAATACGGTTTTCTTATCCTCTCAATCATTTCTCCTCAATTTATATTATCCCTTCTCTCCTATTTAAATTTATCTTTATCTTTTTATCTTTCTATCTCTCGTTATTTTCATCTTTCAACTTTTCAACTTTGATTTTCTCATTGCTCATATTGCTCATATTGCTAATTAGCATTTTTCATTTCTCTCACAATTTGCGAACTTTTCGCAACCTTGCAACCCACATCTGCATGCAACATTTGAATTTCTGACTTTACTGTATTCCTATTCCAAAAAGGAGAAAAATTGACCATAATCTGGGCTATATTGTAAATTAAAAACAAAGAAAAAGTAGAATGAGAAAATAAAAAATTGGTAACTTGAAATTTGGAAAATAAAAAACTTACTAACTTACCAACAATCGGACAAATATCTTTTAACAGTTCTTTCTGTCACGCCTAATAAATCTGCTATCTGTGAAATATTGTAGCCTTGTCTTGTAAGCTGTTGAGCTAAGTTTATTAAATCATCTTTTGTTTGTATGTAATATTTTGTTTGTCCGACTTGTACAACTTTCATCTTTTTATCCCCAATATAACATATGTAATTCTCCCTTTATAAATTTATCTCTATTTTTTTACGTTTGCATTTTTCGTTATTTTTAACGTCATTAACGTTATCTTATATTTTTGACCTGCTTAGTATTTTGAATTGTAAACTGAGAAAAACTACTTTCAATTTTTCCAAAATTAGGAAATTGGAAACTGTAAATATGTGAATTCTGAATTTGAAAATTAGAAACAAAAAAACTATAATTACTTTTTCATTAGAAAATATATCTCTTTTCCAGCATA
>OGCG01001046.1_pt1 | contig 14702 bp, 15 predicted proteins | sample 1570061 | NCBI WGS metagenome assembly OGCG01 (sample SAMN06268698, study PRJEB24515) | hot springs metagenome | isolation source: Joseph's Coat, Yellowstone National Park, Washington, USA | place: USA:Joseph's Coat, Yellowstone National Park, Washington, USA
TCCAAGAATTATAATAAATATTGGAAGATAATAACCTATAAACATCATAAAATCATCAAAAATCTTTCCTCTCATTTATATTTATAATATTTATCTAAATATAAATTTTATAGTTTTATAAATTTTTATAACAAGGTTATATAATGGAAACAAAAGAAGTAATTGGTTGGGTTGGAATGTTATTAGCAACTTTTTGGGCTGGAATACATATGTTAGTAGCAGGAGCAGTAGTAAATGTATACATATTATTTGGAGCATTTGTGGGAATGTTTGTAGCATTGGCTATAATATCGGGACTAATATTCTTACTAAATTGGAAAAAATATTATCTACCAAACCTAGTATTTTGGTTAATAATGCTATTAACACTATTTGTAGGATATGTTCAATATATTAGAAAAGGTAATATAAATGCTTTATTTACAAACATATTAGCTGAGATAACATTAGTAATAGATATAATACAAATATTATTGGCACTTGCTATTTGGAAAGTTGATAAGGAATAATCTTTGATATATTTTTTATCTAAAGTTTATATTACTTTTTGTATAATAACATCTAATTCCCATTATCTTATTTATAAAGGTTAATTTACAACTATATTGTTATGGTAGATACTGTTTCTACGCAATCACAAGGAGAAAGGATAGACATAGATTTTAAAAACATACCATTAAATCCTCTAGGAAAGAACGATATAAAAAAATTAGAAACATTTCTAATTATAGGTACTTTATATAGACAAGAAATATTAGAATTAATAAAAGATCCTAATGAAAGATCTACATGGATGGATAATTTAGCAATTGCAGCAGCAGCTTATGCAAGATATAAAGCTGGGATGCCAATAAATTTAATTGCAGATGAATTGGGAAGACCTGAAGAAACTATAAGAAACCATATTAGTGGAAAAACAAAAGCAGGTTCTCTTATAATAGAGACATATGAAAAAATAAAATCTGGACAATTAAATTTAGTTTTATTATTTAATAGTTCTAATAAGGAATTAGATGATCTAAAAAATCAAGTAAAAAATCTTAAAGAAGAAATGGAAAAATTAAAAGGAGAAAGGGATGAACTAAAAAATATTATAAATAATAAAGAGGAAACAATTAAAAGTTTACAAATAGAAATTGGTAAAATAAGATCTGATTTAGATAAAATTAGTAGGGAAAAAGAAGATATAATTAATAAATACAAATTATTACAAAATAAATTATTGGAGATTAAAAGAATATTAGAAAATATTTGATAAGTTATTTTATTGAATATTTAATTATTAATACCTTTATTTTCTCATAAAATTTTGTAGAATTTTTAAAATACTATTAGTATATAAATATATTTACTATCGTCAAATAACTGTTAGGATAAAAAAATTTATAGAATGTTTTGATATTATTGTTATATGGATCGTGCTAGAAGAGAGTTTCTAAAGTATCTTTTGGCAGTAGGTGTTGGTGCGGTGGCAGCTTATCTAGGTTCGTCTTATTCTGAAGTTACTAAAACAATATATAGAGGAAATAAACTAGCAAATGCAACAGAAACGGTAACCATAACTGTAACAAAGACTGCAATCAATCCTCAAGCTCCCCAAGCATATACAACAACTACAACAGTTACAGAAACAGCAACACAAACGAATTCAACTACAACACAATCATCACAAAATCTAGAGAAAATATTATTTGGAGATAATGATCAATTTATACCTTTAGAAGTAACAGATGTAAAAATAGATAACAATACTGCATATCTAACAGTATTGAATTATCGTACAAAAACAGAATTACAAATCGAACTTCCTATTCAATATGTATCAAATGGAAATATTAATATAAAAGATCTCCTATCGGGAGTAAATAATTATAATTTAAACAATGGAACTAATTATGGAACATATCTTGTATTGGGAAGAGCAAATATAAATCAAGCTGTTCAACAGAATGGTAAGTGGATTTTACCAGCTCCACAAATATACTATAATATATTAATCTCGGATAGGGGGTGGAAAGATATATATAAGGCATTACCGAATCTTTGGAATGAAAACGCTACGGTAGTAATGCCAACTTCGGGGCAAGGACCATATTCAAACAGTCTTTATGGATGGAGTAATGTTAATCAAGAGAGTATAATAATATTATATCAAAACGGACAACAAGTAAATAATGTATTAAATTATATTAACTTGGCTGATTCTATTCTTGGAACGCCAAATAATTCAAATCCAACAAAAGAGGGAATTTTGCATGTAGATACTATTGCAAATACACAAGGAGTAGGTGTCTATAATAATGGTGGTAATCAATATCAAGTATATAATGTAAATAATTATTATGGTACATATATAGTATCAATACAAGGACAAGGTAATGAACTTTTTTCAAATTTGTAATTTTTATATTATAAATGGTTGATATTGGTAGGAGACGTTTTTTGAAAGGGTTAATAGGTTTGGTTGGAACTGCTGTTTTAGGAACATTAATTTTTAGATATGGAATAAATAATAGTTCATATCAAAATTTCTCGAATACTTTAAATAATCAGCAATATATATTTTGGGATATTCCATGGGGACCTGGCAATGGAAATTATAAATTATTGAATCCTTATTTTCAAAGCAATTCTCCTATTACGGAAGGTGTTATAATAACTTTTGATAATAATTATAACCATTCTTTAGACCAAATATTATATTTATATGAAAATAATAAAAATAATAAACCAATTTATATAAATTTATTTGTTACAACTGATAGAGATAATATTACGAATTTATCACATTATGGTCAAAATATTACAGAATTTTTGAAATATTTATCAAATATTACCAATAATGGAGAAAATATCGTTATTGGATTTAGTGAAATTGATGAAGTACCTATAGAACAAATGGCATATTATTATTCCTTAATGAAAAAATATTTACCAAATTCAAAGTTATTTTATTATGTAGATATGGGAAATTCTAACAGAATAATAGAATTATATAATTATTTGTTAAATAATTATGGAATAAAATTAGATATGGTTGGTTTGGAATTATATGGAAATTATATTTATAACAATGGAAATATTTCAATGAGTGAATATATGAAGAGCATTATTAAACAATACAAACAATTTGCAGATAAGAACAATACTACATTTTTCATAGGTGAATTGGGATTTAGAGATGGGGATTTACAAGGTTATATTGATTCGGGAGGTTTAGGATATTGGGATGGTCCTTCTGAAGAAGGATATCAAGCTACAATAAAATATTATATAAATATAATTGATCAGTTACATAATATGGGTATAAATATAATAGGAATATATAATTGGAATGGATATAATGGTGATCCTTTTGGACTATGGAACAATCCATATGCTAATAATTTAATAAATTATATGATTAGTAATTCAAATTCTAATTAAAAATTATTATAAAATTTTATATAACTAATAGTACTAAAGCAATAAACATTAATATACTAGCAATAACTTTTTGAATTGTCAATCATAGCGGAAAAACTGCAAATACTGCCCCTAGTAAAGCGTATATAAACTAGCTAGTTATTGAAACCATATTCCATTTAAATCCTTAGAAATTTAAAAATAAGTTCTAATTAAAAGTCTGGGTATAAAAACAAATATTAAATTTTCTATTAATGGTTTATAATGAATATTGATTGGAGTTCTTTATGGAAAAAAGAAGACTGGTGGGCTTTATGGATCTCTGTTATTATCTTTATATTAAGTATATATTCTTTTTTTGGATGGTTACCAGAGGTTAATATATGGATAAATTCCTCAAATATTATTACAACAATTTTTACTCAATATAATTATTTAGGAATATTTTCTGTATTTCTTTTATATATATTCACTTTATTTATTCTTTCAATAGGTGCAAGAACTATGCATATTAATTTAAGAGATTTTATAATAGGTTATACATTCATTTTCTTTGTTTCTTATTTTATTTGGATTCTGGGACATTATGCTTATATATCAGCAACACCAGATCTATGGAATAAACTTGGAATTAAAGGATCTTTGGGTTTAACTGGTGATATTGGATATATATTTGCATTAATTCTTGGATTATTAATTGCAAATTCTATTAAAAATATACCAAAATCATTACAAACAGCTTCAAATTCTTTTTGGTATATAAAAACCGGAATTATATTATTGGGAATATCATTAGGAATAGATCTAATAAAAAATTTTAGTTTTGCTTTAAATTTAATAGATAAAATATTTTTATTTTCATTGTTATATATTTTTTCTGCATGGGCTATTTCATACTTTATATCAAAAAAATTAAAATTAAGTAAAGAAGAATCTGCTGTTATTGCATCGGGTTCTACTGGAACTTCTTTATCCTCAATTATTGTATCCTCAGAATTGTTTGGAGCAAATCCAATAATAATTGGTATTTTATATTCTATAATTTTAATAATATCTTCTATTGAACTTTTAATATTACCTTTCATTGGATATTTATTATTAAAAGGATATCCAATGGCTGCTGGCTCTTGGGTGATATCTTCTATAAAAACAGATTGCACATCACTTACAGCAGGGGTTTTAGAATCAAATCTCTTTTCATCAAATGGGTGGATATTATATACATCTACTCTTTCAAAAATATTTATTGACTTTTTACTTATTTTATGGATATTTATTTTATCGATAATTTGGAATACAAGGAACAAAAATAAAGTTTCAATAATTGATTTATGGTATAAAATGCCAAAATTTATTTTTGGATTTGTCTTAATATTTTTATTAACAATAATTTTACAAAAAATATTTAATTTAGATTTATCAAATACTTATTTGCAAGTAAAAACTTTTATGCAATTTTTCTTTTTATTAACGTTCTTTTCTGTTGGTCTATCAACTAATATAAAAAAGATAAAAGATATCAAAGCAAAGAAATTGATTTTAGCGTTTTTAATATCTTTATTAATTATTGTAGTTATTAGTCTAATATTATCTATTATAATTTTTGGTAATATTACTTTATTTGGCAAAATTTAAATATTTAATCTAATATTTATGGTCTATAGGTAAACTCTACTACTACATAATAAAAATAAAAATTTTGTTAGGATAAATTTATGATAATGGAATATGATCTTGACAAGATTTTGCAACAACAAACAGTAAATATTATAAGTCTCATGTTGATTACAATCTTTTTATACTTTAAAAATGGTATTTATGACTCTAGAGAATTATTAGAAAAAATAGAAGAAATAAAGAAAAAAATGAAAAATAATAGAGAGATTATAAAACACTTTAAAGTGGAATATAGATCTATAAAAGATTTAGAATTTCTTGGTTATTTTGATTCTATACACAATAAAGAAACAATTATAGATTACTCAAATATACAATTATCTGAAAATATGTCAAAAGTATGCATACCAATTGATGAAGAAATTGAAGAGATGGCAGGAACAATATCTAGTTATGAATCTTCTAATAAGAAAAAATCCAAGGTTTGTATTGATAAAAAGGTTGTAGAAAAATTGGGACAATTTTTTGCATTTGAATTGGATAATATTTTAATGCATCAAAATTTAGATTATGATTCATTACCTTATAGAGCTGGAAAAAGATTTCCAAAAGAAATTTTAAATATAATAAAGAAAGAATATAATATTGACCCATTTGAAATAATTAATTTTGCTCTTGCTTCTTTTGTTAATGGATTGTCAAGTGGATTCTTTGAAAAATATAAAAAATTAGATAAAAAAGAAATGGAAGAAATATCGGAAAATATTTATATATTTAAAAGTGGAGAAGAGTACTTAAACACTCTAGAAAAAATGCTGAAACTTATGTATTATAAAGATCTTAAGGATATTATAAATAATTCTATAAATTTAATTAAAGAAAATGAGAAATTATCCGAAGAAATAGAAAATTATGGAAGGATTTTGGGATATGGTTTGGGAGAATATTTGGATAAGAATCCAAAAAAGATTTATGAAATGTATAATAAATATATAAAAATTATTGTTTCTCAGTAGATTTCTTTCTTATTATTATTTTTTGTAAAATTATTTTCATTTAAAATTTTAGTATGTTCTATTATTTCTAAATTCTTTATTATTTCTATTTTAGTCTTACTAACAAAAAGTATTATGAGTAAGAAGGTTGTAGAGGACAACAAATTTTTAATATAGTCCTTTAAATATTAGAAGTATAACTTCTAATGATTTATAAATATATTAGAAGTATTAATTCTAATATGAATGATGAGTTACTATATTACTTTAATCCTTGGTATATTAATGAAAAAGATATAATAATAGAAAGATGGGAAAATATGAAAATAAGATGGATACCAGAATGGTTAAAAGATATTTCTTTAGAACCCTTTTCACTAAATTTTATTATAGGACCTAGACAAGTTGGTAAAACAACTGGAATAAAATTATTAATAAATAAATTATTAGAAAATAATGACCCATGGTCTATATTTTATTATGATTGTTCAAATTTAACAAATTTTGAAGAATTAAGAAGGATAATTGACTATTATTTAAAAATAAAAGAAAAAAGAAATATAAAAACATCATATATCTTTTTAGATGAAATTACATATGTAAATGATTGGTGGAGAACAATTAAATTATATATAGATATAGGAAAATTTAAAGATGATGTTATAACTATTACAGGTTCTTCCTCTATAAAATTAAAAGGAGAAGTAGAATTATTTCCTGGCAGAAGAGGAAATGGAAAGGATGTATATGTTTATCCATTAAGTTTTAGAGAATATTTAAATATAAAAGGAATAAAAGTAAATAAATATGAAAATATTTTAGAAGGTATGAATAATCTATCCGGATTAGAACCAAAAATATTTAAAGAATTTGAAAATTATCTAGAAACTGGTGGATATCCCTTATCAATAAATAGTTATAAAAATGCAAGTTTTCAAATTATGAATTCTATAGAAAATGAAATCTTAAGATCAGGAAGGAATATTGAATTATCTAAAGCAATTATATCTACAATTCTATCTAAAGCCCCTTCTCCTTTATCTTTTTTATCTATAGGAAAAGAAGTTGGAGTTTCTTATAAGACTGTTGAGGATTATATTGAAATTTTTAGAAGATTATTTATATTAGATTATGCTTTATTTAAAGAAAAACAAATAATTTGGAGAAAAGAAAGAAAATTTTTTATATTAGATTCATTTTTGGTAAAAACTTTAAGTATGTGGACTAATACAGAATATTTAGAAAGTTCATTATATGAATGGATTGTACAATCACATTTAAAAAGAAGGTTTAGAGAAGTGTATTATTATAGAAATAGTTATGAAATAGATGTTATTGCTGGTAATTTAAAAATAGAAATTAAATCTAAAAGAGCTCATAAAAATTATCCGAAAGATATAATAATTTTAGATGAAAATAATTTATCACTATTTTTAGCTGTTATATAGTATTTATTAAAAATTTAAAAATAATTTCCTAAAAGAACAAATTTTTAAATAAACATACATTTGTAAATTTTTTTTATTAATATCTATATAATGGATGAATTAGATAGCACTATAAAAAATAGCTTTGAAGGGACTATAGAATATCTCAAAAAGAATAATATAGATATGGAAGGAAAAATATCATTAGTAACTTTAGAATCATATGAAGAATATCAACAAAAATATGGAACAAATCCTAGAATTCATGTTGGAGAGTATGATCGAATGAGAAGAGAAGTCCATATTATAAAGAATAGATTAAAGGAAGTTATAGATGGAGATATTAAAGCTTCAAATAAAATTTTTATTGGTAATCTCTTTACTGTATATCATAATGGAATACTATGGCCAGTATATAAAAATAATGATGATATAGAAAAGCTTATAGCAAATGCTGTTACAGATTCAATAGTAACTCATGAAATTGGGCATGCTGTATTTCATTTAATAGGTAATAATGATGAATGGAAAACTTCTGTCTTTGAATTTTTAATATATTTCTATAAAAATGAATTATATAAATATCCTGAAGTGTATAAAATTATGGAAAAAAATATGAAAATATGTGAAGGATTTATACAGAAAAAAGATCCGTCATCACCTTATTCTTTAGGATCGCCTCTGTCACCTTATTCTTTAGGATCATGTTTTGCAAATGATCTCATATATATTTATGAGAATATATTAAATAAAGATAAACAACCACCAAAAATAAATATAAAAGATACAATAGAAAAACTCAAATATTTCTCTCAAGAAGAAGGTATAGAAATAACTGAAATGCTTAATAAATTGCTTATAGATTATATTGATATAATTGATAGGATGAATTGTTTATTAGAGAAACTATCTAATTTAATGGGTAATATATAATTTATTAAAAAGCTACTTATATATTGGATAATTGTTTTGTATTTTTTAATTATATGATTCATTTTTTATTGCCATAAACTATCTTTATTTATTTTTCTTATATTAAATATTGCAGTCATGTTGTTATCCCATTTAATAGGCTTCCAATAATAATTAAGAGGAATATCCTATGGATAAAGTATACCTATTTATTGGTAGAAGAATAATAGGTTAGACTGATTCTCTAAAAAAATATTGATGTTCATGACTTAAGGAATTTTTGATAAGAGAGATACTAAGTTTACTTTAGATAATGAAAATATAAAGAAATTGGAGAAACTTAATATCTATATGGTTTATAACCAATTAAAATAAATAAATATAATACAAAACATATCGGCTAAAATTTCTGTTTTTATAATAAATATTTTTAATTAAAAAATAATTATTTGTATATTAAGCCTTTTTCATCTAATGCTATTTTAGGATTATTGGGATGTTCCATATCTTAAAAGCCCATACAATCTCTCTCCAGGATGATCACTAATTTTTATAAGATCTTCTCCATTAGATAAATCATATCTAACTATCTTAGCATTAAATACGTCATAAGCTTCTAGTTGTTTATTATGATCATCATAAGATATGATTATATTTGGATTGGGTACTATGGTTCCTCCAATTTCTTTTAATGTAATAAATGTATAAATGGTTGGAGAATATCTTAATAATTCTTTGGGGTCTGCATTCTTCAATAATTTATAATAGAAATCTTTTAATGATGTATATGAATTTCTTAATATCTCATCTAAATTATATTGATTATTTAATAACCAACTTCTAGATGTTGCGAAAATTCGAGGACTTGATATATCTGCAGCCGCTCTCCACACTTCGTCATTAATTTTGGCCATATACTTATCTTTTATATACTTATCTATCATTATAACTTGATCAGTATAATTATCCTTTGTATCTATATTTGACATCATATTATCTCTTATATTTTTTATATCATTAATGTACATCTTTCCAGTGAAATCTGGGGAGTATCTAATGAATACTCCTTTTTCTCGAGATATATACATTCTACTTATTTCATATTTTCCATCTGAATAAGTATCTAATTGTGGGTTTATGTGTATTCCATTCTTTTCAAAAATATTTATAAGTTCTCTATAATATGGTAGAGAACTAGGAGACATATAAATAGTTACTTCTTTGTGTTTTGAGAAAGGATTATCATAGTGAAAAACCTTAATTCCATCTATCTTTCTATTTTTTAACATTTGTATAAAATCATTGCTCCTTAAAACATTATACATTTCTACTGAAAGTGGAGAATGTATTTTTATTCCAGGCCATGGAGGTGTATCCCACTTTCGATGATCGGCATCTTCTGACAAATCTTTGTTTGCCAAAACTAAAAGATAATCTCTTGTTGGAATATAATCAAAGCCATATTTATCGGCAAGATCCCTATAATCTTCTTCTAATTGACGAGCTCCTTTTAGTTCTTTTCCAAGTATATCTTCTAGTTCCATATAGAATATATTCTTCGAAAAATTTTTAAATGTTACGTTAATAGTATCTATATACTAATAGTATAAATAAATTTTATAAAAGTTAAATATTCTTTAGCTAAAAATAATATAAAAAATTCAGAAGAATTATATTTTATAGAATGAGTAGTCTAGAATTCTTATCAGTAATTCTTGGGTTTAGTATCTCAGAAATAATGATGGTTTTTGTACTAGGATGGATTATAGCTTCGACATTTCTTTATTTTTTTGCTAAGGATTTTTATAAAAATGTATCATTTGAGAAGGTTTTAGGTTTTATTATACTTTTAGGAATAGTATACTTTATAATAATAATAAAATTTAATTATTCCTTTGATATAATTGGAATAATTATAGGTTTTATAATATTTTTAAATTTTATAATATTTTTAATTATATATAAAATTCTACTTAATGTAAGTTGGAGAGTAGCTTTCGGTATATCTACTGTAGCTATTGTGGCTAACATGATAGAGATTATCTTAATATCGATAGTATATGCGGCAGCTAAGGGAATATCTACAGTATATATACCAGTAGGAAGAATGGAAATAGAAATTAATGGAATAATAATGTATTTTATGTTGGGGTTACTTTTGTCTGTAATATTTATTTATTTGGTTGCTAAACTTCTTAATATAAATATATCCTTTTTAGAGAATTCAACAGTCAACTTATTTCCAGGAACATTGTCTTTTACAATAATCATAATTTCTGTCTTATTATATATATTAGCAGAAAACAATGTAGCATTCTTTATAGGAGCAGGTATAATTTTCATAATATCTTCAATTTTCTATAAATATATACTCGATATAAGTTGGAGAAAAGCTATTCTTATGTCAATTATAGTTAGCATATTATGGTCTATTACTGGTCTAAAAATGTTACCTCATTATATCAATATCTATTATATGGCTTGCTGCTAATATATTTTCATGTCTTTGGACGGTATAGAATTGTCTTTGATAATTTCTCTTAATAAATTATTGAGATCAATCGGGCTTATAAATCTATAAAGTATAAATCAATAAAAATTATATCATAAAAAAATAGTGATAAGAGATGATGTATACAGAAAGTTAAATGAGATAAAAGGTAATAAAAACTTTAGTGATATAATTGAGAAGTTAATAGAGGAATCATTAAGTTTGAGGAGGAAAAAATTGGAGAAATATTTTGGTATATTAAGTGAAGAGGAGGCTGAAGAACTAGAAAGAGAAATTAAAGAAATGAGAAGAATAAGTGATGAAAATATTAATAGAAAGATCAGCAATTATTGATTATTTAAAGAGAGCTATTAACAATTAAAGAGCTATATAATATTTTAACATTAATTTTGTTACAGTCTTAAAGAAAGTATTAGGTCTACTGTTATTGCTAGCTTAGTTATGTCAGATAACTTATTTTATCTATTTAATTTTTACATTTGTTTTTTATAGATATTGATGATCATATAGTGTTGTTTTTAATATTACATCAAATTAAATATTAATATCTAAAAGATTAGAAACTCTTATATAAACATTTAATGATTAGATAGATTGTAATTAGAAAAATTCATAAAATTAATTTATAAATTAAGGTTATGGGAGATTCCGTTCCTTCATTAAAAGAAATCCGAGGGAGACTAGGAATTTTCTTTATATCTAGCCTTCTTGCAATTTCATTTTGGACATATATCTATTATAATATAAGTACTATAATAGAAATATTAGTAAAAAATATTTGGATAATGATGTTACTTTTTATAGTTAATTGGATTATACCCTCAATATTTGTTTATTTTGTTGCTAATAATTTAAATAAAGAAGCTTCATTCAAAAAATCCTTATTTGTTGTTTTACTTTCAAATATAGTATATATTTTTACAAGTTTAATAATTTTCGCTATTTTTCCATACATAAATCAAATTTTAGCAACAATTATTCTTATTATAATAGCCCTTACTCTTCTTATAGTATTTATAATCATTTATGAACATATGTTTAATGTTAATTGGATAAATGCATTTGGTATTGCTTCTACATATGCATTAATATCAATAATAACGATAATTTTAATTGTTTCTTATATAACTTTTAATCCAGGTTAATCATCTAAAAATATAATAAAAAATCTATGTAATATTGGTTTTATGTCGTATAACAGAAATTATCCGTCATGATTTTAGTATGAGTTGGGGGTAGGTGTAAATATAGCTGGTATGATTTTGATATAAATTTTGATAAGATTAACTAAGGTTAAACATATCTAAAATATTATTTAAATACATAAGTTTTAGATAACGAAATAAAATAGAAAATATTTGATTAAGAATTTTAGATATAAGAACCAAGTATTTTCACATAAAACTTTTTTATAAAATCAAATACTTTTAAAAATCATAAAGAGAGAAACTATTTGGGTTGTTCGTCTTTTTGTTCTTCATTTTTTTCATATATTGTATAAAATTCTCTACCTAGATATTCCCACATTTTTCTTATTAATTCTTTAAAGGTTTTCTTATCTAGCTTTCCATTAAAATATTTTTTATCACTATATATATTATAGCCCCATTTACTGCTTATTGCATTAAGTGAAGACATACTCTTTCCAGTACTTTCTAAAGAAACTCCTAATAGATTTATAAATGTATAAAACTTAAAAACCTTAAGAAGTTCTTTTTCATCTATATCTTTCCCAAATTTTTCTTTTATATCATTCCAAAACTTTTGAATAGTAGGATTATCTAAAAAAGTATCTAGAAAACTTTCAAAATTAAATATAAAAGCAATTATTTGAAGTTCTTCCTTACCCTTATACTCTAAGCTATAAAGAGTAAATGCGGCAGGTCTATCTCTACCTAACTTAGAAAAGAACCCCATATTATTCATATATTACAATCTTTTTTATAAATGATTATTATGAAATATTGACGTAGATATATCAATGATAATTTTATACATAGACAACCTAGTTTTTTATAACAAATTTTTTATAGAACCATATGCTTCCAATACCCTAGGATATAATAAGTTATAGTATAGTACGATTATACTTTATTATTTATTATTAAGCCATATAAAGAGGTCTAGGTTAATTAAAATATATTTTAAATTCCAAGCCCCCAATCCTTATTGTGAATATCGTACATAAGCTTCTGGTTTAGTAGAATGGTATAATAAAAAATTTATAAACTTTAACTTTATATTATTAATATATTAAATAATAATTCATGGTTCATGGATATAGTCTATACATTGATTGGTTTTACACTGGTATTAATAGGAACAGCAATAGTAGAAATAATAACAGGGGGATTAATAACAGGAGTAGAAGCAACGGTAGGAATTTTCTTCTACCCACTATTGTACAATATCTACCCATCATTATATAATCAATTACCACCAAATGCAACAAAATTACAAGCTGCAGTTAATAACTCTTTCCAGAATTCTTTAACATATATATCACAAACAAATACACATGCAGCAATGGCAATTAACACATTAGCCATGGTATTAGAAATTATAGCAATTATTGGAGCATTCATAATAATATTAGAAATATTAATGAGATTAGGAATGCCAAGAGATGAAGACGCTCCGACTGGATATTAAAGTTTCTTTCTTTTTATATGTATATAATTTTAGATTTCGAAATATATTCAGTGGTACTTATATTTGATTGATATAACTGAAGAATACCTATAAATATATTAGGTATAGAATATGGGATACTAATATGACTTTGTTTAATTATAAATTATCTCGGAAAATATTCATAAATTGAATATTTTGCATTTTTAGTAATTTTAGTCTTTATACTTACAGTTTTAATATTAATATATCAAGCTGTAAGAAATCTAAATAAAAATTTTGGTCAAAATAAATAAATTTTAGCAAATCAATATATAAAAATTATTAGATAAAGAAAGTTGGGCTAATTAATAAATATTCTGATAATCTAAATGAGATACTAAAAAATACTAATAAAAGAGTTGAAAAATATTTAATGAAAAGGAATTAAATAAACAAATTAATAAAAATATGGATTATGATATTAACAAATATACAATCAATTATGGTTATTTTTTTAAGATGAATCTGGATGAATTTATAATATATATAAAAGTCTCTTTAAATTTTTATAAATAACTATTTTTATGACGTTTATAAATATGTTCATAAATATAAATGATTATTATTGCTGATATTATTATCATAATCAAAGGTATTGCAAAAATCTCTAAAAAATCTTTTATTGATGATAAATTATGAAAAAGGTCATATGTATATGATAATTTGTTTACTACTTGTGTTGTTCCCAAAATTTGCAAATTAGCTATTGCAGTTATATTACTTTGTGCTTGCAATATTATGCTCTGCATTAATGGGTTGTTACCATATGTTTGATTTATTAGTTGTAATTTAGATAATTCAATATTAGTTTCTTGTGCTGTTACTGGTATCGATATGAGTGCTATAGTTTTTATTAAATATAGACTGGGTATCATTAAGATAGTAGCAACTATTGCAAATATTAAAATACTAAATAATTTATATGTGGGATCTTCCATACTGTATAATTATTATAACTACTATAAAAACCTTAAAGTAATAATATATTAATATATTAATATATTGCAGTCTGATTTAAAGATTGGATTTTTGTATTGCATAGTATATTTCCATTTCATATTTAGTAATTTCATCCATACTATAAATAGAGAGAAGTTTATTTAGAAATTTTGCTCCATGACCTCTAGTGTTAGTTAATTTATGAACTACTTCATGAACTAT
>OGCG01001048.1_pt1 | contig 14685 bp, 10 predicted proteins | sample 1570061 | NCBI WGS metagenome assembly OGCG01 (sample SAMN06268698, study PRJEB24515) | hot springs metagenome | isolation source: Joseph's Coat, Yellowstone National Park, Washington, USA | place: USA:Joseph's Coat, Yellowstone National Park, Washington, USA
CGCTTTTTAGATATAAACCGAAACATACAAATTGAAAATAAATATATAGATATACTATTTACTATTTCAAATATTTTACATACACCCATTGAGCATCATTATTATCGCCTATTGCTTTATACAAATTATACGCTTTTGTAAAATATTCTTTTGATAAAGCTTTTTTGTTTTGAGCTAAATACAGTTTACCAAAATATTTGTATCCAGTCGCTTCCCAATATTTATCGTCTAATTTTTGCATCATTAATAAACCCTTTTGTAAGTAGTTTTCTGCTTCTTGGAAGTTTTTTAAATCTTTGTATGTACTACCTAAATTTAGTATATCTCTAGCTGTGCCATGATAATCGCCAGCTTTTTGGTCAAACTCTATAGCTTTCTTAAAGTATTCAACTGCTTTATTTTTGTCTCCTTTAGCTGAGTAAACTACTCCAATGTTGTTGTAAGTAGTAGCAATACTGCTTGGATCACTTGTAAATTGTAAGCTTTTATTTAAGTATTCAAGTGTTTTATCATAATTACCCTGATCTTTATAAATTCCAGCAATATTGCTTAAAGCTGCACTTTCATCTTCTTGATTATTTAAATCTCTGTCTATTTCCAGCTCTCTATCATAGTAAAGTAAAGCGTTATTTAAATCACCGAGACCATAATAATCATTCCCAATAACTGAATATATTGCTCCTAAATCAGTTTTAGTGTTTGTAAGTTTTTCTGCTGTTTTTAATTCTTTAATACTTAAGTTAAAATAACCAAGATAATAATAGGTTCCACCTAAACACATATGCGCCTCTGCGGATCGTGGGTAAATCCTTACAGCATTTTGACCAGCTTGCAAAGCAAGTTGGTAATTTTGAGAATAAAAATAGTTAAAACATTTTTCAATTTCATTTGCATTAGCAACGCTTGCTAAACTTAACACCAATACTAAAGCTAAAAAATAATTTTTCATAAACACTCCTTTAGTAGATTTTAAGTATTTTAGAAATAAATATTTATTTAGTCAATGCTTTTGATGCGCCAATTGTATTAAAGTATATATTTACTTGCATATTCGCTTTTTATGTATTTTACGAAAGATTAAAGCATAAGCTAAAAAAACAAGTTGGGATTTATAAGCTAGTATAACAGGAGGAAAAGTTTGAGAATGGTAAAATAGTTTTTAAAATTGTATCATTTTTGCGATAAAATCTATATAATTAATATTTGACATAAAACACCTATGAGTGTTTATTATAATACAGGTATATAAGAAGCAGCGTAAACGGGAAATAAGAAATTAGAAATTTTTGAATTGAGAAAGGGGTACCTTAAAGCTTTAAGTTTTTTTTAGGCTTTAGCTTTATGTTTTGAGCTTTAACTTCCTAAAGCCCTTAAAAAACCATTAAGGCCTTTAAAGTTTGGTACACTAATTGATAAGATATTCTGTGGGCTTGAAAGAAGACAGAGAGTGTATGGGTGTAATAAAATGATCAATCACCTAAAAAAATATGGGCTTAATAAATATGCCTATAGTTTTTTATACCGTCATGCCGTTTTATATATTATATTAGCTTTTTTTCTAATTTCTCAAATCTCTTTAGCTTATGCTGAAAGTAAAAAGCTAAACAACATAGATGCTTCTCAAAAAAACGGCATATTTTCAGCTACGTTTTATAAACTGGGGTTTTTGTCTAATGATTTCATATCTTATGGGATAAACCCAAGCTATACTTTTTATATTCCTATTTTGCCAGGCTACAAAGGAGGTTTTGTAGATTTACATATAGGATTTCCTGACAACTTAAGAAAAGACTCTTATGTTAGAGTAATTGTTGATGGTTCGGTTTATAAAAATTATCAAGCCGGTTTCATACCATCTGAGATAAAAATTGACTTGCCAAAAGTTTCTAAGGAAAAGTTTATTAAAATAATTGTAGAAGGATACCTAAGAGTTACTCATAATATATGTGATGATATAAATTCAAGGGCTACCTATTTGCAGGTATATAAAGATAGTACAATCTCTATAAATGTAAATCAGGAACCTCTTAGTGTTCAAAACTTATTTAGTTTTTATAAAGCGCATTTTTTAATACAAGATAATCCCGAGCTTTTCCCAATAGCTTACTATCTTTCAAAATATTCAAATACGAATCTTTACGAAGCTGATGTTTTGGATACTAATAAAAATTTTAAAGATGTGTACTATATTTACAAATCAAATAACAAGAACTCTTATATTTCAGAAAATGCTTTTTATTTATCTAATAAATTCTTAGATGCGTTACCATATTATCCTATTGCTTTAGCTGATAATGGAGTAAATGTTTCTTATAGCACAAAAAATGACTCATCAAAACTATCAAATAAGGTTTCTTTTAAACAATTAGGTATAGATAGTTTTAACTTAGAGGGTGGATTATACTTATCTCAAGATATTCCTTTGGATACGGCCAAAATAGGTGGCTTACCGGAAAATCTTAAGCTTTATCTTCACATAGCCCATACGCCTATTTTAGCATCTCAAAACCCAAGTTTAGGGATATATGTTAACAATATTCTAATAGATGCTTTTCCAGCCGTAGGTTATGGCAATAACTTGTTAGAAATAGGTATTCCTTCCCAATATCTAAAATATGGTTTAAATAGCTTAAAAGTTTCCCTGGTGCTCAGTGTGGCCTCGGAGAATTGTTATGGATCGGTTCCAAAAACAACTATGAGCATCTTGGACGATTCTTACTTTAAGTGGGATAGTCTTTACAACAGCCCTAAAAAAATAAATGATTTTATAAGTAATTTACATGGTAGTGTTTTAGTGCTTTTAGAAGATAAAAACTTTGATGGTTATGTTGTAAAGTTTTTAAATGATTTGGGAAGATACGATAAAAATATAAGTTATATAAAAGTTATACCTTGGAACGGGAAGTCTAAATTGGATACAAAAGGTTTTGATTTTGTAATATTGTTTTCTAATCCAAACTCATTATCAGCTTTATCATCAGAACCTGTTAAGCTAAACGCTGGGGATTTTGATATAGTGGATCCTCTTACTGGAAAAACCCTTTTTAAAGCAAGTTATTTTGATGGCTTTGGTGTTGTTGATGTAGCTAAATTTAACAGCAAACCTGCTTTAGCGTTTTCCTTTTATAAAGATCCTAAAGCTATTCTGTATTTTGGCTCTATAGATTTGAAAGATTATTACAGAATGGTTGGAAACGTTGCGCTGATTTACAAGAATACTTATACTTCTTACAATGTTGGTAATACTTTGCGTGTTTATTATGCTAAACTACAGGGCACTTCTTACTATTGGAACAAGTTAAAGTTTTTATTTGTAATAATTTTAGGAGCTTTGGCTATTTACTTCTTATTCTATGTTTATAAGAAATTAACAAAACCACCAGGAGTTTAATGATGAGAAGATTTTTGTTCTTTGGTGTATTTTTGACTTTTTGTTTTTTTAACACCACTCAAGCTTATGCTAGGGCTTGGACCCAAAAAGAGGGTCACGTAAATACAAGCATAAGCTATTATTACCAAGAAGGCTCTGATTATTACGATAGCAGCTCAAAATTAAAAAGCTCTCCCAACAAATTTATAAAAAATGCTGTTTATACCTATATGGAATACGGTGTTACAGATACTCTTACCCTTACATTTCAAGTGCCCTACGATATAGTAAAAGTTGGTAATCAAACTTCAAGAGGTATTGGCGATATAGAGTTTGGCATTATAAAAAATATTACAAAAAGTACATCAAGCTCTTTTTCTTTTTACGGCTTTGGAATTGTTCCAACTGGATATTCAATAGATGCTTCAAATATTGGTATAGGAAGGGGTTATGATAGGATAGGAGCAGAGGCGGGGTTAGCTTATGGAAAGTCGTTCTTAAAAGGTTATATAGAGTCTTCTTTAGGTTATAGATTTTATTCAGGTTTTCCGTCTGATCAGATAAGAGCTTACACTCAGGGAGAGTATGATATAAATAAATATTTTGGTTTATATGGTATGTTGGATGCTCAATGGGGTCTTTATAATGGGAGATCTTTATATTATTATAACGGCAATGTGGTACCTCAAGGCTATAGGCTTGTTCAAACTTACTTAGGTATAGTGTTGAAATCAAGCTTTGCAAATTTTAATATTGGCTATAACAAAACGCTTTGGGGTCAAAATACCGGAGATTTACAAGGATTTTACTTCGGTTTTAGCAAAAGCTTTTAATAGTAAATCTTAGTTTTTTAAAAGGCTTATCAAGATGAGTGCAAACAATAATAATGCAAGAATAGGTGATATTTTTATACAAAAAGGTTATATAACTAAAGAACAAATCAATGAAGCTCTTGACTATCAATCAAAATATGGCGGTAGGTTGGGATGGATACTTGCTTCTCTTGGTTATATAAATAGACTGAAATTTTTTGAGGTAATTGCAGAGCAATATAATTTGGAATTTATAAGGGATATAGATGATATAATAAATACAATAGATATAGACTTTTTAAAGCGTTTTGATCCATTTCTCTTAATAGAAGTCCAAGCTGTACCTTATAGGTTAGAAAGTAATAAAGTTATAATATTAACATCTTACCCTAAATCCATGGGTTTAGAAGAGTTTAAGGATAAATATTTTAAAGATTATGATGTTGATTATAAAGTAATAACCGATCTTGATATATCTAAAATTCTAAATCACTTTTTTAAAGACCTATACTTAGATAGAGCTATAAGAGGTTTATTTTATCTCTCTCCAGAGTTATCAGCTGCAAGGGTGTTTACCAAAGGACAAGTTTTTTCCATGGGTTTAGTTATCTTTTTATCGTTGTTATGGATTTATGTTGATATAAAATCTTATTTTATTTTTTTGATATCTATTTTACAGATTTTTTATTTTTTAGTTGTAAGTTTCAAATTTATAGTAAGCATAGCAGGAGCAAAATCAGAGTTAGAGCAATATATAACTGAAGAAGAAGTTAAAAGTCTAAAGGATGACGATCTACCGGTTTATACGGTGTTAGTGCCAGTTTATAAAGAGCCGGAAGTAATAGGTATTCTAATAAACAGCTTGAAGAATATGGATTATCCTCAAAATAAATTAGACATTATTTTGCTTTTAGAAGAAGATGATAAGATTACTTTAGAAGCGGCCAAATATCATAAACCACCCTCTAATTGGAGGTTCTTGATATTGCCTAATGCTATACCTAAAACTAAACCAAAAGCCTGTAATTATGGTCTATTCTTTGCAAAGGGCAAATATCTTACAATTTACGATGCAGAAGATATTCCAGACAAAGATCAGTTAAAAAAAAGTGCAGTAGCTTTTAATAAAAGCAGTAAAGATTATATATGTTTTCAGTGCGCCCTAAACTATTTTAATAAAAATGAAAATTTTCTCACAAAGATGTTCACATTGGAATATTCTTACTGGTTTGATTATCTGTTGCCTGGGCTTTTCAATCTTAAGCTTCCTATACCTCTTGGTGGAACCAGCAACCATTTTGATGTAGATAAGTTAAAAGAGATAGGAGCTTGGGATCCATTCAACACTACAGAAGACGCAGACCTTGGCATAAGAGCCCGTTCAAAAAATTATAAGGTTGGTGTGGTGAACTCTACTACTTATGAAGAGGCAAATGCTCATGTAGGAAATTGGATAAGACAAAGATCAAGATGGATAAAGGGTTATATGCAAACTTGTATAGTGTATCTTAGGAATACTAGAACTTTGTTAAAAAACGTGGGCTTGAGAGGGTACATAGGTTTTAACCTTCTAATCTGTGGTACACCAATAGCTTTTCTTGTAAATCCAATTATGTGGAGTATATTTTTAGCATGGGTTATAACCAAGTCCCATCTTATAGAATCGCTCTTTCCTAGCTATATATTGTATATATCAATCTACAATTTACTATTCGGAAATTTTATAGGTATATATCTAAATATGATAGCGGTTTTTAGAAGAAAATATTATAACTTGCTACCTTATGCGTTTTTAAACCCAATATACTGGTTCTTACACTCAATGGCTGCTTATAAGGCTTTGGTCGAACTTTTTACTAAACCTTTTTATTGGCAAAAAACTCAGCACGGTATAACGAAGATAAAGGTAGAGACGCAAAAGAATATACATGATAAGAAAGTCTAAGCTAGCTGTTGTTTTAACTGTGTTTTGTATATTCTTTTCGGTTTACTATGAGATAAGTACTTATATGCTATATCATAAACATTATATAAACAAGACGCTTTTGTTTTTTGCTGAAAAAGCAATGCTGGCTATTGATGGATATCCTCCAAGGTTTGAAAATATAGGATTTATATATCCACCGTTGATATTTATCTTTTTCTTAATCTTAAAAAATCCTATTTTGGTGGTGTCTTTTTTATCTTCAGCTTTATCTACTATCATACTATTTATTACTAAAAATTACAAAACTATACTGCTTTTTTTCTCAGCTGTTGGTTTATATATTTGTTTGGAAGAACCTACATATTTAATCCTTTATTTTATCCTTGCTTTAGTATCTTTTTTTCTTTTTCTTTATAGAGAAACAGGCCTGAGTCTTTATATTTTTATTGCAGGACTTGTGTTTGGATTTTCTTTTTATGTAGATTTTGCAAGCATAACACTTATTCCACTTGTTCTTTATGCTATATATATACAAGAAAAGATGGTAGAAAAGGAAAAGCTTTTATCAATATATATAGTTACTATAACCCCAATAATCTTTTTTGCTGCCTCATGGCTATATTTAAATTGGGTGTTTATGAAAGACCCATTATATTTTTTAAACTCACAATACTCCATTTTTCATCCTAATAGTGTAGAAGCTATGATGGCAAAGGGAAACATAAATATGAGTATAAAGCTTTTAATGGTTAAAACGCTTTATATATTACCGCTTAGTCTTCCATATTTTCTAAGTTTACTAAAAGATATAAATAGTAAGCTATCTCTTTACATTGCTCCACTTTACCTTATTTACATAAGCCCGATTGTTTTGATGTTTTTTAATATTTATTTTGGTATAGATACTAAGGGTTTTTCGGATGCTTTTGGTTTGCTATTTTTTTACGTAGTGTTTGAGTATCTTATTGCGAAGAAAAAAAGTTTGATTTTAAGTTTATCCTTTTACTTAAGTATTTTTCTTAGTTTTATATTTATGCCTTTATCTTCATCTTACAACGAATCAACATTTTCTAAAGCTCTAATAGGTATGAGTATTAAACCAAATATTGTATATTATAAAGAGGCTGCTGATTTCCTTAGAAATACAAAAGGTAAGATCTTAGCAGACGACATTGATGATTATCCAGTCATTTATTTTGCAGATAAACCTAAAAGGTTTGTGTTACCATATCAATATGAATTTAATACAGCTTTATCATTTCCCTATAAATTTGTAGACTACATACTTGTAGATACTTCTTCAGATAAGGATACAATATTTAGTTTTTATAAAAACCAAATACCAGGTTTTAGACTTGTGTATGAAAATAAAATGTTTAAAATATATAAAAAAGATAAAATTTAGTTAAAATTAAAACGTAATATAGGTTTGTAAATTGTTATGGCAATTTTGCGTTGTCGCTAAAGCACCTATTTAATGCTTTGTGTTTAGAGCGCTAAAATTACTCTATAGCCAAAAATAAATATAATCTTTTGTATTTTTATTGGTTGTTTTTGTGTGTGTTTTTTCTTAATGTATTTTTTTGATTAGAACGATATAATATGAAGAAATGAAAAAAACTATGGATAGACGACAGTTTTTAAAAAAACTTAGTATAATTTCATTACCAGCTTTGTTTTCTTTTGGTTCTCTTGGAATGAGTTTGGAAAGCTGTGGTGGAAGTTCTTCCGGTGTGGGTAGTACAAACGGAGATATGACAAGCGATAGAATCCTTTTTGGTTTGGGGAACGATCCTATAAAAATTATGTATACAGACCCAGCTGGACAACAGGTTTACAATGCTTTAAAGCCAGATATTCTGTGTGCTTGGTTAAACGGTGGTAGAAATACATCTACAAACGCTATATATTCTACAATCGATTATTTTTTACAATGGGAGCAGAATGATTATCTTCAAAGCTGGTCAGATAAAGGTATAGATCTTATGATAATTACTTGGGAAAACTACAATGGCCAGAATCCAGCTTTAGGCGGTCCTACGTACGGTGATTATCATATATCCTCTCTTTTCTTGCAAGATATTCAAACACTTTGCAATATGTTAAAAGGATATAAAGGCAATGTTTATTTTGCGTTAGCTACAGAGCAGTCTACTTATACATCTTGCAGATACAATAATAATACATGCTCCAGTAATTATGAAAATGTGGTAAATCAAACAACAGAAGAATATTTTTCCAAGTTAAGAGCAAATATTTTAATTGCTTTTGATATAATAGTAGCAAGCTTACCTAATGCTTATTATGGTATTAGTTTTGGTGGATGGTTGGCGACCTACCAACAAGGTAGAAATTTTATAAAGTATTTTGACAATGTTATAAACAAAAGTAATTTTATTTTTTTTCAGAGTATGTTAGATAAGACTATGCAGGAAAACAATGGATTTGGAAACCCTCAACAAATAATTGTTAACTTAAATTTCTTTAAACAATATAATAAAAACGTGGGTGTTTCTCATTATATGCCACATAATCAAAGAGCTGATGTAGTTACTTCTGATATGAATTACATGGCATCCACAAGCTATATACAAACAATTAAAGCTCTTAATTTAAAGGTATTTTGTTTTATGTACTACGGCTTGCTTAAAAATAACCCATATGGTGATCTTGTGGCAACTCAAAATTTTAGAGCTAAACTAAAGTAAGCTTTTAGTGGGCTTTAAAAATTATACTGTCACTCTTTGTCAATACCAAATTAAAATTTTGGACCTGTTAAGTTTTTGTTCTTTTAGAATACCGTTATCCTTTAACACAAAATCTCCCTCGAAGCCCTACTTGTTTTAAGTGACAATTTTATCCTTTCCAGTGGCTTTGGCTTCATACATTTTTTGGTCAGCTTTCTTTACAAGCTCAATGTAGCTTTGTTCATCACTAAGCTCTGCAATACCACCGCTAAATGTGTATTGTATCTTTTTGTCTAATACATCAATGCTTTTTGATTTTATATTATTTTGTATTCTAATTAAAGTCTTTAAAGCTTGGTTTTTTGTAGTGTGAGGAAATAGTATTACAAACTCTTCTCCACCGTATCTAAATGCTGAATCTGAAGACCTTATTAATTTTGCTATATTTTTAGCAAAGTCTTTTAACACAATATCTCCAATATCGTGACCAAATGTATCGTTTACTTTCTTAAAGTTATCTAAATCAAGAAAAGCTAAACTTAATGGGTAATTATACCTTCTTGCTTTTTGGAATTCTATATCGGCTGTCATATCAAAGTACCTTTTGTTAAATAGACCTGTAAGTCCATCTCTTATGGATCTATCAAAGAACTCATTTTTTTCTTCTTCCATTTCAAAAACCTCTATTGCTTTGTGCAAAGCTGGCTCAATTACGCTTTTTACATTTTCTAAGATTTCTAGATCAACATTTGTAATCAAAGCATTAGATTCTATTACAAAAAACAATAAGCCTATGATAGTTTCATGAAAGTCTCTTGCTGCAAAAGCGCATACTTTGTAGTTTTCTTTAAGCTTATACTCAAAGATCTCATTAAGTGTAATTTCACTACAACTCTTTGAGTTAATAACTTCATTAAAAGCCAATACTGTATCTTTGTAAGAAGCATCAAGCGGTATTGGTTTTGGAAGAACAGAGTCAAACAGTATAGTTTTTTTACCAAACCCTACTGCAAGGATTCTTTCAATAGCTACCACTTGTTTAATCTTATCAATGACTTCTCCTATGTGTTCAAAAAACATAGTTTCGTATATTGCGATTTTTGATATAGAAGAAATTACTTCATTTGCCTTTGATAGCTTTTGTATATCTTTGTGCCCTTCAAATGTTAAGTAGAGACCTACATCAAGATTTTTTAGGTTTTGGATTATGTAGGGGATAAATTCTTTTTTTATTATGCTTCCGTGCTGGGGAGCTATTTGCTCTATATCCAGTTTTTCAATTTTGCTTAGACCATTTTTTAGTATCTCATTTGATGGCATGTAGTGCTCATGAAACGGCTTTAGTTTCTCAAAATAGCTTTTAGCATCATCAGCATAAAGAGAAAATTCTTTGGTAAAGCCTCCAAATATATCACTTGAAAACAGAGTCTTTGTTTTTAAATCGTATGTGCATATAGCTCCTGGAAAGTGCATGTATGGTGTGAATATGAATTCTAAAGGCCTATTTGGTATATTGAGTTTAAAGTCATTTGATTCTACTTCTATAAATTCTACACCCCAGTCATAGTGAACAAGTAGGGCTTTTGTGCGCCAGTGGGTTACAACAAATTTATCTTTTGTGCCTACTTCTTGAAAGATATCTGACATACAAGCTGTTATGTCTGGATCTTGGTGATGGCATATAAAGTACTTAATATCGTCTAAGTCCATAAGAGAGAGTATTTTATTTCGTGTAACGTTCCAGGTAATTTTAGAGCCAGGATCTATTAGAATGGAATTTGACCCATTTTTTATTAGATAAACATGGCATTGAAATGGGTCATTGGGTATAACATAGCCTACCCAATACACATCTTGAGCAATTTCAATGGGCTTTGTATAGTCAAGATTCATATATCACCACACAAAAAATTGTTTTTAGTCTCATTTACTTTATATTTTCCTTGCGCTTAATATCTCACGCTGCTTTTTTACGCAGAATTTAATTATAAATTCTCTGTTTTGTTCTTTTATATCAATAAATTCGGTGCCGTAGTGAAAGGTTTTGTTGTCTATTTGAACCACTCTTACAATTTTTGCAGCAAGTGCTATGGGCTTGTTTTCTATATTAAACTGAAGTTCCATTAAGGATTCATCAGTAAAAGAACTAAGTGACACTTTTGCTCCACTTGAGCTGATATTCAGTAAACTGCAGTTAAATTTTTGTTCTTTTAGAATACAAATAGCTTTTATAAGCACATCTACCCTAAAGTTTTCTCTTAGCTCGTATTTATAATAATCTTGTGATTTCGGAATTTTATAAATAGTGTTTTGTTCATTTACTATAATGTCTGCAACTACACTTTCAAACCCTATCCTTTCTTTGTTGAGTAAACCAGTTAAGCTAACTTTATCAGATTTTTTTATATGAGCTTTTCTACCAAGATTGTCAGTAGGCGGTAGTATATAAAAGTAGCTGTTGTCTGCATCGTATACATAAGAATAATACACTTCTTTATAATCGCTAAGGCTTATGTTTATGCTGCTTCCTACACTTATAAGCTCTTTTTGCACAAAGACCTTTTCTTTCCTCATTTAATCCTCGCAGAGAAACCAATAGATGGCCCTTGCGCTTTTTTGCTGCTTAGCTTTATACATTGCAATATCAGCTTTCCTTATAATGCCATCTTGTGAGATGTTTTTTGTTTTATCATACAGATATACTCCCATGCTTAAGCCTACATTTACAAATACGCTTGGCATAATTTGTATGGGTGTTTTTACAGCTTTTTCTATTGTTTTTAATATCTTATCTAAGTGCTTTGTTTCTTTTATAGACTCAAGCAGTATGACAAACTCATCGCCTCCTAAACGGGCAACAAAGTCAGTTTTTCTAACAGTGTTTTTTAGGCGTAAAGCGATTGTTTGCAGAACAATATCTCCTTTATCGTGTCCAAACTGATCATTTACCGGTTTAAAATCATCTAAATCTATCATGCATACAGCTAATTTTGTGTCGTAGCGGTTTGCGCGGCTTAGCGCTTTTTCAAGCTCTAGATCCAAATAGAGCCTATTTGGAAGCTTTGTTAGTGGATCGTGAAAAGCTTGAAAGCGGAGTTCTTCTTTCGCTTTATGCAGTGGTGTTGTATCAATGATGCTGTATACAATGCCTTTTTGATTGTCTCTCAAATCAACAAGACAACCAGTTATTTCTGCCCAGATTTCAGTATTATCTTTTTTCTTAAATCTATACTCCATATTAATGGTTTCGTTTTGGTTTTTTAAAAGTTTTGAAAAGTATTTTCTAAATGCATTAAATGATTCTTCGCTTGTGTGTAAGACAAATGTACTTTTTCCAATAATTTCTTCTTTTTTGTACCCAAAAATACTGCAGAAGCTTTTGTTTACATCGCGTATTATTCTATCTTGATCTACTATAATTATGGCAGCTGGGTTATTATCAAATATAGCTTTGTGGTATTTAAAGGCTTGTTCTAGTTTTAAGTGCGCTTCTTTGAGTTTTTCTTCGGTAATTTTCTGCTGTGTTATATCTCTTGCTGATCCAAGAACACCTATAATATTGCCGTCTTTATCTTTGAATGGAACTTTTATAACATCTAAATGCAGGTACTTGCCCGCTACATTGCCATATTCATCAAATCTGCCAGGTTGTTTGCTAGAAAGTACTATCTCATCTGAGTCCATACACAGCTCACCAAACGTGTGGTAGTTGGGGTCATTGGGTTTTTGGGCTCTTATTCTACTTGCAAAGTATAAGTCAGTTTTACCTAAAGGCTCAGATGTGTCTTTTGCCAAAAGCAGATTTTCGCATATAGCTTTGTTAGCAAATAAATAGCGCTTGTTTGTGTCTTTCAGCCATATCATATCCGGCACGACATCTGCAATTTCTCTTATAAAGCGCTCTTGATCTTTGATTTTGTTTTCGTTTTCTTTTAGTTCTGTTATATCAATAAAGTAATGCAGATATATATCTTTATCTATGCCTACCCAGTGAGACTGCCAGTATCTATCAGCAATATGCAGTTCTTCTACTACATGTTGTCCATCTAAAGCCTTATCTAATTCACAAAAATAACACTGCATATCAGGTGTAATATAGCCTTTTTCGTAGAGCTTTTGGTCTTTTTCGGCTAATGTTTGGCCTTTCCATAACTCAGCAAAGCAAAACCCGCCAACTTTAGAATGAAACAGCTCAAAAGCCGCTTTGTTTTGAAATAGTATTATGTGATTTCTGTGGAGAAGCAAAGCAGGTATTTGTATACCATCTAGCATTTTTTTTATAAGCTCAATGTGCTCTGGGTTTGCTAGATCAAAATCTATGTTTTCCATAAACAGACCTACCTTGTTTGTAAGCTAATTGTATTTTTCCCAAGACGTTTTGATTCATATAAGGCATTGTCTGCTTTTTCTATAATTGAGGATACAGTATCATTTGGTTGGGCTTGGGCTATGCCTATTGATAGATGCACACTGAAAGTGCTTCCCTGCTTTTTAAACTGATAGTTGTTAACTTGTTTTAGAAGTTTTTGTGCAACGGCATATGCTTTGTGTATGTTTGTATTGGGCAGGATAATTAAAAACTCATCTCCGCCGTACCTTATTGGAAAGTCACTTTGTCTAAGTGAGCTTTTTATAAACTGACCAATGTATTTTAACACGCTGTCGCCTGCTGTGTGGCCGTAGGCATCGTTTATGTGTTTAAAGTCGTCTAAATCTATCATTATAAGGCTGAACGGTAAATTGTAGCGCTTTAGAAGGTAGAACTGTTCTTTGAGTTTTACATCCATCATGCTTCTTGAATACAGGTCTGTAAGTGGATCTTTGCAAAGGTTCTGTGTGGTTTTTTTAAGTTCTTCAATCTGGTTTTGAAGCTCTCTTGCGGTTTTTTCTAAATCCATCTTGAAGTTTAGCAGTTCTTTTTTGATTTCGTTGATTAACTCTGGCTTTAAGTCTTCTGTTGACTCAATGGTTTTTATAATATTAAGCGGGGCATTTGCTTTTTCGATTAACTTTGAAGTATTTTCTGTAATTGACTTTGAAGCTTCTTCTAAAGCAAGCTTTGCTTTAGATATGGATTCTTTTTCTTTGTTTTTCTCAAATATACACTCAATTAAATCTTCTTCTTTGATATTTTCTTGCGAGAGCATTTTTATAAAGTTTTTGTAGAATTCATCTGAGCTAGAAGATTTTATAAAGATTTCCTCAATAATCTTTTTAAACATCCACCACCCTCAAAAACTCATTTTTCGGCATAGGCTTAAAGAATAGGTAGCCTTGGAAATAGTCGCAGCCTAATTCTTTTAATATCTCAAACTGCTCTATCGTTTCTACACCTTCTGCTATAGTTTCTATACCTAAAGCGTGTGCCAAATAGATAACGGCAGATACTATGTTTTTTGTCTTTGGATCTGTTTGAATCTTTCTTACAAAAGAGATGTCTATTTTTAGAAAGCTTACATCTAGCTCAGATAAGTAGCTTAAAGATGAGTAGTGTGTGCCAAAGTCGTCTATGGAAAAGCGCACTCCAAGTTCTTTTAGTTCTTCTATGAGGTTTTTTATGTATGCAAAGTCTCTAAAGAAAACGCGCTCTATAATTTCTATCTTTAAAAGGCTTGGGTTTATTTGGTGGTAGTTAAGCAAAGATGAAAGGCTTTGAGTTAAGTTTCTTTGTCTTAGGCTTAAAGCAGATAGGTTTATAGAAATAGGTATGTCTTTTTTGTGCTCTTGAATTGTCTTTAAGTCTTTTAGCACGTTTTCTATAAGCTGGTTTTCTGCATCTACAATGAGGCTTGTTTCTTCAAGGGGTTCTATGAACTCTATAGGTGGTATTAGTTTTTTATCCTTTATCCAGCGCATTAGGGCTTCTGCGCCTCTAATGTGTTTGTTTTT
>OGCG01001049.1_pt1 | contig 14681 bp, 11 predicted proteins | sample 1570061 | NCBI WGS metagenome assembly OGCG01 (sample SAMN06268698, study PRJEB24515) | hot springs metagenome | isolation source: Joseph's Coat, Yellowstone National Park, Washington, USA | place: USA:Joseph's Coat, Yellowstone National Park, Washington, USA
TTTGGCATAGATGGTGTTTTTGACAAAATTTTTAAGATGAAGAAAAGAAGGCCGCTACTTGCCCATGTTCCAAAGCCCAAAGTTGGTATGTATACAGAAGAACATGCAAATGTTGCAAAAGAGGCATGGCTCGGCGGCGTCGATCTTTTGAAAGACGATGAAAATCTTACAAGCCAGAGCTTCAATAGGTTTGAAGATAGAATGAAGCTTATGTTTAAATATAGAGATTATGCTGAAAAGGAAACAGGCGAGAGGAAGAGCTATTTGGCAAACGTAACAGCTGAGACAAATGAAATGATAAGAAGAGCTAAGCTTGTCAAGGAGCTAGGTGGTGAATATATAATGATTGATATATTGACAGCAGGCTGGTCTGCATTGCAAACGATGAGAGAGGTTGCCGAAGATCTGGGCTTGGCTATACATGCACATAGGGCATTCCACGCCGCGTTTACGAGAAATCCAAAGCATGGAATGAGCATGCTTGTTGTCGCTAAGCTTGCAAGGCTTATAGGCGTGGACCAAATACACATAGGCACTGTTGTAGGCAAGCTGAAGGCATCTAGAAGAGAGGTTGTAGACCTTGATGAAGAGATAACGCTTGAGCATATTGATGAACATGTTGGTGTATTAAATGAAGATTGGTATGGTATAAAGCCTGTTGTGCCTGTATCGAGCGGTGGTCTACACCCAGGACTTGTACCTTATGTTATGAATATGCTTGGGAAAGAGATAGTTATACAAGCTGGTGGAGGCATAGATGGCCACCCCAAGGGCGTAAGAAGAGGAGCAGAAGCGATGAGGCAGGCGATTGAGGCAACGCTTGAAGGCATTAGCTTAACAGAATATGCTCAAGATAAGGAACATAGTGCTTTGAAGGAAGCGCTTGATTATTGGGGCTTTGAAAAACCAGTATAAAGGTAATGAGATGAATTTCAAGATAAAAAATCTTGGGATAGAAACAGGCGCCAAGATAGCAATGCTAAATGAAGAAAGTGCAAACCTAATAGGCGCACATCCAGGCGATAGACTGGAGATAAAGCTTAAGGGAAGGACAAGCACAGCAATATTAAACATAGCAAACTTTATCAAAAACTCTACATTGGGCTTGACAAGAGAACTCACAGAAGAGCTTAATGCAAAAGATGGCGAGGAGTGCGATATAGAAATAGCAAAACAGCCAAACTCATTAATTGCAATAAAGGAAAAACTCAATGGAAGGAGACTTGATTACAAGCAGGTATATAGTATAATCAAGGATGCTGTAGATGGAAGGCTTGAAAAGGATGAGCTCACCGCATTTGTTGTGGCCTTGCATTCGTTTGGAATAAACCTTGAAGAAGCGGCATATATTTCAGAGGCGATGGTAGAGACAGGCGAGAAACTAAACTTAAAAAAGAAAAGGATATTTGACAAGCATTCGATAGGCGGCGTTCCAGGTGATAAGACAACCTTGCTTGTAGTCCCCATTGTGGCTGCCGCAGGCCTTACAATACCAAAAACCTCATCAAGGGCGATAACCTCTGCAGCAGGCACAGCAGACAGGGCAGAAGTACTTATGCCCGTAAATCTAGATGCTAGAGAATTAGAGAAGGTTGTAAATAAGACAAACGGCTGCATAGCCTGGGGTGGGGCTGTGCACTTAGCGCCTGCAGATGACATATTTATAAAAATAGAATACCCATTTTCAATAGACCCACTTTTGCTACCTTCGATAATGTCAAAGAAGAAGGCTGTTGGAGCAACAGAGATGGTATTAGATGTTCCTACAGGCGAGACTGTAAAGGTAAGGAATAAGACAGAAGCTGAATTTCTTATAAAGGACTTTATGGAATTAGGCTCAAAGCTAGGTATACATGTTAATGGAGCTATAACATTTGGTGAACAGCCAATAGGCCATGCGATAGGTGCTGCTTTAGAAGCTAGGGAAGCACTCGCCACAATAATGAGAAAGAACGTTGAGGAGGATTTGCTTGACAAAGCTACTAGCATAGCTGGCATACTGCTTGAGATGGCTGGCAAGAGTGATGGCAAGAGGCTTGCAAAAGAGATATTCAACAAAGGTCTCGCTGAGAAGAAACTAAGAGAGATTATAGAGGAGCAGGGCGGAAATGCGAAGATAATGCCAGAAGATATAGAGATAGGCAGCTATAGCGAAAGCCTAGTAGCTGAGCGCGAAGGCAGGCTAATGAAATTTGATAACGCTGTATTAGCTTATGCTGCACGCATAGCCGGAGCACCGAGCAACAAGAAGGCAGGTATTTTAATAAACAAGAAGCTTGGCGAGAATGTGGCAGAGGGCGAGAGATTGCTAACCATATACTCAGATATACCAGCAAAAGCAAAAGAGGCGATGAATTATATTGTAAGAAATGATGGGATAATCGTTGCTAAGGGAAATAATATGTTAATAAAGAAAATTATAGAAGAAAAGGTAAAGCCTTCACGCTTCATCTTCGAGAGGTAGTTTGCTTGCGCTACTTGCTTGTTATACTTGATGGCGCTGCAGACAGAAAAAATGCAGAGCTAAACGGGAAAACACCGCTTGAAGCAGCAAATATGAAGAATTTAAACAAGATTGCAAGGCAATCACTTGCGGGCATGATGTATCCGATAGAAAAAGGGATAGCCCCAGAGTCTGATTCTGCTGTTTTTTCAATCCTTAGCTATAATATAAAAAACTACACCGGCAGGGGGGCTATGGAGGCACTTGGTGCTGGGCTCAAGGTAGGAAAAAATGATATCGCACTAAGGGCAAATTTTGCAACAATAGATGAAAATAAGATGATTATAAGCAGAAGATGCAGCCTCACAGAAAAAGAGGCTAAAGAGCTTGAAAAAGAGATAAATAAAATAAAGATAAAGGGAGTAAAAATAAAATTTAAGGCAACAGTAGATTATAGGGGGGCTCTTTTAATAAGCCCACGCGGTAGAAAGCTCTCGCAAGAGATAACAAATGTTGATATTGGCTATATTAAGAAGGGGACTATTTCGATAGCAAAAGCGGCAAGCGAGGGCAGATTGCCTATTCCAAAAGCAAAGCCTTTAAAAAATACAAAAGAGGCTAAGTTTACTGCAAAGATAGTGAATGAATTTATAGATAAGGCGATAGAAGTTCTTTCTAAGTCAAATGTAAACAAAAAAAGAATCGCTGAAGGCAAGCAAGCAGCAAATGCGATACTGCTAAGAGATGCCTCTCTTGGCTTGCCTGATGTAGAGTCTATAGAGAAGAAGTTTGGAATAAAGTTCTGCTTTGTTACAGAGATGCCTGTTGAAAGAGGAATTGCAAAACTTCTTAAAATGCATGAGATAAAATTTGAATCTGCAAAGAGGGGCATAGAAAGATACGAAAAGCTTGCGAAGATTGTAAATAAAAATACTGGGAATTGCGATTTTGTATATGTGCATATAAAAGGACCAGACGAGCCGGGACATGCTGGAGATCCAAAAAAGAAGAGGGATATACTAAAAGCTATAGACAATGGCTTCTTCTCAAAGCTTAATCTATATGATACAAGGATATGCGTGACATGCGACCATGCCACGCCTTGCAGTTTAAAGGCGCATTCATCAGATCCTGTGCCCGTTATAATAGGCAGATTTAGAAATGGTGACAATCTGCGGTTTGATGAGAATATAGATTCAAAGGGCTCACTTGGTATATTTAATGGAAATGAGCTTATAAGCAAAATCCTGCACATGGATGAGGCAATTAAATGATAAAAGAGATTGCGCTAAGGGTGGTATTTGATTCTAGAGGAATGCAAACTGTAGAAGCAATTATTACTGATGGCAAGAACTATGCAAAGGCTTCTGCGCCAAGCGGAACAAGCAAGAGCAGGTATGAAGCGGTTGCATTCCCAAATAATAGTGTAGAGCTTGGCATAAATAGATTTTATAAAAAGAAGAATAAGCTTATAGGTGCTGATGAGCTTGATCAGCAAGGTATAGATTCTTTGCTTCACGAGATAGATGGTACTGAAAACTTCTCTTATATAGGCGCAAATATAGCAACTGCTATTTCTATTGCAAATGCAAAGCTAGCTTCGCTAAAGCAGGGTATTGAGCTATACAAACTGGTAAGCAATTTAGCGAGGAAAAAGCCGAGGATGCCTAGGCTTTTGGGCAATGTGTTTGGAGGCGGCGCACACGGCAAAGGAATGAGCACACAAGAGATATTGATAAGTAGTAAAAGCAAGAGGATTAGAGAAGAGGAGCAAAGGCATGTAAAGATATACAATGAATTAGGTAGCTATCTTGCCAAGAACGGCCTTGCCTCTGGTAAAACCATTGAAAATGCGTGGACCTCAAAGCTCAATAGCTTAGAAAGCATAAAGCTACTAAGCAAAATAGCAAGGAGTGTTGAAAAAAATATAGAACTTGGCATAGACATGGCTGCAAGTGAATACTTTAGAGGTAGCTATTATTTGTTTGACCAAAAGAAGCTAAGCAAAAAAGTATATTTTGATTTTGTAAAGGAGATTGCTTCCATCAACAAAATTTACTATATAGAAGATCCTTTTGAGAGCTCGGATTTTGCTAGCTTCTCACAACTTAGAAGCGAGCTTGGCAGAGGCTTCCTTGTGGTTGGTGATGATTTGTATGCAACAAATAAAGAAAGAATAAAAGAGGGCAAAAGGCAGCGCTCAACTAGTGGGGTTATAATAAAGATTAACCAAGCAGGTACATTAAGCGATACTATAGAAGCGGTAAAGGAGGCACAGGGGTTAAAGATTATTGTTTCACACAGAAGCGGAGAAACAGAAGACAACTTTCTTGCACACCTAGCTGTTGGCTTCGGAGCTGATTACATAAAATGTGGTATTGTAGGCAGCGAAAGGATAGCAAAGATAAACGAGCTTATGCGTATAGAAAGATTTATAATAAATGGTGAAAAATATTAATGATTAGATAAGCGTGTGATGCTAATGGGTAGTAAGATTGAGAAAGTTCCAGAGAATATTGCAATAATTCCGGATGGTAATAGGCGATGGGCAAGAAAGCATGGTCTCTCATTCTTAAAGGGCTACAGCTATGGGGTAAAAAAGTTCATAGAATTTAGTGAATGGTGTAAAAGCTATGGCATAAAGAGCATTACTGTCTGGGCTTTATCTACAGAAAACCTGAATAGGCCGAAGAATGAACTCAATATTTTATTTAATATATATAGAAAAGCCGCAAGGGACAGAAGCATAATAAGAAGATTACACGAAACAAAAACAAGGTTTGTTGTGGTTGGTAAAAAAGCCTTGCTGCCAAACGATCTATTGGCGATGCTAAGAAAGATAGAAGAAGAGACAAGGAAATATAGGGATCGCGTTATATACATGCTTCTTGGCTATGGTGGAAGGGAAGATATTATACATGCTGCAAATGAGATAGCAAAAGATTCTAAAAACGGAAAGATAAGTAAGATAGACCAAGAAACATTCAAAAGATACATGCTATCTAAGGATGTACCAGACATAGACTTTGTTATAAGAACCTCTGGCGAGGAGAGGCTCTCAGGCTTTATGCCTTGGCAAGCGGGCTATGCTGAGCTCTACTTCTGCAAGAAGTACTGGCCAGAATTTGGAAAAGAGGATTTGAAGAAAGCACTTATTGAATACAGCAAGCGCGAAAGAAGATTTGGAAGATAGTGTTCGCATGCCAGATGAAAAAAGATTTCTCCTCCACTACTCAGATTATTTTACAAAGAATGCCCCACATAACAGCACGAGCATTGCTATAATCTTTTTGATAGGAATAATAGCAGGCGTAATGTCTATAACTGCATTGCACTACAATGAGATGGAGCATAATCTTGCTTATGCATTAGCAAATGGAATGAGCGCTGGCCTTCTTATAATAAGCCTTCCCGCCTTGGTTAGCGCAGCTATAATAAAGCTCGTTAAAAGAAGGATTTACCTTAGGCATATACTAATGATATTTATTATGAGCACAATAGCTTATTCCTTCTTCTTAGTCATTAATAGCGTTATATTCTTTTTCTTGAGGAGCTATATAATAGCTTACATTGTAATACTGCTAGCAAATGCAAGCCTCTTTGGTTTTTGGTTTATAGTAAGTAGATTTGTAATGGGCAAAAGGCATGCAACACTAATAGCTTTAATATATCCTACGCTAAATTTTCTTTTCTATGTGCCTCTTGGAAAATACCTTATAAACCTAAATCTCCCATTCTGGCCAGCGGCAATAAAGCTCTACGGTGGTATGCTGATATTCTTGATTGTAGGCTACACATTCCTTTACATTGTTGACAAACCAGCTAAGAAGAGACTGAACATAAGCGGGGTTGAAATCTTTAATACGATGATAAACCAGTGGCTTTACAACATGGGCACGCTCAACTTTAGCCTTGGTATCGGAACAAAGAAGGATATAATGATAAAAATACTTGCTCTCAAAGGAAAAAGACAAAAGGCAATTTTCGTTGAACCTGGCATACACTACGGCCCTTTTGCAGGCACAGGTGGAGCAAATGCGACAGAGTATCTTGGTAGTATAATATTAAAGAAATACGGCGCAAATCCATTCATATTACATAGCACTGTTAATCATTCAAATAATCCAATAAGCACAAGCGAAATCGGCATGATGGGGAAGGAATTAGAAAAGGAGATTAACAATATAAAAGAGGGGAACTTTGAAGAGGCACGTGGCAGCATAGGGTTTGGTGAAGAGGGGCCATGCAAAGCGATTGCAATTAAGATAAATGATGCAAAACTTATAACGCTTACAAAAGCGCCTACGGTAACAGAGGATATAGGATATGATGTTGGTGAAGAGTTTATAAAAATAGCTGGAGAAAAGAGCATTATCATCGACGCACACAACTCAAGAATTGAGAGTGCAAACAAAGAAGAGTTAAAAGGCATATACGCTGGAAGCAGGTATGTTGAGCTTTACAAAAAAGCGATAAGAGAAGCATTAAATTTAAAGAAAAATCAAAAGCTCTTTTTTGGCTCTTATTCTATCAAACTTTCAAACCTTATAAAAAATGCAGAGGATATTGGAAAAGGCTATACTAGCGTTGGTGTATTTAAATTTGGCAATGAAAGCTTTGCTATGATTTATTTTGATGCAAACAACATGCTGCCTTCTCTAAGAGAGCGTATAATAAATCATGTAAAAGAAAAATATAATATAAAGTGCGAGGTTTACACTACAGATACCCACTCTGTAAATTCACTAAACAGACCATTCACCAATGTGCTTGGAAGAAAAACAAAGCCCAGCATCCTTATACCTATTCTTGACATAGCAATTGAGAATGCTCTTGCAAATATGGAGGAGGTAAAAAGCACATATAGAAGCTTTGTTATACACAATTTTGCAATCTGGGGTGAAGATGCAGAAGAAAAGTTAATTGAGACAAGCAAAGAGATATTAACAAGGGTTAAGCACATAATACCTATTGTAATAGCTGCGGGCTTTGTTGTTGCTGCTTGGCTTATATATTTCTTATGATCAAGGCATGAACTCCTTATTTGATATCTTGTCCTTTATATACTGGTCAACGAATGTAAGGCTTGGACCTTGAAGTGCATCCTGCTCAAGCTTCTTCTTTGTCTTTATCATGCGCTCTAGTTCATTAACCCATTCTTTATGACGCTTTATCCACTCGTAATTTAGCATCTCTTGAGCTCTTTTTAGGTCAATCTCGGTAGCCTTTATTGTAAGCTTGTTTAGAAAATCGTATCTATCTAAATCTGAAAGTGATACACCTATAAACTTCGCTTCTGGTGTTGCAACATCATTGCCTATATATGCAAGATTAATACTACCTGTTTTAATAGTCCAATATATATACCATCCCCATGCATCTGAATCAGTGAATACATATATAGGCAGACCCATATCTGCAAGCTTTCTTATAAGCCTTCTCGTTCCTCTAGCTGCCTGGCCAACAGGCGTTATTAAAATTGCATTCTCTTTTTTCCAGAAATTATCTTCATTAAGCCTCTGCCAAAGTGCATCCTTTTCCACAACAAGCACATATGAAGCCTTTACATCTACAAATTCTATGTTATTATCAACATCACTCGGAATAGCCCAGCCGCTTCTTCCCATCTTGCTGCAATCTATTGTAACCTCTTCACCGCCAGATCTATCTATCACCTTCATCCTCCCAGCGAGTACGCCTTTCCTATTAGCATTTAAATTCATGTCCTCCCTTTTCAATGAGAGTGCAACCTCTAGATCTTCTATAAGCGGGTTCGATTCCGATTGCTCATTAAATATACTCTCATCTATATCTTCCCCAAGAGAGTATTTTAGCTGATAGAATAAGCCTCTTATGCTTGTATGCAGGCCCTCCCTTAAGAATTTGTGGCACTTGGCGGCAACCGCCATAGTTTGCATAAACCTTTTTGCCTGGGCAACATTAATGAAGGTTCTTTCTTCTTTTGCGCTTCCAAGCTTCAGAAAACCGCTTTTTTGGTCATAGAGTATGTTTGATCTTGTCCTTGCTATTGTTACAAATTTTGGATTCTTGCCATATTCTATATCCTCTATTATCTGCTTGCCGAGCATCTCAAGCTTTGCCTTTGCATCTTGACTATTCTTGGAAGTAGAAGTAGGAACAGGCATATACTCACCTCTTTTCTTCAATGCTTTCCTCTATAGGTTTGCGCTCTTTCGAATCTGTTGAGATGTAGTGCTTAAGCTCTTTTATTATCATATCCCTCCTAGGGCTTTTCTTAAGTGCATATTCTAGAACCTCGCCTATATTTGAGACAGGTATAATCTTTATTTTCTTTAGCTTCTCTTTGTCTATATAGATATCATTTACATTGCTCTTTGGTATGATCACCGCTCTAAGCCCAGCATCTATAGCCGCTTCCACCTTGCTCGTAATGCCACCAACAGGCAATACATCGCCCCTTACTGATAACGAGCCTGTCATCGCAACAGACTGGTCAACAGGTATGCCTTCTAGTGCAGATATTACACTTACAGCAACAGATATGCTCGCGCTATCGCCCTCAACCCCTTCATATGTTTGTAGAAACTGCACATGTATATCATAGCTGGCAAAGTCAACATGCAAATGTTTCTTTATAACAGCACTTATATTCTTTACAGCCTCTTGGGCGATCTTTCCAAGCTTGCCTGTTGCTATCAGCTTGCCCTCTGCTCTTGAGCTCGAAGGAGTTACCTCAGCAACTATGGGCACTATTATGCCAGCTGACAAGTATGATGAGCCAATAACAGCAAGCCCGTTAACCTTGCCTATTGAAAAGCCTGATGTTCTGAATACTTTGTAATCCTTTCTATATTCTAATTCCTGGTCAACAAACTGCGCCTCTATAGGCCTTGCAAGCTGCTTAGCTGCTATAACATCCTCTTTTGTAACAACCTTCTTTCCTTTCTCTACCGCAATGTCGCCCGCAGCCCTTACCAAACCACCGAGATCCCTCAAGATCAATGTTAACCTTTTCTTTCTTCCACTCCTACGCCTCGCCTCTTCAACTATTTCCATGCAGGCATCATAATCAAAAGGCGGAATCTTACCATCTTTCTTTATCTCCTGCGCTATAAACCTTATTATCTTCTCTTCATTCTCATTTGTATCTGGCATTGTCGATTCCATAAATACTTCATAGCCGTAGCCTCTTATCCTTGACCTCAGCGCTGGGTGCATCTTCTGTATATCCATAATGTTGCCAGCTGCAATAAGTAGAAAGTCACTTGGTACTGGCTCTGTTCTTACCATGGCGCCCGAGCTTAGCTCACTCTGCCCTGTTATAGGGTACTTCTTTTCCTGCATCGCTGTAAGCAGTTCTTGCTGCGACCTTGGATCAAGACTTGCTATCTCATCTATGAAGAGCACACCCTTATTTGCCCTATGTATAGCACCACTCTCTACTCTCAGATGAGCGGGTGTGCCTAGACCACCGCTTTGAAGAGGATCATGCTTAACATCACCAAACAATGCGCCCGCTTTAGCACCTGTAGCATCTACAAATGGTGCATGAGTCATGCCTGTATTGTCAACAATAAGCTTTGGCTCATTTGAGTCAAACGCACCTGGAAGCATACCAACGCGCTTCGTCAAGCCGCTTACGAAAAGGGCGACAGAACCAAAGACAAGAACACCAAGTATTAACGCTGCAAGTACTATTATCTCATAGCCTGAGAAGAAGCCTGAAAGAGAAAGCGCGAAAAGTATTATTACAAGAATGAGCACAATCGATGTAACCTTAGAGTTACTATTGCTTCTTGTATCTATTCGAGCCTTCATCCTTTCTTTTTGCAGTATCTGCCTGCCTTGTCCGTCGCCAAGAGGTTTTCCTGGTTCTGGTGGTTCAGGATATGTCTTTACAACCCTAACAAGAGGTCTATTCTCATCATTTGGATTTTTATATACTAGAACATCTTCAAGATCGGTAGCTGGAAGAAGTTCGGCCATAGCTTGCGCTAGCATAGTCTTGCCCGTGCCAGGTTCTCCTATAAGCAAAACATTCCTGTGCTGCTTAGCCGCCTTTTTTATTATCTGCACAGCTTTGTCTTGGCCAATAACCTGGTCTATGAGCTTATCTGGTATCTTTATTTCATCTGTCGTCTTGAATTTCTTCATCAATATCAGATATTATGCTTCAAACTATTTATATCTAATGTTTATCTGTTTCTGTTTAGGGTCCTGACACTTACTTTTTCTCTCTTCAAATCATATTATCATAGCGCAGTACGCCCATATCTTGCACTATAGTGCATGCAGTCACATACTATAATATTTTATTTTTGCTGGTCACTATCGTATTTGTGGTCTTTCCCTACTTAGTGAGGGGGTTTTATAGCTAAAAGAAAGAGAAAGTAACTCCTGCTGTAGGGATTAATTTATATCGAAACGAAGGTTTTAAAAATTCAACACACTATTTATTCAATGATAAAATGGAAAGTGAAAAGACGAAAACAGATACCCTCAATAGAGGTTTCGCGAAAATACTCGATGGAGGCGTAAGTGAATTTTTCCATGCATTTAATGATTGTGGTCCTGAAATAGGCTTAAGAATCCCTATCAATCAAGTTAAAGATGTCGTTTCTGCAATTAAAAAAGCAAACGAAGCAGGTTTCGATGCTAAAATATTGCGCTATGGTCAAAATGAATACTTAGAAATTGCGAAGTATGGATATAAGAAAAAAGATGACAAGAAGGTTGTAGAAGATCTTAAAAAAGTAGCTATAGAAGTATCAAAAGAGGATTACTCAGACCATATAAAAAATCTTCCATTAATGCTGAAGACATCGCCAGATATATCTCTTGAAGAGAAACTAAAGGAAACAATAAAGAAACTACTTAAGAAACAGTAGAGAGCTTATAGAAGCCAGAGGAGTCTAAGATGGGCTGAATGCAAGAGATGAGAAACACTTTAGCGTAGATTTTTAATTTTTCGGACCCTATTCTGCTTATCCATTTTCTGCTCTTATAGCCTAAAAATCAGATTAGAGGAATAATGGAATTTTATTCGTAAAAAGGGCAGCGTTTAGAGGGTGGGGAAGATTTTTCCAAAGGATTTGCTCTAAACGCTACTGAAAAATAATTTAGAGGGAAAAATTTATAAACATTTTGCAAAGAAGCTAAGTCAATAATAAATGGAACAGCTAGCACCTTCCCATATTTAGATCCATTCGATTTTTGAATGTATTAAGCTTAAGCGATCAATATTGCCACAATTATGCAATTGCATAAAAAGATAAAAATAGTTACTTGAATCTGGAAATATTTTTATTCTTTTAATCCGTTTTAGTAGTGGTGTGGTTATGCCAAAAAAGAAGAGTAAGCTCTCTATAATAATGTTCAGCGGCACAGCAGACAAGTTTTTACCTCTTGGGATTCTTTCTCAGGCTGCTGCCGCAATGGGCTTTGAGGTAAATATATTTGTAACAGGCTGGGCTCTTCTAAGCTTTACTAAAAATGCAAAAGAGCCACCATTTCCAAACGAATTCAAGGATATGGCTCCAGCACTTATTGATGGACTTAAGAAAATGAATGCAAAGCCTTGGCAGGAAATGCTAAAGGAAGCAAAAGAGATGGGTGCAAAAATATATGCATGTTCTACAATGGCTGGCGTTATGAATATTAAGAAGGAAGACCTTAACGAGCTTGTAGATGATATAGTTGGCGCTGCAACATTCTTGGAGATGGCAGAGGGCGGAGAAACGCTTTTCATATAAAATTTGGTGAGTAAATGACAAATATTGTTGTAGATGCTAGAGGTTCGAGCTGTCCAGGACCAGTTGTTGAACTTTCAAAAGCTTACAGGAATGCGAAGGTTGGCGATATTATAGAGGTATGGGCTACAGATCCAGGAATAAAAGCAGATGCAAAAGCTTGGGCTGATAAAACAAGGAATCAGATAATAGGGATAAAGGAAGAAGAGGGAGTAATTAAGGTAAGCATAAAGATAGTAAACAGGTAAAGGGTAATGAGGTGGAGAAGAAAAAGCTGGTTATAGTTGGATGCGGAGATGGAGGAATAATGCTCTCACACCGCACATTCAAGGATTTTGATGTTACAGTAATAGATAAATCCACCATGCATTATTTTCAGCCATGGCAGCTTCATATAGCCTTTGCTGGAGCTAAAGAGAAAAAAATAGAAAAGAAGAAGCTTCTCCCAAGAGGGATTAATTTCATAAATAAAGAAGTAAAGAGTGTTGACCTTGCAAATAGAAAAATTATATTTGATGGCGGCGAATTAAGTTATGACTATGTTGTTATTGATACAGGAAGCGCAGGCAACTATTCAAAAATACCTGGCCATCAAGAGCTATTCAACGAGTTCGGCGACACGCATAGCAATACAGCTGGAGCTGAGAGGCTCTGGAGCAAGGTTAAAAGCTTCTCAGGGGGTGACGCGGTAATAGGTATATCTTACCCTATATACAAGTGCCCGCCATCGCCAAATGAGGCGGTATTTCTTTTTGAAGAGTATATAAGAAAGCACAAGCTCAAGGATAAGACAAAGATAACCTTTATAACACCTTTTCCTAGGGCTTATCCCGCAGAGCCTCTAAACGAGTTTGTAGAAAAAGCAATGAAAGAACGTGGCATAAATATAATGACATTCTTCGATGTTGAAAGTATAGATACAAAGAACAAGACAATAAGCTCGATAGAAGGCGATACCATACATTATGACTTTGCAGCACTTGTACCGCCACATAAAGGAGCAGGCATTGTAAAGGATTTTTCAGATGATGATGGCTTTGTAAAAACAGATAAATTTAAACTTAATATAGGAGATTATGATGATGCTTTTTGCATGGGCGATGCAACAGATATTCAAACATCAAAATCAGCTGTTACCGCACATATTGAATCTGGTGTTATAAGTGATAGGCTAAGGGGTATTGATTCAAGATTTGATGGAAGAACGCACTGCCCATTTGAATTTGGCTATCACAAAGCCACATTTGTAATAAGCTCTTATACAGAACCCGCAGTTAAGCTGAAGCCTTCAACAATTAATTATATAACGAAGCTTGGTATGAAGTATCTAGCTTGGCAGGTATTAAGGGGCAATATGGACTGGTTTTTCAAGATTTACTTCAGTATTACAGATCCAGCAAAACTTAACAAAAAGATAAAGTGAAAGAGATGCTTTGCTTATCTAAGGGGGAGGGCATTGGGGGCACAATAAAGGAAAGTGCAGATGACTTTATTGTAAGAGAAATAACAAAAGAAGGTGTTGTACTAGAACTTAACAAAAAATACAGCATGCAATCAACGCCTGGCAAATTTGCTGTTTTTGTTTTGCAAAAGAAAAACTGGAATACACAAGAGGCATTAATAGCTATAGCAAAGAGGCTGGGGCATGGCAAAAAATCTATTGGCTATGCTGGCTTAAAGGATAGGATTGCAACAACAGTGCAACTTGCTAGTATTTTTGGCGTGAAGGCAGAAGAGGTAATGAATGTTAGAATAAAGGATATTTCTATAAACGGTGCATGGGAGAGCAATAAAGGCATCAAAATGGGCGACCTAATTGGAAACAACTTTACAATTAGGATAAGGGATTCATCCAAAGATAAAAAGGCGATAGAAGGAATATTAAATGAATTAAATAATATGTTTCCAAATTACTTTGATAGGCAAAGGTTCGGCCTCAGAGAAAACAACCACATAGTTGGCATGAAGATTATGCGTGGCGATTTTGAGGGTGCTGTTTTTGAATATTTAACATCTATAAAGAATGAGAGAAATGAAGCAGCGATAAGTGCAAGAAAGAGGCTAGCTGAGGAGCGTGACTTTAAAAAAGCTTTAGAGTACTTCCCAAAGTATCTTAAGCATGAGAGAAGCGTTATAGAATATATGGCTAGGTATAATAATTATGCAAATGCCCTAAGAAGGCTACCGCGTGGAATAAGCGTGATGTTTGTACACGCTGTAGAAGATTATATATTCAATCTAGCACTTGAGAGACGCATTAGAAATGGCGATATAGAGCTTAGAGAAGATGAGCTTTCGTGCAAGGCAAACAGTTACGGCTTTCCAGATATAGAACAAAGAGCAATAGGCGCTGAAGGCTTATATCCTTTGTTTGTTTTAGTCGGCTACGAAAGCAAAGAGGAAGAGATAAGCGCTTATGAAAAGGAGGTTATGGAAGAGCTCGGAATAAGCAAAGAGGATTTCAAGATAAAGAGCATGCCCGAGCTGAGCATGAAGGGCTCATATAG
>OGCG01001053.1_pt1 | contig 14641 bp, 17 predicted proteins | sample 1570061 | NCBI WGS metagenome assembly OGCG01 (sample SAMN06268698, study PRJEB24515) | hot springs metagenome | isolation source: Joseph's Coat, Yellowstone National Park, Washington, USA | place: USA:Joseph's Coat, Yellowstone National Park, Washington, USA
CGGCGCTGCTGGCGCATCAGCTCTTGCAAAGCCCGCTCGATGGCCTCTCGCTTGGTGCGCACCCCTAGCACCCGACAGGCCTCTTCTAGCAAGGCTTCATTAATTTCGATGGTCATGCGCGACATACTGCTTTAATCACACACGCTCTTACGTGCACTTCAGTGCACTTTTGACGATTCCTCGGAGTGAGGCCCTTGTCATTCCCGGTCGTGTAAGGAATGTGGCGGTGAGAAGGAGGAGATGCCGGGCCTTTCTGAAAAGATGGCGACCTAGGCGGTAGCGTTGGGTCTCCTTGATCTTAGAGCCGTAGTAGGTGGCCGAGATCTTATGGGCCTCGTCAACGACCACGAGGTCCCACTCCACTTCAAGGGTCCGCTCCTCAACCTCGGGGAACCGAGCCAGCTGGTCCATCTGGGCGACCCAGTAGAGATTCTCTCGGGCGGTCTCCAGTCGCTCCCGGGAGAAGACCTCGAAGACGAGGCGGAACTTCTCCCGAAGCTCTTCTTGCCACTGGAGGACCAAGGTGCCGGGGGCGACCACCAAAGTCCGCTCAAGAGCTCCCCTGAGGGAGAGCTCGCGCACGAAGAAGCCGGTCATGATCGTCTTACCCGCCCCAGGGTCATCGGCGAGGAGGAAGCGGGGGGGCTGTCTCTTGAGCATGTGCCCGTAGATGGCCTCGATCTGGTGGGGGAGCGGCTTCACCAAGAAGGTGTGGACAGCCATGGAGGGATCGAAGAGGTAAGCGATCTGGATCCGGCGGGCTTCGGCGGCGAGGCGGAAGTCCTCTCCTCGAGGATCCAAGGGGAAGCGGAGGGCATCCTCGACCTGGAGTCGAGTCAGGTCCTCAGGGTAGAAGAGAGCCTCTTCGAGAGCCCTAAAGGGGTACGGTAGGTTACCCGAACGGTGTTTCCTAGGCGGCGGACGTGCTCCAGAAGGACGCTGCCTTGGGGGATGAGGCCCCAGAGGCGGAGTCCGGAGCTTAGATCTTCATGGCAGGGAGCCTCCACGTCTCCATTGTGCCCGACGGGGAGTCGATAAGATGGGAACATGCTCAAGGGTGAAGGGTCGGGCCCCTTACCTCCCTTGCTCCAGCAGTACGTCGAGCTACGGGATCGCTATCCCGAGTACCTCCTGCTCTTCCAGGTCGGTGACTTCTACGAGTGCTTCGGCGAAGATGCCGAGCGGCTGGCCCGGGCTCTGGGTCTCCTCCTGACCCACAAGACGAGCAAGGACTTCACCACCCCCATGGCTGGGATCCCCGTTCGCGCCTTCGATAGCTATGCAGAGCGGTGCTTGAAGCTCGGCTTCCGCTTAGCCCTCGCGGAGCAGGTGGAGCCGGCCGAGGCAGCCGAAGGGCTCGTCCAGCGGGAGGTGACCCAGCTCCTCACCCCAGGGACCCTGATCCAAGAACCGCTCCTCCCCCAAGAGGCCAACTACCTCGCCGCCATCGCCACCGGAGACGGCTGGGGCTTGGCTCTCCTCGAGGTCTCGACCGGAGAGTTCAAGGGAACTCTCCTCCAGAGCAAGAGCGCGCTCTATGACGAGCTCTTCCGTCACCGGCCGGCTGAGGTCCTCTTGGCCCCTGAGCTCTGGGCGCAGGAAGCCTTTCTGGAGGAGTTCCGCCGCCGCTTCCCCCTCATGCTCTCGGAAGCTCCCTTTGAGCCGGTCGGGAAGGGTCCGCTCGCCCTGCGGCGGGCTCAGGGGGCCTTGATCGCCTACGCGGCCCGGACCCAGGGAGGACGGCTCAGCCTCCGTCCCTTCCGCGCCTACGACCCCGGAGCCTTCATGCGCCTCCCCGAGGCGAGCCTGCGGGCCCTCGAGGTCTTCGAGCCCCTTCGCGGGGAGGAGACCCTCTTCGGTGTCCTCGATGAGACCCGAACCGCGCCTGGGCGGCGCCTCCTCCAGAGCTGGCTCCGCCATCCCCTCGTGGACCAAGGGCTGCTGGAAGCCCGCCTCGACCAGGTGGCCCGCTACGTCGAAGAAGGGAGCTTGCGCGAGGGGGTCCGCCGCCTCCTCTTCCGGCTCGCCGATCTCGAGCGCCTAGCCACCCGGCTGGAGCTTGGACGGGCTACCCCGAAGGACCTCGCTGCCCTCCGCCGGAGCCTGGAGCTGCTCCCCGAGATGAGAGCCCTCGTGGGCGAGCTCCCCGGGCCAGAGCTCGCGGCCCTCAGAGACGAGCTCCAGGCTGCTTTGGTCGAAGAGCCACCCCTGAAGCGCTCCGAAGGGGGCCTGATCCGAGAAGGCTACGACGAGGAGCTCGATGCCCTCCGGCGGGCCCGGGCTGAGGGGGTGGCCTACTTCCTCGCCCTCGAGGAGCGCGAGCGGGAGCGGACCGGGATCCCCACGCTCAAGGTGGGCTACCACGCGGTCTTCGGCTACTACCTGGAGGTGACCCGCCCTTACTACGCCCAGGTTCCCTCAGAGTACCGACCCCTCCAGACACTAAAAGACCGCCAGCGCTACACACTCCCTGAGCTTCGGGAGCGAGAACAGGAGCTCTCCCGCCTCGAGGCCCTCCTCAACGCGCGGGAAGAGGAGGTCTTCGCCGCCTTAAGGGAGCGGGCTCGGAAGGAGACCGAAGCCCTAAGGGAGTTAGCCCGGATCCTCGCCGAGGTCGACGTCTACGCCGCCTTGGCCGAGGTCGCGGTCGGCTACAGCTATACCCGGCCCCGCTGGGGAGAGCGGCTTCGGATCCAAGCCGGGCGCCATCCAGTCGTCGAGCGGCGCACCGCCTTCGTCCCCAACGACCTGGAGATGGCCCATGAACTCGTCTTGGTCACCGGGCCCAACATGGCCGGCAAGAGCACCTTCCTCCGCCAAGTCGCGCTCATCGCCCTCCTCGCTCAGATCGGGAGCTTCGTCCCGGCGGAGGTGGCCGAGCTTCCCCTCTTCGACACGATCCTCACCCGGATCGGGGCCTCCGATGACCTGGCTGGGGGGCGGAGCACCTTCATGATCGAGATGGAGGAAGTGGCCTTTCTCCTCAAGGTGGCGACCCCCCGAAGCCTGGTCCTCCTCGACGAGGTGGGGCGGGGGACGAGCAGCCTCGATGGGGTTGCCATCGCCCTGGCGGTCGCTGAGGCGCTCCACGAGCGGCGTTGCTACACGCTCTGTGCGACCCACTACGTCGAGCTCACCGCTCTCGCCCTCCCTCGCCTTAAGAACCTCCACGTGGCGGCCCGCGAGGAGGAGCGAGGGCTGGTCTTCTACCATCAGGTCCTTCCTGGACCTGCCTCTAAGAGCTACGGGGTCGAGGTCGCCCAGCTCGCTGGCCTGCCCAACGAGGTGGTTGAGCGGGCCCGCGCTCATCTCCAGGCCCTTACGGCCCGGCGGGAAGGGCTCGGAGAGGAGCTGCTCCACCAGCTCCTGGCCCTCGATCCCGACCGCCTCACCCCCCTCGAAGCGCTCCGTCTCCTCCAAGAGCTCCGGGCCTTGGCCTTAGGGGTTCCCTTGGATAGCATGAGGCGATGATCCGCTCCCTGCCTCCGGAGCTCCGAGGTCGGTTAGCTCAGGGAGAGCTGCTTCTCTCCGTACGGGATGCGGTCCGCGAGCTCGTGGAGAATGCCTTAGATGCGGGGGCTCGGCGGATACGGATCGAGCTCTGGGGTGGTGGGCTCCAACGCCTCGTCGTCGAGGATGACGGGGAAGGAATCCCTCTGGAGGAGCTTCCCCTGGCCGTCGAGCCTTTCACCACGAGCAAGCTCCGGGATTCTGATCGGATCACCACCCTGGGCTTTCGCGGCCAGGCCCTCTATGCCCTCCGGCAGGCTGCCTCCCTTAGGCTCCGCTCTCGGCCTCGGGATCAGCTCGGAGGAGGGCTCCTTGCGGTCCAGGGGGAGGAGCTGAGCCTCCAGAAGGTGGCAGCTCCTCCGGGGACCCGGGTGGAGGTGGTGGGCCTCTTCGCCGGGGAGGAGCGGGATCCCGCCCAGGAGGAGCGAGGGGTCTTGGCCCTCCTCCGCCGCTACCTCCTTCACCACCCCCAGTGCGCCTTCGCCCTCTTTGCCGAGGGAACAGCCCGGCTCATCTTTCCCGGCGCCCCCCTCGCGGAGGCCGCCCAGCTCGCCTTTGGCCGGGTCCTCAGCGCGCGCCTCCTCTCTGTGAGAGGGATAGAGGGGGAGATGGAGCTCGTAGGGCTCCTCTCCGGTCCCCAGGCTTCCCGTACCCGCTCGGATCTCCTCTTCCTTGCGGTGAACGGAAGACCTGTGGTCCTTCCCGAAGGGCTGTTGAAGGCGATCCGCCGGGCCTATCGGGAGCTCCTCCCTGAGGGACACTTTCCCTACGGGGTCCTCAACCTCAGCCTTCCTCCCGAGGCCTATCGCCTCCGCCTAGACGCCCAGAAGGGGGAGATCCTCCTGGCTCCCCAGGTGGAGACCCTCGTCGAGACGGCACTCAGAGAGGCTTTCCAACGGAGGGGCCTAGCGCGCAGCTTCCCTGAGCCGAGCTCCCTCGCTCCCCTCCCGCCGACCCCCTCGGGTCTTCCTCGCCTCCGTTGGATCGGCCAGTTTCGCGAGAGCTACCTCCTCGCCGAAGGGGGAAAGATGCTCTTCATCGTCGATCAGCACGCGGCTCACGAGCGGGTCCTCTTCGAGGAGCTCCAGCGACGCCTGGCCGACGAGGGGCTCGCTCCGCTCGCTCAGCCAGTCCTCGTCGAGCTCGCTCCAGGGGAGGAGCTTGGTCCTGTTAAGGTCCCTCTCTTCACCTATGAGCCCTTCGGCCCGGGGCGCCTCCGCCTCCTCGAAGCTCCTCCCTACCCCCTCCTCCTCCCCGAGATCTTCCGAGAGTCCCTCCGGGAGACAGGGAAGAGCCTTCAGAGCTTGCTTGCTCGACTCGCTTGCCTCCCCGCCCTCAAAGCCGGCCATCCCCTCCACCAAGCGGAAGGCCAAGCCCTTCTCGATGCCCTGATGGCCTGTGGAATGCCCTGGGTCTGCCCGCACGGAAGGCCAGTCCTTTTAGCGTGGAAGGAGGAAGACCTCCTTCGGCGCTTTGGACGCCGCACAGGGGCCCGGGAGCAACTCGACGTTCGCCGGAGGGCAGTGGGGGATAGGGGGAAGAATCCCCTGATCCGATGACTCCGGAACAAGTTCGGAAACTCATCGCATGGGGCGAGATCCTGACCCTTGAATTCAAGGGAGAAGAGAGAAGGCGGCTCTCCGAAAATGGGCTGATGGAAACGGTCGTATGCATGGCCAACCGTCCCACGCAAGAGATGAGCTACGTCCTCGTCGGCGTCGAGGACGATGGCCGGGTGACGGTGCCCGCCCTCGGCATGTCGGGAGTATAGACCCTCTGCGCATTCAGGCCTTGATCGCAAACCGGATGCGTCCTTCGCTCAGTTGCCGCGTTGAGGTGATTGAACTTGCGGGCAAGCCCGTGCTCGTGGTCGAGGTACCGCTAGCGACAATGCCTGTGGGGACGGTCGAAGGCATCTACAAACGGCGGGCTATTGGGGGTACGGGAAAGCCAGAATGTTTGCCCTACCACTTCCACGAGATGCAGGCAGCGTTGGCCCATCGTGGGGCCCTGGATTCCTCGATGTTGTCAGTTCGGGAGGCTTCTTGGGGCGATCCGGACCCCTTGGAGTTCGAGCGCTTCCGGCGCTTCATCTGGGAAAGCCGCGGCCAAGGTGATCAAAGCCTTTTGGACTTGCCTGATGTAGAGTTGGCCAAAGCCCTCTGCGCTGTGGAAGCCAACCATGCGGTTCGCGTGCCGGGTCTCCTGCAGGAGGTCCTGCGGCGGTTCATCCCAACGCACGAGGTGGCCTTCCAGGTGCTTCGGGAGACACGCGTGGAGATCGATGAGTTTTTCCGCTGACCACCCTTGCGGACTATGGAGGGGCTTCTAACCCGTTTTCGAGCACGGAATCACGAGGAGGAACTCACCTTCGGGCTCATCAGGATTGGTGTGCCGAACTATCCTGAACGAGCGTTCCGCGAAGGGCTTGCCAATGCCTTGATTCACCGCGATTACACCCGTTTGGGCGCGTTGCACGTCCAGTTGCATGAGGATCGCATCGAGATCGCAAATCCCGGCGGCTTCCCGGAGGGCATTCACTTGGAGAACCTGCTCGCCGCTCCGCCGCGGCCACGCAATCCTCTACTGGCTGATGCCTTCAAGCGGGCTGGAGTTGTTGAACGGACTGGGCGCGGTATCGACATCATCTTTGAGGAGCAGCTCCGCAACGGGCGTCCAGTCCCCTCCTACGAGCAGAGCACACTCGAGAGCGTTGTGCTCGTGCTTCCTGGGGGGCAGGCCAACCTCAACTTTGTGCGCCTCATCGTGGAAGAGAGTCAGGCCCACCGTCCCTTAAGCCTTGACGCGTTGCTGGTGCTCAACGGTCTCTGGCAGGAGCGACGGTTGACCATGCAAGAACCCGCTAAGCTGATCCAGAAGCCAGGGACCGAAGCCCGCGCCGTGCTAGAGCGTTTAGTGGAAGTGGGCCTCATCGAGGCCCGAGGCACGGGGCGAGGGTGGACGCATCACCTCTCGGCCTCCACGTATCGGTGGCTGGGAGAAGAGGCGGCCTACGTGCGCCTGAAAGGCTTCGAGCACCAGCAAATGGAGCAGATGGTTCTCGAGTACGTGCGGGCCCACGGGAGAATTACATGGCGGGAGGCAGCCTTTGTCGGATTGGATCTTATCAGGCCACTCGACTGCTCAAGCGAATGGTTGAGCAGGGGAAGCTAACAACCCATGGTATCGGAAAGGGAACGTGGCATGCGCTTCGCACGTAAATATGTGCGTCTTTGTGTTGGTCCAGTGAGCAGACGAAGGATCTAGCAAATTCGGCACCTGAAACTGCCGACCCGGTGGTTTTACCCCGAAGGGCACCGTTGCTCAGGACAACACCCGCTGTCCCATGTGTGGTAGGACCATCAACGACAACACCACCCAAAGGCTCTTCCGGGAGGGTTGATCATCAACAGACTTGCAGATCGTTGTTCCGTATCGTGTAGATGGGATCAAAATCGACAACTCTTTGAATAGACTGTGATTACCGCGAGGAGAACCCTCACGTCCATCCTCCATAGATCGGCGAAGGTGGAAGGGGGGCCTAGGTCCCCCTCCTGGTGGGGAACTGGGGTGCGCTCATGTACACTTTTGGTCGAACAGATATCACAATGGGAGGGATGGTGATGACGCTTGGCTGGATCCTCCTCCTTGGCTTTGGGGTCCTTAACCTTTGGGTCCTCTACCGCTGGCTAGCTCCTCGGCGCCAGCTTGGCTGGTTGGGTCTTCCGGGAGCAGCCTGGGGAGCCTCACTCCTTCTCTTTGGACTCTGGCCGAATCCCCTAGCCCTGATCAGTTTCCCCCTCCTCCAAAGCTTGGCTTTCTGGCTCCTCTTCCACCGCTTGGGCCAAGATGCTTGGGAGGATCCTCACTCGAGGAGCAAGTAGCGGAAGCTGATTCCGGGGAGGGTCAGTTGATCCTCCAGAGTACGGCCGTTCCAGAGATCTTTCCAGCGCCCTGGGGGTAGGGTGACGGACGCTGGATGGGGGTCATCGTTGAAGAGGGCGAGGAACTCTCCCTTTCCTGGGGTGCCTCGGAAGAAGCCGAGGAGGCTTCCTTTCCCCAAGTAGGGGCGCCAGAGGGGGCTGTGGAGGACGGCAAGGTGGGTCTTGAGGGCCCCAAGGCGCTGGTAGAAGAGGAGCATGGATTGGCGGCACTGGGGCCACTGAAGGGGGTAGCGCTCCGCATCGTCGGGGAACTTCTCCCCTAAAAAGGCGCACTCGTCACCCTGAAAGACGATGGGCGCTCCAGGGAGGGCATAGAGGAGAGCGGCTGCCAGGCGCTCCCGGGCGAGAGCAGTCGGGGAGGGGGTCTGCCCTAGGTTTCCTCCCCCCACGGCGCTCAAGAGCCTGCTGGTGTCGTGGGTGTCGATGACGTTGAAGCCCATCGCAACGCTGGCAATTGGATAAAGAGCGTAGAAGCGGACCAGATGTTCCAAAGTCCAGCTTCCGTCCCAAAAAGGTTCTTCGGCAGCGTAGGGAAGCAGAATGTTCCTCCCGAGCGCATAGTTCATCAAGGAGTCGAAGGCCTGCGGGCCGACCCATTGAGGATCAAGCCCCCAGTCTTCGCCGACTAGGTAGGCCTCTGGGTTGACCTGGTGGATGGCTTGCCGGAGGTCCTGGATGAAGGTCGCCTCGTTCGCGAGAGTCTGAGGGGAGTCAACCCGAAGGCCGCTGAAGCCAAAGCGGATCCAGTGCTGGGCGACCTTGAGGAGGTAGTGGAGGACGGCCGGGTTGGTGGTCCGCAACAGGGGTAGGCTCCCGATCCCCTGCCAAGCCTGGTAGGCCCTCGCATCTCCTGGGGTGAAGGGCCACCGGTAGACTGTGTACCAGTTCCAGTAGGGCGACTTGGGGCCTTCCCGGACCACGCTCTGGAAGAAGGGGCTCCCGAGGCCGGTATCTTCGGGGACGAAGTCGAAGATGAAGTGGATGCCGAGGGCTCGGCCCCGAGTGAGGAGCTCCTTGAGGGTCTGGGTTCGTCCCAGCCAGGGAGCGATCTTGAGGTAGTTGGTCGTATCGTAGCCGTGCGTAGAGCCCGCTTCGAAGATAGGGGTGAGGTAGACGAGGTTGACGCCCAACGCCTTCAAATAGGGAAGTTGGTCGAGGATTCCTCGCAGGTCCCCTCCGAAGTACTCGTGGCAGCAGAGCAGGGTAGTGACCGGCGGGTTGATCCAAGGAGCCTCGAAGGGCTTGGGACGCCGGGGATCCTTCTGCCAGAGGGGGTTGTGGTAGTACTCGTCGGTGCGGTCGGTCTGCCACAAGAGATCGTTGAAGGGATTGCCGTTGTAGAAGCTATTGGGAAAGATCTCATAGCCGACCCCCTTGCCCACCCAGGGGACGGCTCGGAAGACCTGTTTGGGTAAGGCGTAGGGCCCCATACGGATCGTCTGCTTGGGGGTGCGGACCAGCAGGTCCACCGTGCGGCTTCCTGAGGGCACAAGGGCAAGCCAGTCGGTGGTTCCCTGCCAGGTGAGCTGGGGGATCAAGGGAAAAGAGTGTCCCCCGACGATCGCCTCCCCTCCCACGAGGGCACCTTGGGGAGCTTGCAGCCTCAAATACAGGGTTTTGCCGACTTGCGAGAGGTCGCTGGGCGAGTGGGGATCGAACTGGATCAGCGGGGTGCTTTGGGCCAGGCTAAGGGCCAAGACGAAGGCGAAGAGCAGGCTATGGCGCATAGAGTCACGCTCAGCAGTAGGGCTGTCTCCCTTTGAATTTACGCCATCTCACCCCGCCTTGATAGGCTGAAGCGGTGCGCGCGTTGATCCAAAGAGTCAAAGAAGCCTGGGTCGAGGTAGAGGGCGAACGGATCGCTGAGATCGGCCTCGGCCTTCTGGTCTACGTGGGCTTCGGCCATCAGGATCGAAGTCCAGCCCTTCAAGAGTTTGCGAGGAAGCTTCCGCGCTTCCGGCTCTTTCCGCCTGAAGGACACGAGCGCAGCCTCCTCGATGTGGGCGGGTCAGTCCTTCTGGTGAGCCAGTTTACCCTCTACGGGGAGCTCCGCCGCGGGCGGCGCCCCTCCTTTACGGCCGCAGCGCCTTACGCTGAAGGAGCCCAACGCTTCCAGGAGCTCACTGAGTACCTCAGGGCGGAGGGGGTCTCGTTGGCCACCGGCCGCTTTGGAGCGCTCATGGAGGTCGGCTCCCGTAACTGGGGGCCCTTCACGCTCTGGTGGGAGGATGAGGATGCCTGAGCTCCTGTTCCTGGGGACCAGCGACTCCCAAGGAGTCCCTCGTTGGTGGTGCCGCTGCCCCTTGTGCGAGGAAGCCCGCCAGGGGGGGATCAACCGCCGCAGCCGACCTGGGGTGGCCATCCTGGGAGAGGAGCGGGTCCTCGTCGATGCGCCCCCCGAGCTTCGCCTCCAGCTGGCCCGGGAGGGGTTGACCCAGGTTGAAGCCCTCCTCATCACCCATGCCCACAACGACCACCTTCTTGGCTTGGGAGATGTCGCCGAGGGGGCCTACCGGTCCCGCCACTCTCTTGAGGTCTACGCCCCCGCCGAGGTTTTGAGTGAAATTCAGCACCGCTTTGCCTATCTCTTTTCTGAGCGCTATGCCCCGCGCCTCCGCTTTTTTCCCCTTGAGGAAACCCACCGCACCCTGAACGGCTACCGGGTGGAGGCCTTCCGGGTCCCCCACGGCTTCAACGGTTGGTCCTACGCCTTTCGCTTTGAGGGGCCTCAGGGGGCCTGGGCCTATATCCCGGATGCCTTCGACCTGGACGACCTCAGTCCCTGGCGAGGCCTCGATCTCATCGTCTTAGGGGCGACCCTGCTCAGCGAGGCGCATAAGCCTCGCCACCTGCGCAGCACCTACGATGTCGAAGAGGCCATCGCCCTTTTGGCGGAGCTCAAACCGCGAAGCGGGATCCTGACACACCTCTCGCACGAGATCGACGTGCGAAGACCCCTTCCTCCTGGGCTGGCATGGGCTCACGATGGCCTGCGGTTACCCCTTTAATTTAAAGAACGCCCCCGGCTTCCCAACGGCACCCGCCCCGAGGCGCTTAGGGCTGCTTCCTTCCGGACCTGACCCGGTTCACGCTGGAGCGCCGCGCTGGACCGAGGACGCTTTTTGATTCTAGCACATCCTGGCGTTCCCAGGTTCCCGAGCGGCCCCCCGATTTGTGGAGCAGGCGAAGTTCGCTGATCTCTAAGCCCTTGCTGACTCCTTTGAGCATGTCGTAGGCGTTGAGCGCCGCGATAGCGCAGGCGGTGAGGGCCTCCATCTCGACTCCCGTCGAGGCGGTGGTCTCCACCTGGGCTTGGATGTGGATCCTGCTCCGCTCGGGCTCCAGGTGGACGCGCACCTCGATCCCGCTGAGGGGAAGCGGGTGGCAGAGGGGCAAGAGCTCAGGGGTGCGCTTGGCTCCTTGGATGCCGGCGATCTCCGAGACCAAGTAGGGCTTTCCTTTGGGGAGGTCGCCCTCTTGAAGGGCGCGCAAGGCTTCGGGGGTAAGGAGCAGGCTGGCCTCGGCGATGGCCACCCGGTGGGTGGCGGGCTTATCGCTCACGCTGATCATGCGGGCTTGTCCCTTATTCATAGGCTTCCTTTCGTTGAACCTCCAGATCGTCGGTGCGTTGGATGAGCTCCAGATGCCCTCGGCGGACCTCCTCCAGGAGGATCAAAAACCCTCCGATCTTACTCCGCCAATCGGGGAGGGGGAGGAGGGAGAAGAGAGTCCTGGGGGTCTTTGCGAGGAAGGCCAGGATGCTCTGGGCGATGGCTTTTAGGTTGAGCTGCCCCCCGCGTAGCTCGAAGGCTGGGAAAGGAGGGGGCAGCGCCTCGAGGAGGAGCTTGGGTGAGAGGCGGGGGAGCCGTAGCGAGCGAGGGGGCGGAGGCGGGGGGACCGGGAGGACGTGGGCGCGCTCCTTCAGGCGGGCCTCCAGGAAGCTCAAGGTGGCATCGAGCCGCATCAGGGCCTGGAGGACTGGGGGAGCTTCGAGGGGCGCTTCGCCCTCGGGCTCCGGGGGGAGCGGGCGGAGCTTGAGGAGGAGGAGCTCGGCAAGGTGTGGCAGGAGCTCGGAGCGCTCCTCGAGGTCGCGGGAGCGGATCTGGGCGAGGGCCTGGTCGATGAGCGAGAGCAAAGGAAGGCTCTGACGGGAGAGCCGGCCCTCCTCGAGGGCTCTGAGGAGGGCCGAGAGGCTTCCGGAAAACCCTGGAACCTCGAGGTGAAGCTGCTCAGCGACGGGCATGCTGGGGGAGGCGGGCGAAGCCCACTTTGTCCCGAACCTCGTCCATGGTGCTGCGGGCGATCTTGCGGGCCCGCTGGGCTCCAGCCTCGAGAGCCTCCCAGACCTCCTCGGGGTGGGCTCTGAGCCAGGCAGCCCGCTCGCGGATGGGCTCGGTGAAGCGGAGGTACTCCTGGAAGAGGAGCTCTTTGAGGAGTAGGGTTCCGATTCCCGCTTTCCGGTACTCCTCCTTGAGGGGGGTGAGGGTCTCGGGGGGCAGGAAGTAGGAGAGGAACTTAAAGACCACGCTCCGCTCGGGATCTCCCGGATCAGAGCGGCGGATGCGGGCCGGATCGTCGGGCAGCTGGCGGATCTTCTCCCAGACCGAGGCGGGATCTTCCAGGATCCCCAGGGTGTTGCCCTGGGACTTGCTCATCTTGCTCTTGCCGTCGATCCCCACCACCCGGGGTGCCTGGGGGTTGAGGTAGAGCTGGGGCTCCGGGAAGGTCTCCCCGTAGGTCTGGTTGAAGCGGCGGGCGATCTCGCGGGTGAGCTCGAGGTGCTGGGCCTGGTCCTCACCGACTGGCACCGTATCGGCTTTGTAGAGCAGGATGTCGGCGGCCATGAGGACTGGGTACATGAGCAAGCCTGCCGGGACTGATTCGAGCTTGCTCGCTTTGTCCTTGAACTGGGTCATCCGCTGGAGGTCGCCCAAAGGGGTCTGAGCGGTTAGGATCCAGCAGAGCTCGGTCGTCTCGGGAACGCTGGATTGGGCGAAGAGGATCACCGAGTGAGGATCGAGCCCGGCGGCCATGTTGATCAGGGCCGCTTCGAAGGTCCGCTCGGCCAGGAGCTCGCGGTCATAGGCGACCGGGTTGGTCAGCGCGTGGTAGTCGACGATGCAGTAGATCGCATCAGGGCCGAGGGCCCGACCGAGAGCCACGTAGTTCACGATGGCGCCGAGGTAGTTGCCCAGATGGATCTCGCCGGTGGGCTGAATGCCTGAGAAGACCCGCGTCATGGGCCTAGCATAGCAAGCTCTGGACGAACTGCGCGAAGGTGGAGCAAGATTGTACAAGCCCGTGCGCATCCTCGCTCTTTCCGACGAGGTTCACCCCTGGATCTACCGCCAGCGCTTCCCGGCCGATCTTCCTCCGTTTGATCTGGTCTTGGCCGCAGGCGATCTGCCGGGGAACTATCTCGAGTTCGTGGCCACTAAGGTCGAGGTTCCAGTCCTCTACGTTCAGGGAAACCACGGCGAGGAGTGCGTCCAAGACTACCTCGGCCACCTGACTCTGCCCGGCGGGGTGATTTGGGCACACGGGCGGCTGGTTGCTCTGGGGGATCTCCTCATCGCCGGTTGGGGTGGGGTACCCCGCTACAACGCTCGGTCTGAGGGGCAGTACGAAGAGCGCACGGCTGAGCTCCGCTTCCTCTCTTGGTGGGCCCGCTTGGCCCCCCGCCGGTGGCGGCGGGGGCACGGGGTCGACATCCTCCTGAGCCATGCACCCCCTCCCGGCCCGCATGCCGGCAAGGACTTCGCCCACCGCGGCTCGCGGGCTCTGGGCCTCTTCCACCGTCTTTACCGCCCTCGCCTCCACGTCCACGGCCACGTCCACCTCTACGAAGCCGAACCCCGACGGGAATACCGGAGCCCCGAAGGGGTCCGGGTCGTCAACGCCTTTGGCTACACCCTGATCGAGCTTGAGGCGCCTAGATAGATTCGTTTTGGTTAAAAGAGTCTGACTCACTAGGTTGGCTCGCTGCAACACCCTTGACATCCTTGGCCTACAACCGGGGTTTCCTATGGCGCTCCCTAAGAATTGCTTGCTTCAGCAGGTTCTTGCTTTCGCTTTTAGCTGCAGCTTGATCCACCAACTATCCTTCCTTGCTCATGCTGCAAGCACGGAGATGAGCCAACCTTCCCGCTGGTTCTAGCTTTGATCGAGAGTCGACTAGCTCATTGACTCAAAACTCGCACCTCCCGCATAGCCCGCATCAACCTTCACCCCTTGCCCCTCCCGTGGATGGCCCTAAGCCCGGGGCGTGGAGCTACTGGAAGAAGACCCGAACCAGGAGGTCGGGCAAAAGGACTCGCGCCGCCCGTGCCCGCACCTCCCTCTCCATTCCCACCCAGTAGGCTAGAAGGGAGAGCATCGGAAAGTGGTGCATCGGGAGAACTCGCTCGTCATCGCCTAGAAGAAGTGCTCAATGGTGAACCGCCTCCTCCCCCACACGAGCAGGGTCTGGGGCGTGGCGGGAACGGTGGCCACCACGTGCTGCCACTCCCATCCCCCTTGGGGCAGGGGGTAACGGTACCAGGCCACCCAAACCGGGAAGGAACGCCCCCAAAGGTCGACCCGATTCCCCTGGCGCCTGAGCCCCAAGAGCCTTCCCCCTCCGTGCAGCCTCCGGCCCCGCCGCATCCCCACCACCGCTTCAAAACCCAACCGCTTCACCCCGAAAAGGAACCAGGCGGTGCCGGTCACGCCGCCAGGCGTACCTTGCAGGCGATATCCGCGGCCATCCGTATCCGGAGGGCCTGGTGCATCCAGAGGGGCAGAGAGGCCAGGAGGGAGAGAGCCTTCTCCCCCTTGCCCTGAAAGAGGCGGTAGGCCCAGGGGAGGCGGAGGTCCCTATAGACGAGGTCAAGGACCACGAGGTGGAGGCCCCACCGGCCGTGGAAGAAGGAGAGGGGTAGGGCCTGGAGCGGCCCCGATGCTCAAGGGTGACCAGGTCCAGGACCACGAGAAGCCTGGGTTTGGGGCCTCCTTTCCTCCTGGCCAAGTCTAGGGCTTCCTGGGCCTCCTTGCGGACCAGGCGGATGAGGGTGCGGGTGGGCCAGGGGTAACGGTTGAGTAAGCGGGGAGGGTGGAGGGGGACTTGACCTTGCTGTGCTGGGGTCTGGCCTTGCCGTGGCCGTGCAAGAGCACGAGAAAGAGGGCTTTGAGGGAAGCTTGGAGGTGGG
>OGCG01001054.1_pt1 | contig 14628 bp, 14 predicted proteins | sample 1570061 | NCBI WGS metagenome assembly OGCG01 (sample SAMN06268698, study PRJEB24515) | hot springs metagenome | isolation source: Joseph's Coat, Yellowstone National Park, Washington, USA | place: USA:Joseph's Coat, Yellowstone National Park, Washington, USA
GGGCCAGTGGCCCCCGGGTGGGGGAGCAGGGAGCGCGTGTTTATGCAGAATATGCGGGAGGTGCAAGTTTTGAGCCAGCTCTGCTCGGCTCAAAGGGGCCTGCTCCCGGAGTAAGCTCAGAACGCGTGTCCGGTTGATCCGGCGAAGGAGGCGAGCCCCTTTGGGGTATATGTTTGTCATCTGAACGAACAGAATCAGTCTAGCCCTTATGTCGCCGCTGTGTCAAGAAGATTCAGCGGCTTCTGCCGCTTCTCGGGCGAGACTCCAGACTAAAGCGGAAGGCCTGTTTGCGCTTGCTCTAAGCCAACGGCCTAGGCTCGTTCTGGTTAGGCGGCTCCAGGCCTCAGCGTCTCAATCAGGAGATTCGCCGGCCGACAATCACCCGCTTCGCTGAAGTAGCGTGGCTAATCGGACTCACCCGTCCTCGGCTACAATTAAGAGCGAGGAGTGGAGCTATGTTCTTCCTGACCCCCGCTTATGGACTGGTCCTCCTGGTCTTCCTGATCACTCTGCTCATCCAGTTCTGGCTTCAGTCCACTTATGCCCGCTACAGCCAGATTCCCAATTCCCGGGGGCTCACGGGGGCCCAGGTTGCCCGGGCGATCTTGGATGCTCATGGGCTCTACCACGTGGAGGTTCAGCCGATCCCGGGTACCCTGACGGATCACTACGATCCGATCCACAAGGCGGTCTTTCTCTCTCGGGCCAACTTCGCGAGCCCCTCTGAGGCGGCCCTGGCGGTCGCGGCCCACGAGTGCGGCCATGCGCTGCAGGATGCTCAGAACTACGCCTTTTTGAGGTTCCGCCATGCGATCTTGCCCGCTGCCCAGATCGGCAGCACCCTAGGGCCTTGGCTCTTCATCATCGGTCTTTTCATCGGAGCTCTGGGCCTGGCCGAGCTGGGGATCTGGCTCTTTGCGGCGGCGGCCTTGTTCCAGTTGGTCACCCTCCCCGTCGAGTTCGATGCTTCGGCGAGGGCCCTTTACATCCTGCGTCGGATGAACTTCCTCGATGCCCGGGAGATTCAAGGGGCCCGCGCCGTCCTCACCGCTGCGGCGATGACCTACGTGGCCGCCTTGGCTTCGGCGCTTGCCCAGCTCCTTTACTATGGCTCGATCTTGAGCGGTTCGCGGCGGAACTAGAGAGGGCGACGAATCGAGGAAAGGGCGCTGAGGAGCTGAGTCTCACTGAAGGGGCGGGGGAGATGTTGGAGGCGAAGGCGGCGCCAGGCAAGGCCGCGAGGAGGGTTCTCGTCGATGATCCAAAGGGGGGTGAACCGACCGCCGGGGAGCTTGCGGAACTCGCTGGCGAGGCGTAGGGCCTCGTCGCTTTGGAGCAGGATGGCGCTTGGTCGGTGGCGCTGAAGAATTCGCTGTGCGCCCTCTGGGCTGGAAGGGAGAAGGACCCGGTAGCGCGCCTGCTCGAGGATGAGCAAAAGCAGTCGGCGGACCAGCACGGATTCCGCGACGACCAAGATCAAAGGATCGTCAGGGCGAATCGGGGCTTCTTCCACGATGCCCCGACTTTTCAGCTCGTGGAGGATGTGGTAGACCTGGCTTTCCGGGAGGTCCGACTCGAGGGCAATCGAACGAGCCCGCTTGACGCCGTCAATGAGCTCTAAGAGGCTCCAGGCTTCTGAGGAGATCGGGTAGCGGGTCGGATCGCCGCTCAGGCGGAGCACCGCTTCCGGGTTGAGTTCCCCTCGCTGCCACTCGTCGAGGCAGCGGGCGGCTTCGTGGAGGACCGGACCGACTTCGAAGCCCTCTAAGAGGGGGACCTGGGAGGCGTTGGGAGGCTCAGGCTCAGCGACGAGCAGGCCCTCGCTGAGCCCGAGCAGGCTGGCCAGACTCTCCAGGACTTGAGCCCAGAGCGCTTGCCGGAGCTCTTCGGGGCTCACCAAGCCTTCCTGAAGGGCGAGCTGACCTAAAGGAGTGCCCGGGTTTTCCCGTCCTTGGCGGAGGACGAGGGCCTGGGCTTCTTCGATGCCGAGGAGTCGGAGGCGGACCAGATACTCCCCGAGATGGGGCCCTGGCTCGGTCGCTGCGTAGATGAGCCGGCCTTCTCGAAGATAGATGCGCCCTTGGAGCCCTCGCTCCTGGATCTTGATCACCGCGTTGGCCCGGACCGTCGCTAAGGCCTTGAGCAGCTCGCCCAAGTCGAGTTCGCTGAGCAGCGCTTTGATCATTCGAGAAGAGGGCTCTGGGGTAGGGGAAGACCCAGGTGGAGGTACGCGCGAGGTGTCGCGACCCGACCGCGGGGGGTGCGCTGGAGGAGCCCCTGTTGGATGAGGAACGGTTCGTAGACCTCAGCCAAAGTCTGGGGATCTTCGGAGAGCGCAGTGGCCAGGGTCGTCAGGCCGACTGGGCCCCCGCCAAAGCGGCTGATGAGGGTTTCGAGAAAGAGCCGGTCGCGGGCCTCCAGGCCAAGGGGATCGATGCCGAGAGCATCCAAAGCCTCGCGGGCCCGGGAGGAGGTGATCTTGGGCTCGCCAGCCACTTCGGCGAAGTCGCGAACCCTTCGGAAAAGACGCTTGGCGATCCGCATGGTTCCCCGGGCTCGCCGGCCGATCTCGCGGGCTGCTTCAGCCTCAAGCTCGATGCCGAGGAGGGAGGCTTCCCGCAGCAACGCCTCTGCGAGCTCCTCTTCGCTGTAGAACTGAAGGTGCTCGACGATACCGAAACGGCTTCGCAAAGGGCCGGAGAGGAGCGCCGGGCGGGTGGTGGCCCCGATGAGGGTGAAGCGGGGGAGCTCCAAGCGCAATGTGCGGGCGGCGGGGCCCTGCCCGAGGACGATGTCGACCTTGAACTCCTCCATGGCTGGGTAGAGGTGCTCCTCGGCGCTGCGGGAGAGGCGGTGGATCTCGTCGATGAAGAGAAGGTCTCCTTCTTCGAGTGAATTGGTCAGGATGGCGGCGAGGTCTCCAGGGCGCTCGATCGCGGGCCCCGAGGTGACCTTGAGGTGGACGCCGAGCTCGTTGGCGATGACGTAGGCCAGAGTGGTCTTGCCAAGGCCCGGAGGGCCGGAGAGCAGGATGTGATCGAGGGGCTCTCCCCGGCTTTTGGCTGCTTCAAGGTAGACGAGCAGCTTCTCCTTGAGGGCGCGCTGGCCGATGTACTCGGAAAGCCGTCGAGGGCGGAGGCTCCACTCAGGATGCACCCTTTTATGATACCGACATGGCGCGCCGATGGATTTCTACTCCTTGGGGCTTGGTCCTTGCGGAAGCGGGGGCGAGGGGTCTGCTTCGGGTGAGCCTTCCCACCCTCTACCCCACGCTGGAGCCCGAAGCGGACCATCCTCTCCTCGATGCGCTCGAAGCGCGCCTGCGGGCTTACTTTGAAGGGCAGAAAGAGGAATTTAGGGAGATTCTCCTCGACCTCCAAGGGCTTGCTCCCCAGCGGATTGCGGTGTTGGAGGAGGTCCGCCGGATCCCCTACGGAGGCAAGGTGAGTTACGGAGCCTTGGGGCGGGCCCTCGGCCTAACCCCACGGGCGGTGGGAGCAGCGCTCAGAGCCAACCCCTTCTTCTTGGTGGTTCCCGCCCACCGGGTGCTCCACGCGGATGGGCGCTTAGGGGGATTTGCCGGGCGTGAGGACCTTAAAGCTTGGCTGCTTGAGTGGGAGTCTAAGAATGTAAGGGCTGGCTTTTGACCGTGAAGCGCAGCGCCGTCCGCTCCTCGTGCTCTAGGTCAAGCTTGACGAAAGCAGGCTTGACAAAGAGATCGAGGTTGTCGGGGGCGATGTAGCCGCGCGCGATGGCGATTGCCTTGATCGCTTGATTCACGGCGCTCGGGCCGATGGCCTGGACCTCTACCTCCCCTTGGGAGCGCAGGAGCGCCGCAATGGCACCGGCAACGGAGTTTGGACGCGATTTGCCCGAGACGCGCAACGTTTCCACGAACCCTCCCTTTGGATCGCTCCAGTTTGCAGTGTAAAAGGCTCTTGGATGAGCGTCAAGAAGCCCCCCAGGGGTGGGGGGCTTGAACCTACTTGAGGAGTTTAGTTGCCGCTGGTGCGGAGGCGCATATCGAAGGCATCGCGAAGGGCATTGCCGAGCAGGAAGAAGGAGATCACGGTGACGAGAATCGCGATGCCCGGTGGGTAGATGAGCCACCAGAGGTTCTGGTAGATGTAATCGCTCGTCGCGTTGGAGAGCATCCCGCCCCAGTTGGGGGTGGGCGGAGGAACCCCGAGGCCCAGGAAGGAGAGGCCAGCCAGGACCAGGATCGCGTTGCCGATCTGGAAGGCTGCGGTGACCATGATCGTCCCGATGGCATTGGGGAGGATGTGGTAGACTAGGGTGCGGGTATTCGAGGCACCCAAGGCGCGTTCTGCGGTGACGAAGTCCCGCTCCTTGAGGGTGAGGACCTCCCCTCGGATCAGACGGGCGATGCCCGGCCAGCTCGTGAGCCCCAGGACCCAGATGAGGAGGGCCGAGGAGGGCTTGAACATGGTGACCAGGAGGATGAGGAGGAGGAGAACGGGGATCGCCAGGAGGACATCGACGATGCGCATGAGCCAGACGTCGACCCAGCCTCCGATGTAGCCTGAAATCGCTCCGTAGGCGACCCCGATGACCATGCTGATCACCGCAGAGACGAAGCCGATGATGAGCGAGCTCTGACCCCCGTACATGAGCCGGGCCAGCTCATCGCGCCCTAGGCCATCGGTTCCCAGAGGGTGGGCAGCAGAAGGACCCTGCAGGGCGGAGAGGAGATGGGTCGCATAGGGGCTGACCCGGTAGATCATGGGACCGACGAAGGAGAAGAGGGTCATGAAGACGAGAATCAAGAGGCCTAAGACCGCAAGGCGGTTTTGGATGAAGGCCCGGAAGACGAGACCCCAGTAGCTTTGAGTGGCGGGGGTTTGGGTCGTACCAGCGGAGAGTTGCATCAGTCGTACCTCACACGGGGATCCACCATGCCATAGAGCAGGTCAGCGACCAGGTTGCCGATCACGGTGAAGGCGGAGACGATGACAAGGAGGGCGAGGAGGGTGGGGAAGTCGTACTGGGTCGCGGAGTTGAAGTAGAGAAGACCCATCCCCGGGTAGTTAAAGACGTCCTCGATGATCACCGCACCGGAGACCAGGGCGGGGAGGGAGAGGCCGAAGAGGGTGATCACCGGGATCAGAGCGTTGCGCATGATGTGCTTGTACATGACCACCGAGGGGCTCAACCCCTTGGCCCGCGCGGTGCGCACGAAGTCCTGGGTCACCACGTCGAGGATGCTGCTCCGCAGGTACTGGCTCCAACCGGCCACCGAACCGATGGAGAGGACCAAGGCGGGGAGGAACATGTGGTAGAGCTGACTCCAGATCTGGGGCCAGCCCGGAGCGACGTTGAGCGAGCTGATGCCGCCGACGGGGAACCAGTGGAGATCGATGGCGAAAAAGATGATGAGCAGGGTTCCCAACCAGAAGCCCGGCATCGCGTAGAGGAAGAGGTTGACGGTGGTGAGGATGTAATCGCCCAGGGTGTTCCGCCGCGTTGCCTGGTAGACAGCCACCGGGACGGCCAGGATGAAGGAGAAGATCAGCGAGAGCCCGATGAGCTCTAGGGTATGCGGGAGGTTCTGGGCGATGAGCTCGGAGACCGGGAGGTTTTGGATGTAAGAGTAGCCGAAGTTGAGGTGGATCAGGTTGTCGAGCCAGTCCCAGAACTGCACCAACAGGGGCTTATCGAGCCCCATCAGATGATCGAGGGCCTGGATCTTTTGCGGGGTTGCCTTTGGTCCTAGGATCGCTTGGGCTGGTCCGCCCGGCAGCAGGTGCTGGAGGATGAAGCCGATAAAGACCACCCCAAGGATAACCGGTATGGATTGGACTACGCGTCGGACGATGTACGTGAACATCGGTGAACCTTTAGAGGAGATTCTACACCATTGGGCCTAAGAAAAGTAGGGGAGGGATAAATCCCCCCCCTAGAGCAGGAAGCGCGCTACTTGATGCTCCAGTACTCCGGAGACCAGTTCCCGGTGGGGTTGTAGACGTAGCCGGAGATCTGGTCCGAGATCTCAGCCAGGGTATTGGACTGCGGCAGGTAGATGACCGGAAGGATCTTGGCTGCGTAGTCCTCGTAGCGGTAGAGGGCCTGGAGCGACTGGGCTTTGCTGGGGAAGAAGGCGTGGGTCAGGATGGTGTAGACATCCATCTGGGGGTCGTTGAAGCCCTGCTGGTTCGAGCCTCCCTGGCTGTTGAAGAGCCCGTAGCCGGTGGGGTAGTAGTCGGGCTGATAGATCCAGCCGCCGTAGTAGACGAGGCTCCACTTCTTGGGATCGTTGAGGAGACCCAAGAGGGTATCGAAGGGCTCGGGCTTCAGGGTGAGCTTGATCCCCTCCTTGGCCGCCGACTCAGCGATGAGCTCGGCCTGCTCCTGCTGGGTGGTGTTCCCGCTGGAGTAGTAGAGGGTGAACTCCAGCTTGAGGTTCCCCTTGGTCATGACCCCGTTCTCCATGTGCCAGCCCGCCTTCTCCAGGATGGCCTTGCCCTTGGCGGGATCATAGGGGTAGGGAACGTGGGTCTTGAGATAGGGTGAGAGGTAGGTGGGCGGATCGTAGGGGACCGGGCCGTACTGGGCGATGGCCTGACCGTGGAAGAGGACCTTGATCATGGCCGGCTGATCCACTGCCATCTGAAGGGCCTGGCGCACCGGGAGCTCCTTGAGCGCCGGGCCATTCCGCTCGGGGTTGGCGAAGTTGACGTAGATGTACTCAAAGGCCCACTGCGGGTACGAGGCGAAGCGGTAGCCGGGGATGTCCTTGTTTTGGATCAGGTGGAAGGGCAGGTAGCCGACCTGCACCTCGCCGGTCCGCAGGGCATTGTACTCGGCATCCGAAGTGGTGAAGTAGCGGAGGATGAGCTCGTGGTAGCTCGGCTTGTGACCGCTGTAGTTGGGGTTGGCCACGAAGCTGTAGCTCTGGTTGTTCACGAACTGGTTGACCATGAAGGGGCCGTCGACCGGGCTATTCTTGAAGAATTCGATGTTGTCGCCATTCTTCTGGAGATACGCCAGGGTCTTGGCCGGGTCGTTGGGGTACTTGTTCCAGGCGTGCTCGGGCAGCGGGATGATCTGGGCCAGACCGTTATAGAGGAACCACTGCTCGTTGTACCGGTTGTCCAGGGTGATCTTCACGGTGTAAGGCCCATCGGCCGAGACCTGCTTGATCGCGTTGGGAATTCCCCCAATGCCCCAGCCCCCGTAGTTCTGGGCGTTGTTGGCGGAGATGCTCATGAGGAGCTTGAGGGCGAAGACCACGTCCGCCGAGGTCACCGGCTTGCCGTCCGACCACTTCCAGTGCCGGTGCAGGGCGATCGTGTAGTGCTGCCCATCCGGGGTCGAGACCGACTTGGCGATCGAGCGGCTGTAGTCGATCTGGATGTTGTGGTCAACCCAGAGGAGGGGACGATAGAGGAGCTCGGAAGCCTCGGAGTTATAGAGGGTATAGACCGTGGCGGGGGGGATGGGGAGCAGATAGGTGATCCGCGTCTGGGGAGGCAGAGCGGTCACGATGGTCTGCGCCGAGACCAGACCCCCTAGAGCGAGCGAAGCGAGCCAGATCCACGATTTCTTCACACTGATCACCACCTTAAGGAACGGGAGGACCCCACCAGGAAGCCTCCCGTTCCGATTTGAATCCACACATCAAGTCTACGTCAAGTTGAGTGAGAAGAGCCTGAGAGCGGCTTGAAGCTCTAATAATATAAATCAAGACTTGACAAAATGGTAAATGAAGATTTACTTTTTCCTCATGGACGAGCGCGAACGGATCCGCGCCCTGCTCGCTGAAGGGCGCCTCACGCCGGACGAGGCCCAGCTCCTCTTTGAAGCCCTCGACGACCTGGAGAGCAGCCCTCCTCCGCCTCCTCATAGCAGGGGGGTCCTGGAGCGATGGGTGCGGGTTGAGTTCTCGGCAGCCGATCTGGAGGTGGTCGGTGAGGAAGGCTTGGCGATGCCCGAGGTGGAGGGAAAAGCAGAGGTGGTGGAGGAGCGAGGTCAGATCGTGATCCGGCCCTCCTCGCTAGGCTTTCTCGGCTTGGGACGGATTCGAGCCGGGGAGCTGCGCCTTCGCTTGCCCCGCAGCTGGGGTCTGGAGGTTTGGGGAGGGGCGGGGGATCTGGACGTGCGAGGAGTGCGCTGGGTGCGGGGTCGGGTGCGGGCTGGCGATCTTTGCTTCCGGAGGATCGAGGGTCTGGAGTTTCAAAGCAGTGCGGGGGATTTGGAGATCGAGGCGTTGCTCCGAGGAGGAACGCACCGGCTGGATGTCTCGGCCGGAGATCTCCGGATCAAGCTCCTGGCTGGGACGAGCCTTCGGGTCGAGGGGGTCTTGGGGGGAAGCCTCTTCCCCAACCTGGGCCTCGTGCGGGTCCAGCGGAGCGCGGCGGAGGGGAACCTGAACCTGCCAGCAGGCTTTACCCGCCTTCCCGGGGGGTTCCAAGGTCGTGTGGGGGCCGGTGAGGGTGAGCTCAAGATCGCGCTCAAGGCGGGGGATCTCGACCTCGAAGTGGAGGAGCCGTGAACCACCCCCTCCGCCAACCTTCCTTCCGGGCTCTCTTCCTCTCGCGGGCGGCCGGCAACCTCGCGGTGGCCTTCTCCGAAATTCCCCTCATGTGGTGGGTCTTGGAGAAGACCGGTCAGGCCTCGCTGGTCGCTACAGTGGCGCTCCTCGCTTCCCTGGGTACCCTGCTCGCCGCCCCCTTAGGGGGGATCCTGGCCGACTGGGGAAGCCGCAAGCGCCAGATCCTCCTCACCTATGGAGGGGATCTGGCCATCCAGGCCCTCTTCATCGCCGGGGTGCTCGGCGGCTGGCTCTCGTTGGGTCTCCTCGATCTCCTGGTCCTCGGTTCCTACTTGCTGAGCGGCCTGCGCCAGCCCGCGGTGGCTGCGCTTCAACCCGCGTTGCTCAAGGAGGAGCAGTACCAGGCCGGCAATGCTTCCATGGGCCTGGCCTTCAGCCTGGCCCTCCTCGTCTCCTACTCGCTCGCCGGAGTCGCGACGGGGGCTTTGGGGGTGGTGGGAGCTTTGGCCTTGGGGGAGGTGATCATCTTCTTAGGAGCCATTTTCCTGCTTCCTCTCAAAGAGCCCGAGCGCCTGCAAGCACCCTGCGGCCAGCAGGGAATCTGGAACGGGGTTCGCTTTGTCCTTCAAAGCCGCCTCCTCTCGCTCTTGGTGGGGGTCGCGATGCTCCTCAACCTGGTCTTCGCCCCTCTTTCTGCCCTGCTCGCCCCTCTAGCCCGCCTTTTGGGAAGCGGTGCGGCGGGCTACGGGTGGCTCAGCGCTGCGTTTTTCGCTGGCCAGATTCTGAGCATGGCCGTGCTCAACTTCGTCTCTCTTTCCCCGGCGACCGGGCTCTTTTTGGGAAGCCTCTTTGGGGGCTGTGCGGTCGTCGGTCTCTCGCAGGCTGGTGGGCTTCCCGTGGGGCTCAGTGCTCTCTTTGTGGCCGGGCTTGCGACTGGAGTCGCCAATGTCCAGGTTCAGACCCTGCTTCAGAAGCTGGTCCCCCTCGCGCTCATGGGCCGCGTCATGGGAACCTTGCAGGGCCTCCTGGTCGGTATCCAGCCCGTCGGCCTGGCCTTGACCTCGCTTTTGGTCGGTCATCTGGGCGTGCGGAGGATCTTGCTCGCTGCAGGGGCTTGGGTCACCCTCGCCGCCTTTCTCTGGCTCTTACCCGGGTTCCGGCTTCCCCGGGTTCAGGAGGTTTAAGTGCCTTACCCTCTTCCTTCTGCGTGTCCGGTCTGCGCCCATCCTCTAGAGGTCACCGGGTTGGCCTGCCCGGTCTGCGGCACTCGGATCGAAGGGCGCTTCGAGCTCAACGAGTTTGCCCGCTTGCCCGCCGAGCAGCTTGAGTTTCTCCGCCTCTTCGTGCGGGCGAGGGGCAACTTAAAAGAGCTCGAGCGGAGCCTCGGGGTCTCCTATCCCACCGTTCGGGCCCGCTTCGAGGAGCTCTTAAAAGCCCTTGGCTATGAAAGCGAGCCCGTTCCCTGAGCGACAGGATCTCCTGTCGCTCAGGAGCGGGGAGAGATCAGCGCCAGCGAGGCTGCCGAGCGGCTTCGCTCTTTGAAGAAGTGAGCTCCCTGAGCGAGCGGAAGAAGGCGACGCTGGCTGCCCCAAAGAGGACGATGACGGCTAGGAAGAAGCCGACTCCCAAGTGCGCGAGGTTGTGCACCCGGATCCCGGTCTCGATCTGCAGGTTGTCGAGGGCAGGGTTGAGGAGCCCAGCCAGCCCTACCCCCACGAAGGCGATCCCGCTCCACAGCAGGGTCCTTCCGGCGACCGAGCGGGCGAGATACGCGCGGGTCTCCTCGGCGAGCTGGCGGCGGGCCATCCAGGCCCCGATGAGGGCGCCAAAGAGGACCTGCATGAGGGTGGTGCCCAGGCCGAAGAGGAAGCCGGGCAGCCAGGCGAGGGCAAGGCTCGGCATCGAAGGGGCCAAGACCGTATAGGTGATGAGGGCGAAGGCGCCGGTGCCCCACCCCGCGATGAACCCGTGGACCAAAGGCATATAGCTCGGCATCGGCCGGGGGGCTTCCTGGCCTTCCAAGGAGTGGCTGTGGAAGAGGTGAAGGAGGATCCCTCGCCTTAGGACATAGCCACCTGAGAAGGCCATGATGGTACCCACCACGACGTAGATGGCGAAGTTGTAGTGGGGGTCATTCGTGAAGCCCATCAGGGCCAAGGCGGCAAGCTCGCTCGCGATGGCCCGCTGGAGGGTGAAGGCGAGCGAGAAGAGGAGGCCAGCCCGCGCTCCTCCCCGCACGCTGTAGCTGCCCACCGAGTAGCTGAAGGTGATCGGCCAAGTGTGTTCATCAGGGGTGATCCCGTGGACCATGCCGAGCACGAAGGCGGTGAGGAGGGCGAGGCCGGGGAGAAGGGTCCCCGAGGGGTTCCAGAGGTTGAGGTGGCTCAGGTCCATACCTCCTTCAGGTTAGGCGAGCTTCATGAAAAGAAAATGATATTTCATTCTCAATAAGCGGACGGAGGAGGCTATCCCCTCCGAGAGCGGCGCCCGTGACGCCGCTTGCGCTCCGGCAGCACAGGAGCGGGCTCCTCGCGCTCGGGGCCGGGCCACTCGCCGAAATAGACGTTTTGGACGGTGACCTTGACCGGGCGCTCGGGTTGCTGGCGATGGGTGGGGGGGCCGATGACCTTACGTCGGGTACGTGATGGTTTCATAGGACTCCTAGGAGCTCCGTTCCAGAGGAGCTCGATCTCACGCGTCGAAGGATCGCCGCGAGCGATTTCGATCTCGAGGGGATCGCCGAGGCGGACGGGCCCATAGCCCTCGATGATGAGGAGGAGGCGCTCCTCGAGGTAGGTGGTGGGGGCTTGGAGGAGGACCTTGCCCTCGACCCCATTCTCCAAGGTGGCGAAGAGGGCGAAGGGGGTGATGCCGCTCACCCGGGCTGAAAACCGCTCCCCTTGGTGGGCCTGGGCCCAGAGAGCGGCGTAGTAGCGGGTGAGCTCCCGCTCGGCAGCTTCGGCAGCCCGCTCCTTGGCCGAAGTCTCCTCGGCGAGCACCGGCAAGAGCTCTTCCCAAGGTTTGCTCTTGAGCTTCCCTCTGAGCCAGGCCTTGAGGATCCGGTGAACGACCAGATCAGGGTAGCGGCGGATCGGGGAGGTGAAGTGGAGGTAGTGTGAGGCGGCGAGCCCGAAGTGGCCGAGGTTCTGCGGGGCATAGCGGGCCAGCTTAAGGGAGCGCAGGAGGAGCATCGCGATCGCCTCAGCCTCTGGCCGTCCGCGGGCTTGCTCGAGGACCGCCTGGAACCCCTTGGGCGAGGTATCGGGCAGCTCATAGCCGAGAGGAGTGAGGAGGCGGCGGAGCTTCTCCTGCTGGGTCGCCGAAGGAGCCTCGTGAACCCGGTAGAGCCCCGGAAGGCCCCGCTCGACCAGGTGCTGGGCGACGGTCCGGTTGGCGAGGAGCATGAACTCCTCGATGAGCCCCCGGGCCTTGGGTTCGGCGATGCGCCGGAGGGTGAGCTCGGGGAGCTGGACCTGGACCTCGGGGAGGTGAAAGTCAAGCGCCCCCTCCTCCTCCCGGGCGGCCTTGAGGGCTTCGCTGAGCTTGAGGAGGATCCTGAGATCCTCGGCCAAGAAGCGTTGCACTTCAGGAAGCTCCCCGCCGTCGAAGAAAGCCTCCACCTCCTCGTAGGTGAGGCGGGCTTGGCTGCGGATCCGGCCGAGGGCGAAGCGGTGCTGGAGGGGACGTCCTTTGGCATCAAAGGTGAAGAGGATCGAGACGCTGAGCCGCTCCTCACCCGGCTGGAGCGAGCAGAGCCCGTTCGAGAGGACCTCGGGGAGCATGGGGAGAGTATGGCCGGGGAGATAGACGCTGGTCCCCCGGGCCCGGGCCTCCCGGTCGAGAGGACCCCCCTCCGGCACGTAGTGGGAGACATCGGCGATGTGGACGCCGACCTCGAAGCCCTCTGGGAGGAGCGCCAGGTGGAGGGCATCGTCGAAGTCCTTGGCGTCCGCACCGTCTAGGGTGAAGACCCTGAGCTCTCGAAAGTCTTCCCGCACCCCGGGATCCGGAGGGCGTTGGGCGATGGCTTCAGCCTCGGCTAAGGCCTCGGGGCTGAACGTCTCTTTGAGCTCATGCCGGAGGATGACCGCCTGCGCCTCGAGGTCGGGGCCCTCGCCTTCGAGGAGGCGATCCAGCTGGCCAAAGGGGGCCTGGGGAGGGGGCGGATTGATGACCTCAACGGCGATGCGGGCCCCTTCCCGAAGCCCCTGAAGCCCCTCCGGATGGAGCCTGAGGGGAGGAAGGGGAGGGCCGTCGGGGTGGAGCCAGGCGATGCCCCGCCGGAAGAAGAGGCGGCCGGTGAGCTTCCTGGGTCCCCGCTCGAGGATCTCCTCCACCGTCCCGAACGGGCGGCCGCGCCGGTCCTTGTGGATCCGGGCGCGCACCTGGTCGCCCTGCCAGGCTCCCCGGAGGCCCTGCTTGGGGATGAAGAGATCGCCCTCAGGGGAGAGGAGGAAGCCGAAGCCGGCCGGGTGGAGGCGGATGAGGCCGATGCGCTCCCCCGGGGGTGGGGTCCCGGGGAGGGCGTAGACGTGGCGCCGGAACTCGACCAGAGCTCCTTCGGCGACCAGCTGGTCCAAGGCCTCGCGGAGCTCGCTCCGGCTTAGGCGAAGGGCCCGGGCCAGCTCGTTGAGGCGATAGGTCGGTTTGGGATGTCGCTCGACGTACTCGAGGATCGCGTTCATGTCGCAACCCAGCGGAAGCTGGGTAAGAAAGGCATCAGAGCACCCCTTCGAGGGTCTTCTCGGTCGCCTCGAGGGAAGCGCCTAGAGCATCCAGAGCTTCTTGCAGATGGATCTCCTCCACGATGAGGGGTGGTTCGAGGCGAACCACCTTGGGATTGTTGAGGCCAAACGCGGTGAGCACCCCCCGGCTGGCCAGCTCGGCCACCACCAGGCCTCCAATGTCGGCATCGGTGAACTCCAGGCCGATCATGAGCCCACGCCCCCGCACCTCCTGGAGGAGGCTTGGGTGAGCCTCGGCGAGCTTTTGGAGCTCGCTCAAGAAGCGGGTACCGAGCTCGTGGGCCCGTTGGGGGAGCCCCTCCTCGAGGATCACCTCCAAAGCAGCTAGGGCTGCCGCTGCTGCCAAGGGGTTTCCGCCAAAGGTTGAGGAGTGGATCAGGGGCTCTTTCCTGAGGATCTCGAAGATCTCAGGGCGCGCTACAGTGGCGGAGATCGGCATGACTCCCCCGCCGAGAGCCTTGGCGCTGGTGAGGAGATCGGGCGCGATGCCCTCCCACTCTGCGGCCCAGAGCTTGCCCGTGCGCCCAAGACCGGTCTGGACCTCATCGAGGATGAGGAGGACCCCGCGTTCTTGGGTGATCCGGCGTACCTCCTTCAAATAGCCTTCAGGGGGGATCCGAATGCCTCCCTCGCCTTGAATGGGCTCGACGATAAACGCAGCGGTCTTTTCATCGATCGCTCGTTCTAAGGCCTGGGCGTCCCCAAAGGGGATGACCTTGACCCCCGGGACCAAGGGTCGAGCGAGGCGCTGATACGCCTCTTTGGGGGTGACCGAAAGCGCCCCTAAGGTCTTTCCGTGATAGCCATTCTCCGTGGTGATCAAGCCGGGCTTTCCGGTGAAGAAGCGGGCAAACTTGAGCGCCGCTTCAACTGCCTCGGCCCCTGAGTTACCGAAAAAGCTCGCCGAGAGGGAACCTGGGGTGAGCTCAGCAAGGCGGGCTGCCAGACGGGCAGTGGGTTCGGAGACGAGCACCCGAACCGACATGGGCATGCGGTCGAGCTGGCGCTTGACCGCCTCTACAACCCTTGGGTGGCGATGGCCGAGCGAGAGGGTTCCATAAAGGCCAAGGAAGTCGAGGTAGCGCTTGCCCTCGGTATCCCAGACATAAACCCCCTCAGCGTAGGATTCCACGCGATCGAGGCCGGTAAACCGGAGAAGACCTGCGAGGCCAGGGTTAATGTGGGTTTCAAACAGCTGAAAAGCGTTCGGCCCCTGCGTCACTAAGCTCAGTATAGCACGGTCGGCGGCCGAAGGTCGACGCCTGTAATCGGTCAACACATCTGAGACACCCTAGGGGACCGACTCCCCTTGCACCATAGCCAGGAACTCTAGGGGTGCGAGTCCGTTGAGGGCCCGGTGGGGTCGCTCAC
>OGCG01001057.1_pt1 | contig 14604 bp, 10 predicted proteins | sample 1570061 | NCBI WGS metagenome assembly OGCG01 (sample SAMN06268698, study PRJEB24515) | hot springs metagenome | isolation source: Joseph's Coat, Yellowstone National Park, Washington, USA | place: USA:Joseph's Coat, Yellowstone National Park, Washington, USA
GTCTTCCTCGGGATCTTGGACCCGAAGCGAACGGAGCGCTCTGCGCGCTTTATACGCCGTTCCCAGAGAGAGGATGGCACCTGGGCGACGTTTTATGGCGGCCCAGGGGATTTGTCGGTCAGCACCGAGGCCTACGTGGCTCTCCGCATAGCCGGGGATCGTCCGAGCGAGCCCCATATGCGAAAGGCGGCAAGCTTCATACGTTCACAAGGGGGAATCGCAGCCTGCCGGGTCTTCACCAGGATCTGGCTAAGCCTTTTTGGCCTCTGGGACTGGGGACGTGTGCCCATAATCCCACCCGAGATCGGTCTCTTGCCGCCTAACGTGCCGCTAAACCTTTACGACTTCGCCTGCTGGGCCCGCCAGACCGTGGCCGCGTTGTCCGTGGTCTCCGCATACCGACCCACCCGCCCCATAGGCTTTGACTTGGACGAGCTCTCGGTGCCTGTTGACCCTCCCGAGCGCCGCTATCCCCTCACCAGTTGGGAGGGGCGTTTCCAGCTGCTCAACGACCTGCTTGCCCGGTGGGAACAGCTGGCCTGGAAACCGCTGCGACGAAGGGCACTTTTGCGCATGGAGTCCTGGATTCTGCGCCGCCAGGAACAAGACGGCTGCTGGGGTGGGATCCAGCCTCCGATGGTCTATTCCATCATCGCGCTCCATTTGCTTGGCTATCCGCTCAGCCATCCGGTCATGCAGAAGGGCCTGGCTGCTCTCGACTCCTACTGTGTAGACGAAGGAGACGAACGCCGCATCGAGGCTTGCCAATCGCCCATCTGGGATACCGCTCTCTCCACCATCGCCCTCTTGGACGCAGGTGTCCCTCCCGAGCACCCCCAGCTCCAGCAGACTGCCCGCTGGCTCGTCTCTAAGCAGATCCTCCGCCCCGGCGACTGGAGAGTGAGGCGGCCCTGGCTTGAGCCGGGGGGCTGGGCCTTTGAGTTCTATAACGACAACTACCCCGACGTAGACGACACTGCCGAGGTGATCCTCGCGCTCTCCCGCCTCCAATCAAAGGCCCCCATGGACCTCGCCCCGGCGATCAGCCGAGGAGTGGCCTGGACCGTCGGGATGCAGTCCCGAGACGGCGGCTGGGGGGCCTTCGACGCCGACAACACAAGCCGGCTCGTGGAGCGGCTGCCATTCTCGGATTTCGGAGAGGTGACGGATCCGCCTTCTGCGGACGTGACCGCGCACGTGGTGGAAATGCTCGCAGCCAGGCGCGAACACCTCCAGGTGATGAGGAGGGGGATCTCTTGGCTCTGGCGCAACCAAGAGCCTGATGGGAGCTGGTTTGGGCGGTGGGGCGCCAACTACATCTACGGCACCTGGTCGGCTCTCTGCGCGCTGCGGGCTGCCGGTATCGAAGCAGAGGACAGCCGGCTGCGTCGAGCCCGGGACTGGCTGCTGGCCCACCAGAACCCAGACGGCGGCTGGGGGGAGGACCTCCGATCCTATGTAGATCCCTCCTGGAGGGGCCGGGGCGAATCCACTGCTTCTCAGACTGCCTGGGCCATCCTCGGGCTTTTGGCGCTAGGAGAGCGGGGTGAGGCCACCCGAGCAGGGATCAGTTGGCTGATCGAGAACCAAAAACCAGACGGCGGCTGGGACGAGCCCTACTTCACTGGAACAGGCTTCCCGGGGGATTTCTACATCAATTACCACCTCTACAGAGACATCTTTCCAACCTCCGCTCTCGGCCGAGCCCTCGTGAGCGGAGACCTTCCCATGCTGGAGGCCGGATGACCAGGGTCCAGGTGCTCTGCGCCATGCGAATGGAGGCCCTTGCGGTTCGACTCGGCGCCCCCAGGGTCGCGATCAAGGTGAGCGGGATTGGCCCGGCCAAGGCTTCCTCGCTTGGGCGCCGGCTCGCAAGCGAGCTCCCCCAAGACCTCCCTTGCTGTGTGGTCGGACTGGCCGGGGGACTGCTTAGCCGCCTCCGGCCGGGAACCATGGTGGTGGCCTCCGAGCTCAAAAGGAAGGGCCGGGAGCCGATCCGGCTACCCGGAGCAGAAATAGTGGCAGGAGCAATCAGGCGACTGGGCCTGGAGGCGGAGGTAGGGCCGGTAATCTCAGTCGACCACATAGTCCACGGCGAAGAACGCGACCAGCTCGCTGCCGAGGGGGCGGTGGCAGTGGACATGGAGTCCGCTTGGTTCGCGGAGGCGCTAGCCCCCCGTCCCCTCCTCGTGATCCGCTCCATATCCGACACCGTGGGCACGGGGGTCTTCGGCGTGGCCCGGGGAGTGGCCCTTGGCCTAGGCAGCCTTCGCCGTGGAGCCCCTGTTGGCTTGGAGTGGGCCAGGGCATGGCGGCCTAGAGAGATCATCCTGGCCAGCCCGAGGTCCTTTTGCGCAGGGGTGGAACGGGCTATCGAAGTGGTGGAGAGGGCAATTGAGCGCTATGGCGCGCCGGTGTACGTGCGCCGCCAGATTGTCCACAACCACCACGTCGTCTCGAGGCTGGAGCAGATGGGGGCTATCTTCGTCGAAGAGCTCGACCAGGTGCCAGACGGCGCAGTGGTGGTCTTCTCGGCTCACGGAGTCTCCCCCAAGGTGCGAGAGGAGGCCACCAGACGCCAGCTTCAGACCATAGATGCCACCTGTCCGTTGGTTGCCAAGGTTCACTTGGAAACGAGACGGTTTGCTAGCCGTGGCTATCAGGTGATCCTGATTGGCCACGCCGGACACGACGAAGTGGAGGGAACCTTGGGCGAGGCCCCCGGGGCCATATTGGTCTCTAGGCCCGAGGACGTAGAAGCACTCGACCTCCCCCGAGACACCCAGGTCGCCTACACCAACCAGACCACACTCGCCCCAGAAGACGTAGCCCAGGTGGTAGACGCAATCCGGCGTCGGTTCCCCTCGGCCAGGGGGCCAGCTGCCGACGACATCTGCTATGCCACCCACAACCGCCAGGAGGCGCTGCGAGCGATCCTCCCCCAATGCGACACCGTGATCGTGGCAAGCAGCCCTAACTCCTCCAACGGCAACCGCCTGGCCGAAATAGCGGCACGCGGAGGCGTCCGGGTGGCCTTGGTCGACGACGCCTCCCAGCTGGACCTGGGCTGGCTTGCCGGCGCCTCAAAGATCGGCATCACCGCGGCTGCCTCTACGCCGGAGTGGATCGTAGAAGAGGTTCTAGAGGCCCTATCTGGACTTGGGCCGATCCAAGTGCGAGAGACGTCTAGTGGCTTTGAGAACGTTCGATTTCCCCTACCTCAGGAGGTCCGCTGATGGGCATTCCGTGGCGACAGAACCTCACCATGGCGCGATACCTGCTGCGCCAAAAGATCAAGAAGAACAAGTACTTCCCCCTGATTGTGGAGCTGGAGCCCCTCTTCGCCTGCAACCTCTCCTGTCCTGGTTGCGGGAAGATTCAGCATCCGACGGAGGTGCTCCGCAAGCGCCTAAGCGTCGAAGAATGCGTCGGCGCGATCGAAGAGTCGGGGGCGCCCATGGTCTCTATCGCCGGGGGCGAGCCCCTCTTGCACCCAGAGATCGACAAGATCGTGGAGGCCCTCATCTCAAGAAAACGCTTCGTATACCTATGCACCAATGCGGTGCTACTGCGACGGAGGCTTGCCCGCTTCAAGCCCTCCCCGTACTTCGCTTTCGTGGTCCACATAGACGGCATCGGTGAGCGCCACGACCAAGCGGTTGCCCGCAAGGGCGTCTTTGACGAAGCGGTGCGGGCCATCCGGGAGGCCAAGGCGGCCGGCTTTAGGGTCACCACCAACTCCACGTTCTTTACGCACGACTCTCCCCAGACCGTGATAGACGTCCTCGACTACCTGAACAACGAGCTGAAGGTGGACGCCATGATGATCTCGCCCGCCTACGCCTACGAAAAGGCCCCCGACCAGGAACACTTCTTGGGCGTGGAAGAGACCAGGGCGCTTTTCTCCAAGGTCTTCGCCGAGGGGAGACGCAAGCGGTGGCGCCTCAACCACACTCCTTTGTTCTTGGATTTCTTGGAGGGCAAGGTCGACTTCGAATGCACTGCATGGGCGATCCCCTCCTATTCGGTGTTCGGGTGGCAAAGACCCTGCTATCTGATGGGCGACAGTTACGCCAAGACCTACAAGGAGCTGGTCACCACCACTGACTGGTCCAAGTATGGGAGGGGCAGGGACCCCCGCTGCGCAAACTGCATGGCGCACGCCGGCTATGAGCCAACTGCGGTCTTTGCGACCACCAAGTCACTTCGCGAGTCGATCAGGGCGCTGGTGGGGACGCACTGATGGCGCCCCGCTTCTACCGAGCCGGAGAGGGGGACTTGTCCTTGCTCCAGGGCAAGCGAATAGCCGTGATCGGATATGGACATTTGGGTTCTTCTTTTGCCAAGCTGCTTCGAGCCTCAGGCCTCGAGGTGGTGGTGGGCAACCGCCAAGACGAGAGCTTTGAGCGGGCCAAGGCCGATGGGTTCTTGGTAGAAGAGATTTCCACTGCCGCAGCGGGAGCCGATGTGGCATGGCTCTTGGTACCAGACGAAGTGCTACCGGAGGTCTTTTCATCCGAGGTAGCCCCGAAGCTTCGGCCTGGAGCCGCTGTCTGTGTCTCCTCTGGCTACTGCTGGGCCTTTGGGCTAATCGACCTGCCGCCCGGACTGGACTTCCTGATGCTCGCCCCCCGAATGATGGGAGAGAGGCTGGCGGAGGTGGTCTCTCGGGGCGGCTCGTATGTGAGCTACATCTCAGTGGAACAAGATGCGACCGGCCAGGCCAAAGAGCGCCTCTTGGCGCTGGCGGAGGCGGTTGGAGCTCTCCGGCGCGGCGCACTTGAGCTCTCCGCCTACGAGGAGGCGGTGGTCGACCTCTTCGTGGAGCAGACCATAGGCCCCTACCTTGGGACCGCGATTCGCCTCGCGTTCGCGCTTGGCGTAGAGGCTGGGCTTCCACCAGAGGCTCTTGTGTTGGAGATGTATCTCTCTGGAGAGATGAGCCAGGTATTTAGAGGTTTTGCCGAAGACGGCTTCTACGCGTCTGTAGATGGCCACGGGCTGGCCGCCGCGTATGGGGGATTCATAAGGACCACCGAAATAGATCTCCCCAAGCTGCGCAGCCACTTCCAGGCGGTGCTCCAGGACATATCTAGCGGCGGTTTCGCGAAGCGGCTCCAGCAAGAGGCCGCTGCCGGATACCCCACGCTCGGGGCTATCAGGGCAATAGTTGGGGGTGACGACGGCATCACGGCCGCCGAGGCGAGGGTGAAGGAGGCGCTGGGCACTCCATGATCGCAAAGTTCTGGTCCGCAACGCCGAGGCTCAGTGGCATGAGGGCCTTGGTCACTGGCGCATCGGGGGGCATCGGCGGGGCGGTGGCCCGGCGATTGGCGGCCGGTGGGGCGGCATTGGCCCTACAGGGCCGCCGGCCAGAGCGGCTCGGCCCGCTCGCAGGCGAACTTGGCGCCGCGGCCCTAATTGCAGACTTCCGAGACGCCAAGGCCCCTATCCGGTTGGTAGAGGACGCGGTTCGCGCCCTGGGGGGCCTAGACGCGGTGGTCTCTGCTGCTGGCATGGGCTGGGCAGGACCGCTAGAGGAAATGCCGCCCGACACGATCGAAGAGATGATCGTGGTGAACCTACTTGCTCCCCTCCAGTTGGCCAGAGCAGCCATTCCCTACCTCAGGGCCTCTAGCCGGCCTGCCTTGGTCTTCGTTGCCTCCATAGCTGGCCATCTAGGAGTGCGCCAGGAGGCCGCCTACTCCGCGGCCAAGGCCGGACTCATTGCCCTGGGCGAGGCCTTGGCCGAAGAGCTCTCGCCAACACGGGTCTCGGTGGTGAGCCCAGGAGTGGTCGACACCTCGTTCTTCGAGCGCCGGGGTCGCCCCTATGGCCGGCGTCACCCCAAGCCGATCAGCCCCCAACGAATAGCCCACGCAGTCGTCTCCTGCCTTGATCAAGGCAAGGGGGAGCTAATCGTGCCGAGGTGGCTCCGGGTCGCCGCTGCGGTGAGAGCAATCGCCCCCGGACTCTACCGCCGCCTGGCAATCCATCTCGGATAGTTCGTCCGAGCCAAGACTCAGCTCACCCTTGGGCTTGGGCTCTGTCTGTTCCTCTTATCCGCCAAGGGGTTATCCACCAAGGGGCCAAGCGGTCTAGGACGGAGAAAACGGTCCCTAGGCGCCAACGGCAGAAAGTACTCCAGGGCCACAAGATACAAACGTCGAATCCTTGCGCAGACCGGGCATCCTCGGCTACGAACACCAAGAACGCCTGCCTTGGACCCCGGTTCTCTTCACAAGGCGAGCGTTAATCGGAACGAACTTCACCCGCTTGACAACTGCTCGGTTATTTAGATTGCGCTCAGCCGTTTGGATGGCCCGATATCATTTTCGCCCCGCTAGGTAGCCCGCCTGAGTGAAGTTGGGACCTTGCAGGTAGTAAGAGGTTTAGTAGTAAGAGGTTTAGGCAATCTTCTATGAACGCTTGTCTTTCATGAGCGCTCAGTCGCCATCTCCATGACAAGGTGGCATGATACCTTGAGTTTCCCATCCATATGGCTACGGCAATAAAAACAAGCTACGCATGCCTAGAAGAGCTGATCGGCTTATCTTGGTGTACTCGGATCGATGACTTTTCCGACAAGCCAGTCCAGTTCAGAACAAAAGAAGCTGCACGAATTGTCACATCTCGGCCGAACCAGAGAAGATGCTATTTAGACCAAGGGTGCCGACCAGAACAGACATGTCCATGCTGAGACGAAGCAGAGCTTTGCTTGCCCCTAGAAAGGCGTCTGGAACTAAAAGACCTCCTTGTCGCCATCAGAGCTTGTGTCTTGGAAGGGATCTAAGCACATCTTCGTTGTCGATTCCAGGCGCGAAGATACAGCTAGCGCTCCTCGCTGCTGAGCCCCGTTTGCACAGCAAGGACCCGCTGGCCGGGCTCGGCCCGAACTGCTTCGACCCCCGGACCCTCGGCCTAGCTGGAGCAGCTGGGTCACGCTCCCAATGGGACCACCGCTCAGGTGTTTTTCTCTTCTCGGCCCCCGGGTCCTTCATCTCCACTCCCTCACGCGATATGAGATCGCTTCGTGTGGCTCTCCACGGTGCAAGCACAGGCGGCGGGCGCTCTTCGGCGCACACGGAGTCGGATGGCAACAGAGCTGAAATTGGGGGCCCTTCTATCAGAGCCAGCTTTAGAGTTCCGGGGCTCCTATGACACTGGGCCAAGACGGTGCCGGCGGCCTCGACCTCTAGTCCAACTGAGGCGGCAAAGGCGCTGCCATCACTACCTCGCATTGCTCATCCTCGATCCAAGCACCGCGAGCCGGGTAGCCCCGGTTTGTTCATCTTGGCCCGCACACGGCTACCAGTGCCCAGCTGCCTGAGGCAGTGATCACGGCACAGGCTCGGCCGGAGAACCATCTTGTGCGGCATCGACGCCCTCTTTTGGCGGCCCGGGGATGGACGAGAAAGAGGACTTGTGGTGGAGGCTGCCAGCGACCACGATGTGGAGCGCGCCAGAGTACTGCGAGTCGGCCAACACCTCTGGCGCTTGCTCAGCTTGGTGTTGGCCTCCTTGAGAGAGGGCCAAGAGGTGCCATCGCTTCACCGGCGTGCATGTCGCCGGTGAAGCGCACCCGGCCCTGGTAACTGAAGGGTGAAGCGGTCGCCGGCGGGGACATTGATCTTGCCCTAAGACGTTGCTAGGCCCCGGGGGTGACTTGTGAGTTGAATGGCTAGTGAAATTGGGTCAAGCTCCAAGAGTTACCTCAGAGGGCCATCGAGGGCTATGTTGTTGGAGTGGCGCTTGGGGACACACAAAGCGTGACCGGGGACACACGAAGTGTGACTTTACACACCAGCGCGGAGGCTTCCCAGGGGGGGACCAAGGGTTCCTACAAGACCCGGGTGCTGGTGCTGGTCCGCCATAACCTCTTGGCCGAAGCCATCGCCACGGCGCTGGGCAGCCTGGGCGGAGGGGTGGAGGTGATCGGTCGAGCAGGGCGCCCTGGCAAGGGCGTGGCACTTGCCGCGCTGCTCCGTCCGGATGTGATCCTCCTGGACGAGGCTTTTCACCGAAACGGTCCACAGAGAGCGCTTTCTTCGCTGAAGACTGCCACTCCCGAGTCCAGGGTGGTAGCACTCATCCACTCGGCCGGTCCGGCCCCGAACGCGCCGTGGCTCGCAAGTTGTGCGGCCGCAGTGAGCAAGGATGCCTGTTTGGCGGATCTGGCTTCGGTGCTCGAAGCCGTGGCCGGGGGAGCGAGTCTCGGCCTGGTAGAACCGGCGGAGCGGGCCGAGGCCAAGCCCGCATTATCCAAGAGGGAGCTCGAGGTATTGGGCCTCATCTGCCGAGGACTCGCCAACAAGGAAATCGCCCGCATCCTGGGTCTCTCTCACCACACCGTCCACAACCACGTCGCCCGGCTGTTTAGCCGCTTGGGCGCCCACTCCCGCCTCGAGGCCCTCTCCATAGCCGCGAGAGAAGGGCTTTTGAATTTGGGCTGAGCGCCGTTGAATTTGGGTAGCAAGCCTCGTCCCAAGTTCGTTACGCTGGGATTTGTGCCGGCGGTCGACCCCTGGACCTGGCGTGGCCACCCTCTGGCTTGGTTGGTGGTCATCTTCGGGCTGTCTGCCTATGCCCTTTTGGTGTGGCCGGGTAGCTCCCTCCCCCGCCGCTACACCCCTGCCCGCCAGATAGTGAGCTTTCTTGCCGGCATGATCTGCTTGGCAGCCGCCACCACCTGGCCCTTGGACGACCTGGCCCAACGCTGGTCGCTTTCTGCCAGGATGGGCCAGCAGATCTTGCTCGTATTGGCGGTGCCGCCGTTGGTGCTGCTCGGTCTTCCCCGCTCGGCCTACTCGGCCCTCACCCGCCCGCCGCTCCTGGATGCTCTGCTCCGACGCCTGACAAGGCCGCTCACCGCAACACTCGTCTTCACGGCCACGGTGATCGCGACCCTGAGCCCAGCTTGCATAGCGGCCGAGGCTTCATCGGGGTGGGTGCAGGGGGGGATCAACCTGGCCCTTCTGGTGGCTGGGGCGATCATGTGGCTTCCAGCGCTCAGGTTGCTCCCCGGCATGGACCACATGTCCACAGGCGGAAGAATTGCCTACCTGCTCGTGCAGTCGCTGCTGCCCAACTTCCCTGCCTTGATCTACATCTTCGCCCGCCACCCCTTTTATCCCGTCTTTGCTGACCATGTGCGCGCCATTGGGCTTTCGCCCATCGGCGACCAGGAGTTGGCTGGGGTGTTGGCCAAGCTGGTTGGAGTCGTCGTGTTATGGGGGGCCGCTGCCCTGATATGGCGGCACGCGGACCGAGCCGAGCAGGCAGGACAGGATCCCGACCCACTCACCTGGGAGGACGTGGAAAGAGAGCTCAGACGAGCAAGCCGCCGCCAGCGGGGCCGAAGCGACGCCCGGTAGAGACATCGACTTGCCAGAGTGCTATTTCGGAATCAGCCTCTAGCGTTGGTGTCTTCGATCCCCAAGGCCCAGGCCAGCCTTTGTGCCCAGAGCTCGAAGAATTGAGGCGGGCTGCAAATGAGCCCCTCCAAGTGGCCGAAGAGTTCATAGCTGAGCACGCCAAGTACCGATGCAGCCCCGACGAGCGCCCTCATCACCACAGGCTCGCTGACATTAGGAAGGGCACCCAGCCGGACGAAGGTGGCATCCGCGAAGAGCTCGGCCGAGAGGTGATCCTCTGCAGTGGGCCGAAGGCGCCCGAGACGCCTAGCCCGATCCAAGATTCCTGCCAACGACTTGGCGATGCCAAAGAAGGCCCCCTCCAAGGGCTCTTTTGGCCGTGCCCCATAGCCATAGACCAAAAGAAAGTCGAAGCGGTGCTCCAGCGCCCAGGCACGGGCCGCCCTGGCGCCAGCGAGCCATTGATGAAGCGGGTCGGCGCCGGCTTCCTCGATGGCAGCATCCACCGCCTCTGCAAGCTCTCGAGCTACATCGGCTGCAAGCTCGCCCAAGAGATCTTCTTTGGTTGGAAAGTATCGGAACAGCGCTGAGGAGACCACCCCAAGATCCCGAGCAACAGCTCGCATCGAAAAGTCATAGGGGCCGTCTTTGGAGACTCGAAGCCTGGCAGCTTGCTTTATGCGCCCAGAGAGAGGTTGTTGTTGCCTATCCGCTCGGCCCTCTGACCCATGGGGCATGCGCCTATGTTCTCACAGGCAAGTTACCTTGGCACCAGGAGATCAGATGGAACCAAACCACAGCTTTGTGGCTGAAGGCGCCGACTCGCGTCCAGAGGGGGCGTCTGGACGCCAAATCGGCCCCAGCGCGTCCCAAATCCTCTCGATGCTCGAGGTGGTGGGGTATGAGAGCTTGGAGGAGCTAGCCGAGGCAGCCCTTGGAACCAGGGCCGAGGTGGCCCTCAGGCTGCCCTTGCCCATGGACGAAGCCGAGCTCAGAAGAGAGCTTCAAGATATCGGGGCCCGGAACCGCCCCGCGGTGTCGATGATCGGCCTCGGCTTCTATGGAACCCACATGCCGGCGGTGATCCGCCGCAACGTGCTTGAGTCCCCTGCCTGGTATTCCGCTTACACGCCATACCAGGCGGAGATCTCCCAAGGCCGCCTCGAGGCACTTTTGAACTTCCAGACCATGGTCGCCGAGCTGACCGCGCTGGCTTCCCCCAACGCCTCCTTGCTCGACGAGGCATCTGCCGCAGCCGAGGCGATGATCTTGGCTCGCCGAGCAGGCGGCGGCGAGGGCGGGTTCTTGGTGGACCGGGAGTGCTTTCCCCAGACCAAGGCGGTGCTCGCCACTAGAGCCGATCCCCTTGGCATAGAGCTCGTGGAGACAGATCTCGCTATCGGTGTGCCGGAGGGGCGTTTCTTTGGAGCATTGATTCAGTATCCGGGGGCCTCTGGAAGAATATGGGACCCCTCGGCGGCCATCAGGGAGATAAAGGACCGTGGGGGACTCGTAGCCATGGCCGCGGACTTGCTCGCGCTCTGCCTCATCCGCCCGCCCGGCGAGCTCGGAGCGGACATTGCGGTTGGCTCCACCCAGCGATTTGGAGTCCCAATGTATGGAGGAGGACCTCATGCCGCCTACATGGCGGTGCGCTCCGAGCTCACGCGGCTGCTGCCTGGTCGGATCGTCGGGGTGAGCCGGGACCGGCGCTCCAAGCCCGCCCTCCGCCTAGCGCTCCAGGCAAGAGAGCAACACATCAGGCGGGAGCGGGCCACGAGCAACATCTGCACAGCCCAGGTGCTGCCTGCCATCCTCGCCAGCTTCTACGCCGTCTACCACGGCCCAGACGGCCTTCGCAAGATTGCCGAAGCGGTGCACTCCAAGGCGGCGGCATTAGCAGGGGCGCTTCGAGAAGCTGGGGTCCGCTTGGCTCATGAGCCCTTCTTCGACACCTTGACGCTGGAGGTCCCCGAAGGGGCCCAGCGGATCCTGGAGCGGGCCGAGGCCCTAGGCATAAACCTGCGCATGGTCGACCGGGATCACATCGCGCTCTCTTGCGACGAGACCACCACCAACAAAGAGCTCCTTTTGGTTGCAGAGGTCTTTGGTGCAAAGCCCGAGGCACTCAAGGCCAAAGAGGGGTCAATCCCAAAGCAGCTCGAGCGTCGAAGCCCCTATCTCACGCAAGCAGTCTTCAACCGCTACCACTCCGAGCTCTCCTTGCTTCGTTACATCCGCCGGCTTGGGGATCGCGACTTGGCCATGGACAGGAGCCCCATCCCGCTCGGCTCTTGCACCATGAAGCTGAACCCTGCCGGCGCACTGGAATGCCTCTCTGACCCCCGCTTTGGCGACTTGCACCCCTTTGCTCCAAAGGATCAGCTCAAAGGCTATGAGAGACTTGCAGAAGAGCTCGAAAGCTACCTGGCTGAACTGACAGGGTATGACGCGGTGAGCCTCCATCCAAACTCGGGAGCCCAAGGAGAGCTCGCCGGTCTGCTTGCTATCCGCGGCTATCTCGCCTCGAAGGGGGAGTCGGAGCGGCGCATCTGTCTGCTCCCGGCCTCCGCTCACGGCACCAATGCCGCTAGCGCAGCGCTTGCTGGCATGGAGGTCGTGGGGGTGCGCTCGGATGAAACCGGCCAGGTCGACTTGGACGACCTCCGCCGCCTGCTGGGCAGCCTAGGCGACAAAGTCGCCTGCTTGATGCTCACCTACCCCTCCACTTACGGAGTCTTCGACGGGGCTGTCCGCGAAGCCACCGAGGCCGCGCACTCAGCCGGTGCCCAGGTGTTCCTGGACGGGGCAAACCTGAACGCCCTGATGGGCTTGGTGCGCTTGGCGGACCTCGGGGCCGATGTCTCCCAGCTCAACCTCCACAAGACCTTCGCGGTCCCCCACGGAGGAGGAGGCCCAGGCGCTGGGCCGGTCGCGCTCCGAAGCCACTTGACGCGCTGGCTGCCAGGGCGCTCGAGCCGGCCTGGCCGAGGCCAGCTAACCTCAAGCAAGTGGGGTTCTGCAGCTTTGATCCCTATCAGCTGGTGGTACATACGAATGCTGGGCTCTGAGGGGCTTCGCCAGAGCGCGAAGATTGCTCTTCTCGCAGCGAACTACGTGGCTGCCCGCCTAGACGGCCCCTACCGGATCCTCCGCTCCCCAACGACGGGACTCGTGGCACACGAGTGCGTAGTCGACCTCCGGGAGCTCACCCGCCGGAGCGGAATCACAGCGGAGGACGTAGCAAAGAGGCTCATGGACTGGGGACTGCACGCGCCGACGATGTCTTTCCCGCTTGCCGGGACGCTCATGGTGGAGCCAACCGAATCGGAGGACCTAGAGCCGATCGAGTGGTTCTGCGAGGCGATGTTGGCCATCCGCAAGGAAATAGAGGCGGTGGCGAAGGGGACCTGGCCCAAGGAGGACAACCCCCTAAAGAACGCCCCGCATACCCAAGAGGACCTGCTGGGAGAGTGGACTCATCCCTATCCGAAAAGCCTCGCCTGCTTCCCGGCCGGATACAACCCAGACAAGTACTGGCCCCCCGTAGCAAGGGTGGACAACGCGTATGGGGATCGGAACCTCGTCTTGACCTGCCAGCCCCTCTCGGAGGAGCGAACCAGGAAATGAATGCCCCTATCGCTGGGAATCGAGACGCTCAAGGAAAGGCACTGCTTCGAACACCCCTGTACCGGGCCGAAACCCGTCTTGGCGCAAGCTTCGTGGACTTCGCTGGATGGCAACTCCCCCTCCGCTACCGCTCTGAGCTTGAAGAACACCAGGCCACTAGAGCCCACTCTGGTCTTTTTGACATATCCCATATGGCCAAGTTCCGCATCCGAGGGCCCGAGGCGGCTCAGGTCCTAGACGAAGCCGTGGTGAGCTCGATCGCACGCTTGGAACTGGGTCGCGCCCGCTACAGCCTGGCCTGCTTCGAAAACGGAGGCGTTCTCGACGACTTGATCGTCTATAGGGTGGAAGAAGAGACCTACATCCTGGTATCAAACGCCGTCAACCGGGACGCGGTCTTGAGCCTGCTGAGAGAGCTGGCAAGGGGGACTCGGGCCTCCATAGAGGACCTGAGCCTGGAGCTTGCCCTACTTGCTCTACAAGGTCCCGAGGCCAGCGCAGTGCTTGCCCCACTTGCCTCATTTGATCCAGCCGGCCTCGGGCGCTTCAGCTGTAGTTGGGGATGGGTGGCTGGAATCTTCTGCTTGGTGGCCACCACCGGATACACGGGGCTTGGGGGATATGAGCTGGCGGTGACAGCAGGCCAAGCAGAGGCACTCTGGCAAGCGCTGCTTGGAGGCGAGGTTCCCGCGAGCCCAGCCGGGCTTGCTTCACGGGACATCCTTCGCATAGAAGCAGGGCTCCCTCTGTACGGGAAAGAACTGACTCCAGAGCGCAACCCCTACCAGTCTGGGCTAGGCCGACTAGTGGAGCTGTCGGCCAAGGGGAGCTTCGTAGGTCGCGAGGCTCTCGAAAAGCTCGCTGGAGAGCCCCCCACTCCAAGACTTGTCGGACTGATGGGAGAGGCTTTGAGTCCTGCAGCCCACGGGGGCGAAGCGGTCCTGTCGTCCTCGGGAGCTCTCGTGGGCGAGGTGACAAGCGGCACCCGCTCTCCTAGCTTGGGCCGCCCCATCGCTTTTGCCTATCTCGAGGCAGACTTCCTCTCCCAAGCAAAAGAGGCCATTGTGGAGGTGAGGGGGCGCCAGGTCCCCTACTCGATCCAGGGGCTTCCTTTCGTACCAAGAAGCCATTAGCGAGAGGCTCGGCTAAGGCGCCATCAGCAAGAGGGCACGAGGAACCACCTCCACCCTCAGGCTCGATGAGTCCTCGAGCCTCTCCCCATCCGCTTCGCGAGGCTCGGGAGCGGCTGCCTCCAGCTCCATGCTCCGGCAGCGAAAGCGCTCTATATGGCGGTCCCGAAGAAAGCCAGTGTGGTGAGGGAAGGCCTGGCGGATGCCAAGAGCCAGAAACAGGCTCACCCAGCTCTGGGGGTCGGCCGCCTTGATGACTGCAACCTCGAGTAAGCCGTCGTCTGGGCGGGCCTCTGGGAAGGCGACGATGCCGCCAGGAAGCGAAGAGGTGTTGGCCGCGACTACTGCCGAGCCAGCAAGCTCCACTGGCGGGCCTTGATCCAAGCGGAGCCGCATCTGCAGTGGGGGTCGCCCAAGCACGCCGGCCACCCCCCACAGATAGGCGGGCCAGCCGACACTGCGGCGCAAGA
>OGCG01001059.1_pt1 | contig 14578 bp, 14 predicted proteins | sample 1570061 | NCBI WGS metagenome assembly OGCG01 (sample SAMN06268698, study PRJEB24515) | hot springs metagenome | isolation source: Joseph's Coat, Yellowstone National Park, Washington, USA | place: USA:Joseph's Coat, Yellowstone National Park, Washington, USA
GATATTGCTAGAAGGCTCGGCATCGATGAAGAGGCAGCACGCGGAATACTGTACTTGCTAGCAGAAAGCGGAGATGTCAGCGAGAAAAAGAAAGACCTTTTTGTATTAACATAAATAGACTATACTTCAACATCAAGTTCTATTGTTAACTATTATTATTTAGATGGACCAAATACTAATGGTTGGAAACAACAAAATAATAATTCATCTCAAGCGTATTCTTTCACAGGTACAGCAGGATATAGTTATACCCCTATGAAAATAAATATAACTACTGACATGCTGGGAAAACCTTTTTCATTTAGCACTATTGGACGGTCAACTGTTCCATATTATACTAATTTGTTGGGATTTAGTAGTACAGACACAAGTACAACGCAAACTGTATATGGGTTTTCATCACTACCATCAGGCTTTCCAACTGGATCTAACTATCCTGCACCATATTATATAGAAAGTGGCTATTGGAACGGAAATAATTTTGTAAACACTCAATCAATACTTGGTCATTATGGAAATGCTACATATTGTATGTTGTATGGCGATATTAGTGATTGTATTGGGTTCTATGAATTCATGTTTAATGGACAAGCTTTGCCCGTACAAACGTCATCGCCACTTTTTGAAGCGTATATAAATAACCAAAATCTATCTAAACTTTATCAAAACGGAACTACAGTAACTCGTTCACTTGGAAATTATGGTTTTCAATATATAACACATTATCTTGAATACGGACTTTATTATTATAAAGCAACTAGCACTCTTTCTAGTGTACCTATAGGATATTTCTATCCTATTACACTTTCTATTCCAGTGATATAAACTTAAGCAATTATTTAACTGATGCAATCAACTCAGCAAATATTACTACTTATTATGGTTACTACATCCCAGTTTATCAAACAAGTGAAACATGTAATCAGGGTTCTTGCAATACTAATAATCCGAGCTCTGTTCTAAATATGATAAGTGATGCTAAAAGCAATAATTATTACTATCAATTTATACAAAACTTCCTTTATTTTGCAACTGCAACTGCTTCAATAACCTTTTCATTTCCAGGTTCTATTCCTATTGCCCAATGGACTAATACTACTTTTGTTTACAATAATAATCATACACAAACAACTTCTTGGAGTGAGCAAATACAAGATTATACTACTTCAGGATATAGTCAAACTTTATTAAAGACAAATCAAAGCATGACGGTACTTTTTTCATATGGTGAAGTTCAATTAACTCCACAAATTCCATCTTCTGGAAGCCAAGCAAATCTACTTGCTTATAATAATACGCACTAATTATGGAATTACTTATTTAATAAAAGGATTTCTTGGAGAAACTAACGCTGTGCCATTTAAAAATACTATTCCGTTTAACCAAGAAACTGTGTTTTTATATAGTGTTTTTGTAATATTGCTCATATTTCCATCATAAGTTAAATTCCAAATAACATCATTGCCTTCAATATTTTCACTTTTCACAATATATGGAGCGGAGATGTTTTGCGCAGGTTTTATATTTACATCTATCGAACTTAAATAAACTTTTTGTCCAATCAAACTTGGTATATAATCCCCTATTGAAGTAGAATTTCCTTTGTAATAAGTTTCTCCAATTACAACATAAGTAGGTACATAAAAGCCATTGCTATATACATACAAATCAGAAGATTTTTGAAGAGAGAAATCATAAATTGCGTTTATAGGAATCAGAGTTGTAGTATTAGTACCAGTTCCAAATACTGCAACTTGCTTGATTGGAATTGGAGAAGAACTCGCTATAGCATTAGTTTCATTTGAAAGAAACGAAATTTGGTGTTTTAATAAAGTGTTGTTTTTTGATGAACTTAAACCTGTTGTTGAAGTATTTGTTGCGACAGTACTTTTATATATACTACTTATGAAACTATCAAATAATGGTTTATCATATAAATATAGCAATATTGCTACTATCACCAATATAACAAAAATAAGTCCTAATTTTGATAATACCCCCATGTTATCAATTTAGTGCGCTAGCAGGAAGTGGTCGAATATCAATACAATTATTGTAAAAAGTACTACAATGATTAACACAAGCTTAGCACCAACCTTTGGCCCTTTCTCTGGTGCATCATAAAAGCTTAGTATACCAGCTTGTGTTTGTGGAGTACCTAATGTTGCCATTAAACCACTAAATTATATTGCTTATTCATCTTTTTATACCTTGCTTAGCCAACAAATATTGGCCTCTTTGAAAGGAGCATTGGCAAGGAGTTATCGCCTTTAGGCATACCCTCGCATTTGCTGTTTATCTCTTGTATGAGCTCATCCTTACTCATTTGTTTCCTATCCTTTTGCCCCCTTATTCTGACAGCAAGTTTTCCTGACTCAATCTCTTTATCACCAACAACACATATGTATGGAATCCAGCTCTGCTCAGCATTTAAAACTTTCTTGTCTAAAGTGTTTGATGTATCGTCTATATCTACCCTTATCCCATTTGCCTTCAGCTCATTAGCAATATCTATGCACTTGCTTACGTGCTTATCAGATATTGGGAGAAGCCTTACCTGTATTGGAGAAAGCCAAAGTGGAAGAGACGGAACCATGCCTTTCTGCTCATCCATAGCTGCAAACTCAAGAAGTGCGTATATTACTCGTTCTATAGCACCGCTAGGTGAACAATGTAATAATATAGGGTATTTCTTCTTGCCGTCTTTGTCAACATAGGTTATATCATATCTTTTACCATTTTCATGATCTACCTGCACAGTGGAGAGTGCTGTTGCCTTATCCATTGTATCGATAACATTGAATTCAAACTTAGGGTCAAAGTAAGCATATCTGAAGCTCCACATCTCTATCAATGCTGGTTTTTTAAGCTCATCCCTCACTATGCTCTTTATGAAATCACTATTTTCCTTCCAGAAGTCTTCTGTAAACCTTATCGCTGCTTCATACTGATCGCTCTTTATTCCTATACCATCGAGTATTTTCTGGCTAAACCTGAATTGATTCTTGAACTCTTCTTTAGCTTGATCAAGATCAGCACACATTGTATGCATATCGGGCATTGTAAAAGCCCTTAGTCTTTTCAATCCAACAACTTCACCACTCTTTTCTCTTCTAAAGCTATACCTTGTGAGCTCATAGAACCTGAAAGGAAGCTGCTTGTATGAGATTGTTGCATCATGCATAAGCAAGAACTGACCAAAGTCTGCCGAGAACCTTAAGAAGAAGTCTTTGTCATCAGATCTTACTATATAGTGCCTCGCAGGAAACCTGTTAAGATATTCCTTAAGCGCAGGATGACCATAGTCATACATTATAGGAGTTTCAAGCTCTATAGCGCCGTATTCTATAACCTTCTTTGTTACATATTGCTCGAGAAGTGATTTTATAAGCCTGCCGTTTGGATAATAGCGCATATTGCCTGCATCTGATCCAGGCTCATAATCGACAAGCTCAAGCTTCCTCATAAGCTTAACATGCGCAGGCAACTGCTGGTAAGCTCTAACCTTGCTCATCTCGTAGCTTGCAAACTTCTTTAGGTTTTCATGCCCTTTGAAATCAAACTTCTCAACTGGCACTAGATTGCCTTTTTCATCAAGTATGAACCAAGTAGACTTTACTTTCTCTTCCTGTTTAAGCGCTTCTGATACTTCTTCCTTCTTCTCCTCTTTATCCGCCTTTTTCTCTACTTTGCTTGCTTCGGCTTTTTCTTTCTTGGCTGAGCCGTATGTTTTAGACTGCTCTGCAAGCGGGTGCCCTTTTATATCTAGAGATAAGCTTTTATTCCAACCAAAAGGTGCAGAGATAAGCTCTATATCGCCAGGCACAGCCTTGCGCATGGAATTGAGCACATCAAGTGCTTTCTCAGGCTCTTCCAAATTGTTGCTCAGATGCGCAAAAGGGTAGATAACAAGCTTCTTCCTCTTTATCTGCTTCATGAACTTTACCGCTTCACCTATCGCCTCTTTTGCTGTTTCTTCTGTATCACCTTTTTCGATAGAGACAAGTAGAACAAGCGCATCGTCTACACTATTTTCCTTCTCGCTACTCTTCTCATAAACCTTCGATTCTGGTTCTATTAGTTTAAATTTTATATTGTTCACATCGAGCTGCAAAATTCTCATAAAAACCCCTAGAAAATATTCAAAAGGCATATTTATAAATTTAGTGTATAATCTAAGTTATTATCTAAGTTATTGCTTACTAACCTTTCTATGTTTTTGTAGCTTTGTTTTTCTAACAGGCTTCATGTAAAAGTAAAGTAGGAAAAGCATTATTATTGTAAAGATAAGCATGAATATTAGCGAAATAAGCCTGTATGAATTCAGCTTATCTTCCTCTTGCAAAGCTATCTGCCTAGCCTTAAGCGCATAGCTTACAGCTAAATCAGGAGAAGTGTTGCAGAATTTAGTTGCATTATTCATATATGCATATGCTTCACTCAAAGAAGGATAGAAAATAAGATAGCTACTCTCATTTACTAGATTTATGTAATTAGATGTTTCATTAATAATCTGCCTTGCCTGCCTGGGTGTATAGCTTGGCTGCTGAACCATTGCCTGCATTAGGATTGGCAGCAAGAGCAAGAGGTATAGCTTCATTTTTGTCATAGAATAATAAAGAAAAGAAAGAATAAAAGGTTAGAGGTTTACGTCTAGGTTGAGCTCTTTCTTAAGTTCTCTATATCTATTTCTTATTGTTACCTCTGTAACTCCTGCCACATCAGCTACTTCCTTCTGTGTTCTCCTCTCGCCTATAAGAGCGCCAGCAATATATACTGCTGCAGCCGAAACTCCTGTTGGGCTTCTTCCACTGACAAGTCCTTTCTTCATTGCCTGCTTAAGCAATGCGATTGCCTTTTCCTGCGCTTCACCACTAAGCTTAAGAGCTGCAACATATCTAGGCACATAGCTTATAGGATCTGTTAGAGGTATCTTTAGGTTTAGCTCGTGAGATATAACCCTATATGCTCTGCCTATTTCCTTCTTAGGGACACCAGAGATTTGAGCTATCTCATCTAGCGTTCTTGGCATGCCTGCACTTCTGCACGTTGCATATAACGCTGCGTTGACAACAGTCTCTATAGGCCTACCCCTTATCAAATTGTTTTTTACACACTGCCTGTATAGAAGTGCAGCGCTTTCTCTTATATTTTCAGGTAAGCCCAGATAGCTTGCCACTCTGTTGAGCTCTGGCAATGCGATAAGATAGTTTCTTTCGCTTGAGCTAGCAATGCTTGCACGCTTGTGCCACTTTCTCATTCTATATAGCTGAGCCTGCCTTTTTGAAGGCAATCTGGCACCACGAATATCTCTATTATACATATCTATTTCAGTGACAAGCCCCTTATTTGGCTTCATGTACTTTATAGGCGCTCCTGTTCTTGACCTCGTATTCCTTTGATCTGCATCAAACGCACGCCACTCAGGACCCGTATCTGTTACATTCTCTTCGATTACAAGGCCACAATTATTGCAGACAAGCTCACCTCTCTCAGCATCATATATTATGTCTGTGCTGCCACAGCTTGGGCATCTGCGTGGCTCTGTTGCTGCCCCGCTAGCATGCTGTGCTTCATAATCGAGAGTAGGCTCAGGCTTGTTTTCCGCGTTGCTCTCGTTAGCCTGCTTTTCCTGTGCTCTGCTAGCCTTATCTACACTATTTGCCCTTACATTTTTACTTTTTGCATCAGATTTAGCCATTTTCACCACCTAAAGCGCAAATTTTTAAAGAAAAATTTTTAAATCTTGCTAAAATAAGCAATAGAATAAGTATACGATAAGATATTTAAATCTTTCGGTCGACCACCAGGCTGAGAAGGGGCAGGAAACCAAAGGGCACACGGAGTCTAGATTTATATTCTTTAAGCACTTAATGTTTAAAAGCTTAAAACGAGATAAATAATTTAGTTGCGGTGTTTCTGATGTATGATCCAAGTATAGAGGAAAAGCTCGTTGCTGAGTGGGAAAAAGAGGGTTTGTATAAGTTTGATATAAACTCTAGCAAACCTGTTTATACTATTGACACACCACCGCCATTTACAAGCGGCGTGCTTCACATGGGTCATGCACTAAGCTACTCTTTCATTGATTTCATAGCTAGATATAAACGCATGAAAGGATATAATGTATATTACCCACAGGGCTGGGATACTATGGGCTTCCCCACCGAGAGGGCGGTGGAGAAGAAATACGGCAAGAACCTCACAGCAGAGGAATTTATTAAGAAATGTGAAGAGATATCTATAGGAAACCTTAATGCAATGAGAAACCAAATGCTTAGACTTGGCTTCTCATTTGACAAGTCATATGAATATATAACGCTTTCAAGCGAATACAAGAAGAAAGTGCAGCTCTCAATACTGCTTATGTATGAAAAGGGCCTTGTTTACAAAGGAACACATGCTGTTTACTGGTGCCCATACTGCCACACTGCGATAGCAAGAGAGGAAACCGAAGATAGAGAAGAAAAAGGTAAGCTCAACTATATAAACTTCGCTCTCTCAGGTGGAGAAGAGAAGATAACAATAGCCACAACGAGACCAGAGCTTATGCATGCATGCGTTGCTGTTGTGGTAAATCCGAATGATGAGAAAAATAAAAAATATATAGGCAAAAAGGCTGTTGTGCCGATATTCAATAGAGAAGTTGATATAATAGCTGACGAAGATGTTGATATAGAGTTTGGAACAGGAGTAGAGATGGTTTGCACATTCGGAGATAAAGAAGACCTAATAATGTTCCACAGGCACAACCTAAAAGAGATAAAAGCTATAGACGAGGATGGCAAGCTTATAAATGCAGGCAAATATACAGGGCTTAGCGTTGAAGAGGCTAGAAGCGCGATAATTAGTGATCTTAAGGCAATGGGTCTGCTTGTAAAGCAAGAGGAGATATTGCATACAGTGAAAATCCATGATAGATGCGAAAACCATGTTGAGCTTATCTCAAGCGAACAATGGTTTATGAAAACAAAAGAGTTTGCAGAAAAGATAAAGGAGCAAGCGGAGAAGATAGAGTGGATACCAGAGTTTACAAAGCGCTATCTGCTTGACTGGGCAGAGTATATAGATTGGGATTGGGTTATAAGCAGGCAGAGAAAATTTGATACCCCGCTACCTTTCTGGATATGCAAGAAATGCGGTTATATTGTGCCTGCTGATAAAAGCAAGCTGCCTGTTGACCCAAGAAAGGACAAGCCACATGTTGAGAAATGCCCGAAATGCGGAGGCGAACTTGTTGGTGAAAGTTCAACATGTGATGTATGGATAGACTCTTCCATAACGCCATTAGCAATTGCTGGCTGGCCAGAGAACGATAATCTTTTCAAAAAAGCTTTCCCGGCAGACATAAGGATACAAGGTACTGAAATCATAAGATCGTGGGCTTTTTACACGATATATAGAGTATGGGCGCTTACAGGCAATATTCCTTTCAAAAAGATACTTGTCCACGGGCTTGTTTTAGGACCAGATAATAGAAAGATGAGCAAGAGTTTTGGAAATGTTGTATCACCTGATGATGCTATAAAAGAGTATTCTGCCGACTCGCTTAGGATGTGGAGCGCTTTGAGCGGTGCTATAGGAAGGGATAGGCCACTTATAATGAAAGACGTAAAGTATGCACACAGCTTCATAAACAAGCTCTTCAATTCATATGAATTTGTTGAAAAAGCATTGACAGGCTATAAAGAGGTTAAAGAAGCAGGCAGCTACAGCGATATTGACTTATGGCTCTTGAGTAGGCTTAATACCACTATCAAGGAGGTTGAAAAAGCCTACGAAAATTTTGACTTTATGAGCGCAGCAAACATGCTTATTGATTTTTACTGGCACGAATTCTGCGATTTCTATATAGAGGATGTAAAATACGTGGTATATGGCAATGATGAGCCGAGAAAGATCGCTGTTCAGCATGTATTATACCAGACAATAGATTCTGTGCTCAAAATGCTCGCTCCAATAATACCATTTGCTACCGACTATCTTTATAGAAAGCTTAAGAAGAGAAGCATTCATTTAGAGAGCTTCCCTGTAGCAGATGAAAAAGCAATAAACAAGGAAATAGAGGAAAATGGAGCATATATTAACAATGTTATAAGTATGATTAGAAGGGAGAAGACTAAGAATAAGCTAGCGCTTAACTACCCTTTAACCTCAATAGTTATAAATCTTCCTGAGAAATATTATAAACTTATAGAAAAGAATATAAAAGAGATAAGCTCAATTTGTAAGGTAGGTAGCATAAGCTTAAGCAATGCTCAAGAGCTCTCTATAGAGATTAAATATTAATAATGCTTAATCAAAAATTGCTAAAGTGGTTTAATGGCTAAACTTCATACAAAAGGCAAAGGTAAGTCAAAATCAAGAAAGCCTGATGTTGAGATAGGCAAGATGCCAGAAGATCTTAAGCTTAGCAAAGAAGAGGTTGAAAAGATAATAGAGGATTTGGCAAAGCGCCATACACACCAGGCTATGATTGGGCAGATACTAAAAGAGAAGTATGGTGTTAAATATCCAAAACAGGTTCTTGGAAAGAAGCTTAGCAGGTTCCTTGAAGAAAAAGGGCTTCTTCCACAACTTCCACAGGACTTGCTGGATCTTATGAAAAAAGCAGTGAACATGAGGGCGCATCTAGATAAAAACCACAAGGATGTGCATAACAAAGTAAGGCTTATGCGTGTAGAATCAAAGATATGGCGCTTAACAAAATACTACAAAAGAACTGGCATACTGCCAAGCGACTGGAAGTATGATCCAAAGACAGCTGCATTGATTATAAAGGGTGAGTAATTGGCTTTACAGAAAGGAGAAAAATGGAAGCTTAAAAAATGGTTTAACATATATACTCCAAAGGTTTTAGGAGAGAATATAATAGGCGAGATGCCTGCAAACGACGAAAAGAATGCGATAGGTAGGGTCATTAAGGTGGGCCTTTCATGGATCACACAAAACCCGCAGCACTCTTTTATAAATGTTGGCCTTCGCGTTGTGGATGTGAATGATAATGCTGCACATACAAAGGTAGATTATCTTGAAGGCAATTACAGCTACCTTCATTCATTGGTAAGAAGGTACAGCACAGCAATATACACCGTTGATAAGATAAGAGATAAAGATGGTAAGGATATCGTGCTTAAGCTTATTGCTGTAACTGCAAACAAGGTAACAACACCGAAGAAGAAAAGCATTAGAGCAGAGCTTATAAAGTTTGGAAGAGAGTATACTGCTAATTTAAGCTCAGATGAGCTTGTAAAGGCTATAATTGATGGCTCACTTCAAAGCGAAGCAAAGAAGAGGGCTAACAAAATAGCCCCGATAAGCAAGCTAGAAGTAAAAAAGGTAGAATTTTAAGGCTGAGCCTTCACGCTTTTTCTTGATACTATTACATAGTAGAGTAGCAGTATTATTACTATTACAATTGCTATAGAGAAGTAGAGAAGCATTGCAGAGTTGCTGCTTGGAGCGCTTGTTGCTGGAACTGTAGTGGGCGCAGAAATTATACTGGTTGTACTAGCATTGCCAACAGATGCTGTAGTTGTATTAAAGCTGCTAACAGTTGTTGTATGGATTGTGTAAGCTATAGTCGCATTAGGTAGTGCTGTTGATACGACAGTGCCGTTTGGATACTGACAGCCCCACAACACAAAACCATTAGGACAAGAACCCACATTGTGGACAACGGCTCCGGGAGGGCACGTTACAAGCGATGGTGAAATACACGAGGTTAAATTTGCTGCATATGATAATGAAGTCAAAAGTAAAAGCAATACCACCACAAAACCTTTCATACAATCAACCATCTATAAATTATTATTAAAGGTTTAAAAACTTTCTAAGAGCTTGTGCTTTTCCAATAACCAAATGACAAATTCTTGTGTTCCACTAACTCTTTACTGAGATTGATGCGAACATGCTATCTGAGTTGTGACAATTTAATTACATTACTTGCAACATAATCATTGCTGAATGCAAATATGAGTATTTTTGTATTGTTATTAATAAGCGGCAACTGAAAGTTTATTGTATAGTTTCTTGCTTATTCTGCCGCAAGCTGCGGTAGCAATGAGCCCAGAACATAACCTTCATTATTTGGACTTCTGCTTATGATGTAAAAGGTTATAGTTTCATTGCGTTGCATTGTTTGTCACATTGGCGATAAATCCATTAAGGGAATAGCCATAGCTGCTTATGCCTATAATAGGATAAACCTTATTTATCACTATTAATTTATTTGCTGTATATGCATTGTGTGAGTAAATTGCAAAGATGGAAAAAACGATTACCAGAAGCAGGATGCCGTAGACTATATACCTCTTATCCTTTAACCTATCTGCTTCGCCTTCGTCTCCTTTGCCGTAATAAACAGCAAGCAGTAGAGGAATATATGCCAAGCCGTATATCGAGATGTTGCGCCACGAGAGGAAGAAGATGAATATGGGCGCCAAGGCGATGAGCAATCTGGCGCTCTTCGAATAGAGATAGTATACAAGCATCGAGAATAATAATACTGTTATTGGAAGAATAGACAAATAAGTATGTGAAACTGGATAAAATGCGTAAAAGAACTGGGCTATATTCTGTCCAAAGAAAACCAGGGAGTGCGTGCCGAGTATGCCAAAGATATCGCTGATGAATGCGCTTGGAGATAAGATTATAAAAACCGCATTAATGACTAGGAATGACACTGCGGTGCCAAAGACCTGCATGCCTAGCCCTCTTTTTCTGTTGAATGTCATAATGTAGAAGAAAGGTAATGCAAACCATGCAAGCTGCGTGACACTTGCTGCAATGCCAAGAAAGATTCCAGGGAGGAAGCTGTGTTTAGCAAATATATAAGCCAATAATACAAAAATACTAACAATAAATACATTATAAACACCTGCCAATGAGTAGCAAGCAATGAGCCATATAGATAAAGGTATAAACAAATTAAGATTCCTTCCTGAATGAATGTAAATAATTGCTGCTGCCGAAATTACAAAGAAGATAAGCAGTGCTATGAAAGGCATAAATGAGTAGCTGCCAATGCCCTTTGCAACAAATGGTACATACACAAGGAAGCTCAGCGCAGGATATGCATAAAAGTCTTCATAGGAGCCGTTTAGAAGAACTATAGGAAATACATGCCTCGCATTTTATATGGGCTGCATACTTGATATATATGGATTAATACCGTGAAGTGTAAGGTATGCTGAATAGTAGTTTGCTGCAAGCTCATCAACGCCATTCCATGGAACATTCACGAAACCGTGCATAGATATATAGGCGAGATTAGATACAAGTATAGTAAGACGCAGGGCATATAAGATGCCAAGCGACCTGCATAAACCTTGCATGCAAAGTAGATAAAAAGCAAAGATATAGAAGTGGCAAGCGTTACAAGAAGAAATATCCTTACAATATTCAAGTAAGCATCAGATGTAGCATGAATATATGCAAGGCTGAACAGAGAGATTATAACAACCAATGAGATTGCAAGCACAAGGTATAATGGTTTCTTGCCCAGCGTGTCTGAAAACAGGAAAAGGAGATATTTAAAGATATTGATAGAAGGAGGATTTCGCTTGCTTCTGTGCATTGGAAGCCCAAAAAATTTACATATTTGCAGCATTTTTGCAACGCTACAGCTTTGATTCTATGCCTGCTGCAGTGCTGCTGCTATTACTTGCTCAAGGTAGCTTCTGGCGTTGGAAAGGTTCTCATTTGAACCTAGCAACGTTGCTGTTACAGTATAAACACCTTTATGCATTGTAATTGAATACAGCCCCCCAGGTTGTGAAGTTATGTAGATCCCTGCATACCCAGAAGGTAGTGCAGGTATGCTTATAGCTGTGCTATTGAATGTGTAATTTGTTATGTATGAATATGCATTGTATGCGCTGTTGTTATTAGAGTATCTTAGCATTCTTATTATTAGTGTCTCATTGCTATTGTTTGGAAAAGAGTATACTGCTAGATAGCTACTAGTCAGATTGCTTTCGAGCTGCTGGATAAGTGGAGCTGATGTCACTGAAATAATATGTGCTCCTGCGATGATTGGGGGCCGCAGAGATGAATTCGCTGCAGATGTTGTGCTTGTTGTTACAGGTACGGCCCCAGTATGATACCAAACCACAAATACCACCATTACTGCAATTACAACCAATACTGCAACGGCATACAAAAGAATCTTTTTTTTGTGTTCTTTGCCATCCATATAATCATCTCGATACGCAGCCTGAAGGCGAACATGCATTTAGAGGAGGGGTAGTGAAACAATTATCAAATGATTCATTAGTACAGTAAACTACTGTAAAGCAGCCCCCGCCGTATTCCTGACATGACGATGTTTGACTACAACAGACCCCGGTCCAATTGAGGGGACACGCATTATACACTATGTGACCACCAGTACAATAGGGTATAGTGGTTGTTGTTGAAGTTGATGATGTTGAGGTGGTTGTTGAGGTTGTGGTTGATATGCACGTATAACAAGTGCGACAGCCCGCATTCTGCTGATCGATACTGCAAGCACCCTTAAGCTGCTGTGGATAACCTGGGCAGGAGCTGCAGCTGCTGACATATTGAGCATGACATGTGTAGCAACTTATTGAAGTTGTTACTGAGGTTGTTGAAGTGGTGGTTGTAGTTGTGGTTGATATGCACGTATAACAAGTGCGACAGCCCGCATTCTGCTGATCGATACTGCAATAGGTCTTAGACTGCTGTGGATAACCTGGGCAGGAGCTGCAGCTGCTGACATATTGAGCATGACACGTGTAGCAACTTATTGAAGTTGTTACTGAGGTTGTTGTTGAAGTGGTGGTTGTTTTTGATGTTGTAATTGAGGGTGAATATGTTGTAAATGTTGTTGAGGTTGATGAAGTGGTGGTTGTTTTTGATGTTGTAATTGAGGGTGAATATGTTGTAAATGTTGTTGAGGTTGATGAAGTTGAGGATGTTGTTGAAGTTGAGGATGTTGTAGTAGAAGTCGTAGTTGACGTTGAGGAGGTTGTTGATGTGGTAGAGTAGAAGTTGGCTTGTTCTGTTATTGGGCTATTCATTACAACTGTTGCTGTTATACTATTGCCTGTGTAGCTTCCTGCGCCACTACCTGTCCAGTTTTTGAAGAACCACATACTTGCAGGGGTTGCACTTATGCCTACGCTGTAACCTGTATAATACCAATTATTTCCGCCAACGGGCGGTGTTGTAGAGCCTGCACCACTTGGATTTACTACCATTGAAAGGTAATACTGTAGGTTATATGTTGCTATTACTGTGCAGTTTGATACAGCAACAAATGAGCCAGATTGATTTGTTAAGCCGCAGCCAATTATTGAATTATAAACATACCTTGCATTACCTGCAGTGCCCTGCGGTATTGGTGAGTAGAAAGCATATGTGTGTTTGCTATTCTGAGCATATGCAAAGGTAACAGGCAAGCTTGTATAAGTATATTGTGTGCCGTCAACAGACAACACTGTTTGTGTGGTGCCTGTCATGCCGCTTACGCTGAATGTTATGTAGATAGGTGGCGCAAATGTTAATGTTGTGTTTGCAGATACATTGCCAAATGTTGCAAATACTTTTACCTTTCCAGGCTGCAAGCCTGTTATATAGGTATAAGCATTTCCGCTGCTATCGGTTGTTGCTACACTAGGATTAAATTTTACTGATTGGTTTGCTGTAAAGTTAATTGTTGCACCACTTATAGGATAGCCAAGCAGTTTTACATTTGCTATTACTTGGTCTGGTATGCCTGTTGCTGTTGTTGAGTTTGCTGCACTTATACTAATACTCAATGTTGTACCAGCAAGCAAAGGAGAAGCGTGTGAATTAAAATTGCCAACATAGGTTTGCCTCTGCGAAGAAGAGCATGCTGTTGCATTGCCGCTTGGGCAAGGAATCGCACTTAGGTAAAGCTTTCCATTTACAAGCGTGCCCGTCGATATCGCCTTTATTGGCAGTGTTACATTGCATATAATCGCTCCGCCTGGCAATACATAGCTTGGCAGGCACTTCCCATTTACAGTGCCTATATTGCTTATGTTAATGCTAACCTGCGGATTTACTATAGGATACTGCTGCGTATTTGTAAGAAACAATGCGATTTTAGAAGAAATAGAGTTTGAACCAAGGATCATGTCCTGGCAATAAGCACCATATACAAAGGAGCATGAATTTGGAGCAATTGCAGACGGCGCATATATAAATATATAGAGAAGTACTGCAACGATCAAGGCAAGGAGTAATGCCCATCCATATACAAGAAAGTATTCTAAGGTAGACTGGCCTTTTCTGCCCCTTTTAAAGTCTTTATAAGCAGATATTTTGCCAATCATTTAGTAGCCTGCAAAGCTTATAATTTCTATTAGGTACTCTTACATATTTAAATATTATCTATATAGACAACTTTTTTCAATATTCTAATTGTATCACAGCAATTTAGTGCCCACTTTCCTTTATTTTCTATTCCATAAGTATTTCAAGTTACATTAGCTTAAAAGTTCAAAATTGAACGCTGGGGGTGGGAATCGAACCCACGGAGGCCATTTCTGGCCAAACAGCTTAGCAGGCTGCCGCCCTTTAGTGGGAA
>OGCG01001062.1_pt1 | contig 14491 bp, 14 predicted proteins | sample 1570061 | NCBI WGS metagenome assembly OGCG01 (sample SAMN06268698, study PRJEB24515) | hot springs metagenome | isolation source: Joseph's Coat, Yellowstone National Park, Washington, USA | place: USA:Joseph's Coat, Yellowstone National Park, Washington, USA
GTTATATTAATACTAATGGGCATTCTTGCCCTATTTGGAATGAGCCTATGGCAAGTCATATAAGAAAAAATGAAATTGGTTTGATTGTTACCTTGCTTCTATTGTTAGCAATAGTTGGATTTAAGCATATCTTTTCTTTCTACAACATTGGTTCAGCAGGACAAATACAGCAAACAGTCTATATTAACACATATGCCTATCCATCACTTGCTCAGCTACCTGCCACTGTTTATTATCAATTCGATTCATCATATAAGATTGTGTCCGGCAGTTGTCAAACACAAGTAGAATACTTTAATTTAGGTCAGACAATTATGGAACTTGATGCTCCAGTTAGCAATAATCCATCAATTCAGCCAATTTCACAAGAGTATGTAAGTCCAAGCCAGCAGGGTGTTGATCTTGCGGTATGTATTATAAGTTTGCCAATACAACAGTATAACACAACATCAGGTACACTTTACTTAACAGCATCAGCAAATGGCTATACAAATCAGGTATCTGTTCAATTGTTAATACCTTCGCAGTATTCAGAAGAATATGAAGGTTATCCTAGCTTCTTATTGGTAACAATACCAATTGGTTCGGCTACAGCAACTTCCACTACCTCAACGACAACAACTACTATTCCGACAACATCAACTATACAGACAACTTCTACTATACCAGCAACATCTACCATACCAACAACATCAACAACTAGTATATCTACTACTACAATTCCACCATCAACTCAGCAACCACCAATTTCGCAATCAAACTTCTTTAGCAATATTGCTTCTGCTATTCAGTCATTTATTAACTCAATAATTCAAGTGTTTGCTAAATGGTTTGCTATTTAAATGGTGATAATATGAAAAAGAAAGACATAAGATTAATTGTTGCAGGCATAATAATACTGGCTATACTTGTGATATTAAAAACAGGACTTTTAGCGATAAGTGGAATTATACCACCATTCCCTGTTGTGAATCTTCCATCACAAAGTGGCTGTCCAGCACCAGCTATGTATGGTCTTGCCTATCAGAATGGATTTGGAAATCCACCATATATTAACCAGAGTATTGGTTATTGTTATCCAATAACTTATATGCCAGGAGTAAATAGTTCTTGCACTTTCAATCCAATTTATGGTAGGTGGGATGGAGTTGCTGAAGAAGGTTTTTATACTGCTTGCTTACCAGCAAACTATTCAAACCAAACAGAGATAAAGAATGCAATTAACTTTAACAATAATCAAATAGAAGAAGCAATAACTCAAATTAATGAAGCCGTCTCTTCGTATGATAATAACTGCAATGGTCAACCAGTCTCATCACTTGGAATCCCACCACTTAATTATTCAAACTGGCAGAATTATATTTATAAATGTGTTCCTCCAACAAGTACAAATGGAGCAAATGCAAATGAAGCGTATGATACTGAGCAACTAATTAAATTGCTGCAAGAAACAAACTCATATATTCAATCACATGAAGTCACAACCAGCACAACAACTACAGTTACTACAACTATAGCAACTACAAGTACAATTACACCGCAAACACAAACATTACCACAAGCACCACCAACAATGGTACCACCAATTTCTTCAGCAACAAACTTCTTCTCTACAATATCAACATCTATTCAGTCATTTTTACTAAGTGTCTTTAAAAACTTTAGAGCTTGGTTTTCATTCTCTCCAACAATATTCTCTGTAGGATTATCAGGAGCATCACTTAACACATCATCTAACACAACATACGTAAACAAAACAATAACTGTTAATATAGCAATAACATTAAATAGTTCTCAGTTAACAAAACCGTGGACATCTGGTGCAACATTTGTTCAAGAGACATTTTGTGGTAGTTATATATATTATAATAACACACAAAACTATGCCTACCAAAGTAGTTTAGTAAATATGACAACGGCAAATTATAACAATGTTATTAATTTTATTCCAACAAAAACTGGTGTATATGTTGCAGGTGTTTCATGTCAGACAACAAATACAACATACAGTAATGGTAATTGGTCAGCTTGGAGTACACCAAAAGTAATACTACTCCAGCAAGTGCCATTTGCAGTAATACCACAAACAACATCAACAAGTGCAGCATCATCAACAAGCACCAGTTCTGCAAGCAGTAGTAGTGGCATACCTGCAACAGTTCCTACTGTTGCACAGACACCTCCACCAACAATAACAATAACAAATGCATCATTCTTTAACTCAGTAGTTTCATCAATCCAGAGTTTCATAAACAATATTATTAGCTTCTTCAAAAGGTGGTTAATATGGTAAAGAAAAGAATATATTTTGCTTTGAAGGATGGCACACTAACGAAGCACAGTAGACTTATAGATGCGATAGAAGAGGTAGGTAAAGCAAAAAAGTGGGCAAAGATATTTAATAGTAAAGATCCAGATGAAATAATGTTATACTTTGATGATGGTGAGTAAGCATGAATAAAATCTTGCTTACTTTAGTCTTTCTTGTCTTATTAGTTAGTATAACTCATGCAACAAGCAATACAATAGCAAGCAATACAAATTTGATAATCAAGGGACTACCATACGGCATCGGTTTAAACTTAACATTGCTTTCTGGTTGGTATACAATTAACGGAACGACAGCAACAACTAATTACAATATTCACTTTATAACACAGAATGGCAATACGATAGTAACAATACCGAGTTATATCAAACCAACTTATGGATCTAACTTATATTTTAACTCAGCAAGTCTTCTTTCACAAATAGTTTTAAGTGGTCGAATATGGGTATATAATTTATCAGATACTTCTCTAAGTGTTGCTTCTGGACAATTAGTTTATGGACAAAACAATATACTTGTGTTTTATTCACCATTTAATCTGACTAGCTTTTACTTAAATGAAACTAAACAACTTGAATCACTTGGCGTATCAATCAACAGCAGTATTATCACTACTCTTAATAATTTAGCAACAAACAATACTATAAACTTAAACAACATTTTAACTGCAAACCAAATTAAAAGTATTATTTCTTCAAATACTTTTGGAACGAACCTAAACACTAGCTTGATTGCTTATAGAAATATTTCAAAAACCATACCATATGGATATATTAAATTATCAAGAAATTATTTATCTGCAAACAAGGCAGTTAATTTCTCTGTTTTTAATAGTAGCCAGAGAACTCTTTATATTGTTGAAGCAAACGTGATAAAAGCATCACCACAGCTCTGTGTTGATACGAATCTTGGTGATGTCTGCACAACTACAAACCAAACAACACCAGTGCCTCTTGGCGTGCCTGTTATAAATGGTCATTTCGGATTAACACAGAACGACTGGTATCCTTTAAATGTGTCTTTTAAGTCTTTTCTGCTTGCCAACAATATTGCTTCTTGGAATGTTACGATAAAAGATATAACAAATGGCACGATCTTATTTAATCAGATAATTAGTAGCAAAAATATCAATGTAACTAAAAACTACAAAATTCCAGTAACACAGCAGGTAGAAATGACTATTAAAACAAGTGGTGACCAAAACTACACATCGTTGGTTGAAGACCCTGTAACTGTTCCTACGGGTATTCAAGCATATGTTCCAGTAAACATAACCAATAGCCAAACCTCAGCCACACCCTCGCCGTTCCAGCAGATGATAAATATAACCGAGAGCACATTCGGTAATTACATAGCTTATAACAACAACTTCGCCAACTTTGAATACTTCTATACCAACGGCACAATAATCCCAGCTTGGATAGAAAGCAACAGCTCAGGCAAGCTGATTACCTGGGTTAAGCTTACGCCAAGCATACCAGCAAACGGCAAGCTAACTATATACCTTGGCTTTGCAAGCAAAACTACAAACCTTCTAAGCTCAAGCGGAACAAGTGGCATAGGCGAAGCACCCCAATTGTCATGTCCAAACCCTGCCAATACTACTAGTTGTTCTACCTATGCACAGTATGATGATGGAGCTAACGTATTCAACAATTATTGGAATTTTGCTGGAACAAGTTTGCCAAGTGGGTGGACACAAAGTAATGGGGGAGTAACAAGTTGGAGTGTAAATAATGGTGTGAGTGTTTCTGAACCAAGTTCTGGTTATCAAAGTGTATATTATAATACAACACAGCAGACGCTATCTTCAACAGGAATAGTATTTGATATTTATGGTAGTTATTCCACACCTTCAGTAAATGGTGGATTTGGAATGCCTTATATCCTTGATGTTCAAACATTTTCCACTGTTGTAACAATTAATGGTTCTATAAATAAATTCACTCTTATTGTTTTTGATGGAGGTTCTAATTTTGTGAATACTCCTGTTACATTCTCAACAGTAAAGCAAGTTTGGACGTTCTATTCAATAGGAAGTGGAATAGTATTGCTCAATAATTACACTAACCCAACAGTTAATAATAAAGAATTTAGCACACTAACAGCAAATATGGGTATCACTCAAAACTCTGGTGCAACAGCAACGATTTTTGTTCAGTGGTGGAGAACAAGAACAGTTCCGCCTAATGGTGTTATGCCAAGTGTAAGCTTTGGTTCTCTTGTTTCACTATATACACCACCAAAAGTCTCACTTTCAGCAAACGCAACAACACTAGACTACGGACAAACATTCAAGCTAATAGGCAACGTTACGGGTGGCACAGCACCATACACATTTCAGTGGGCACTCAACAACTCAGGCACATATCAAAACATAACCTCAGCAACCTCAAACACATTCATTCCTTCAATTTTAGGAGCAGGAACATACAAGTTTAACCTCTATGTTAAAGACTCACACCCAACTCTTGTTCTATCAGCACCAATCACAGTAACAATTAACAAAATACCAATTCCTTCTGCTACTTTCTCTACAAATACATTTACATACAACGGAGTCATACCTACAATAACATTTACATTTAACACAATAAATAATCAGATACCTCCTGCAGTTGTTTCGTTACCATCAGCATCAGCTGGAACTTATACAGTTAGCAACACTGCTGGCAATGCGAACTATACGAGCACCACATTCAGTGTAAATGCTGTAATTAATCAAAATAGCACATATCCTTTCACCTTGACAGCAACGCCAAGTGCGAGTTATACTTACAATGGAGTTGGAATAAAAATAGCATATAGTATATCATCATATCACAATCAGCTTGCAGGCAATCTTTATTTGAATAATGCACTTATTACTTCAGTTATAACTTCAAACACTTATGTAAGCAGTGCGACTGCTGGAACTTATGCTTTTGTATTTAACTCTTTAGGAAACACAAACTACACTGCAAAGTCTACAAATATTACTATAACAATTAACAAAGCAACGATCCCTTCTGCTACTTTCTCTGCAAATACATTTACATACAACGGAACTATACCTTCTGTAGTCTTTACCCCTAACACTGTTAATAATCAAATTGCACCAGTAGCTGTCTCACTGCCTTCTGCCTCTGTTGGAGCTTATACTTTGTCTCATACCTTTGGCAATAATAACTATACAAATACGACTTTCAGTATTAATGCAATAATTAACAAAGCTACAATACCTTCTATAACTTTCTCAAGCAATACATTTACTTATAATGGTTCAGTTCCAACAGTAATCTTTACACCAAATACTTTTGGTAATCAAATACCTGCAGTAACAGTATCTTTACCTTCTGCTTCTGCAGGAGTTTATACCTTATCTCACACATTCGGTAATGGCAACTACTTAAACACAACCTTTAGTATAAATGTTGTGATAAATAAAGCGACACCTTTACTTTCTCTCAATCTGCCAGCAAACTTTACATATAACGGCACAGCAGTATCAATACCTTTCTCAATTAACACATTTAATAATCAAGTTATAGCTAATGTTTTACTGAATGGTGCTTTAGTTAAAAGCACAAGTACATCAAACTCAATAAATTTGGCTTCTGCTGGTGTCTATAATATAACATTCACAACAAGAGGCAATGCAAACTACACAGCAAACAGCATAACGAGGTTCTTCAAAATTAACAAAGCAACAGTAAAGAACCCATTCATAGAGGCAAGCTTGCAGAATGGGCAACTTTATCAGATAAATGGCACAGGTTCAATGAATATAACTTCAACAGGAAGCATAACAATATCGGTACAACTTAAAACAATAAATAGTCAGTTGCCAGCATCACTTTACTTAATGAAGCTGATAAACGGCAAGAAGGCATTCCTCAACGGCACACTCATCAACGCAAGCAACGAAGCACTGCTAAAGCCAAATATCACAACAAAATACTTTGCACAAGAAACATTCTACTTGCAGAAAGGCATATATGAGTTTGAATTTAACAGCACTGGCAACCAAAACTATACTGGCTTTGACCCAGCATTTATAGTTAATCAGACAGAAAACTCACAAGCACCATCAAGCACAGGAGGGGGTGGCGGAGGTGGTGTGGTAATAATAAACACAGCACCAACTACAACAACGATTCCACCAGCAAACAGCACATTATCAATAACACCAGTAGCACCAACACCACAGCTACCTTTCTTTAGCTTCAATCTTGGAGCAAATATAGTATCAGAAAGCATTTTGCAGATGATTTACTTGCCTTCAATCAGCTTTGTTATTCAATCATATAAGATAACAATTCCAATTTGGGTTATTGCATCAGTAATACTTGCTGGCTCAGCACTTTATGAATATAAGCACAGAAAGGTAGAGAACGGACACTATTTAATGATTGGTGTATTAGTTCTGGTATTCTTCTGGCTTGTATTCTTATCAATAGGGTGATAAAACGAGACTTAAAAGCAAAGAAGATAACCACATAACTAAGACAATAAAAGATATTCTTAAGCAAAATGATGGCAAGAGAGTATTGTTCAATTTAGTAACAAAAGATAGAGCAAAAATCGATGATTTAACTTTTGAGGAAGCTGGTGACAGATTGGTTTTCAGAACTACTACTGGTATCTTATTTATCATAGAACCAGAAGAAATCACAGAAATTAAATATTATGCTTATGGGAACGGAACACCCCATAAGAAGTGAGAACATGAACGCAAAGATAAAAGCACTAGGATGGAAGGCTATAGTGACTGCCTTTGTCCTAACGATCCTAGCGTGGCTAGGAATCTTTGCCTCAGTAGCAAGCGGCACCTACCTCTTCCTATATCTGCTAGTAGTCACATTTGTGGTGCTAGCGATATACGACGTGGCAAGAGGGAAGAAGGTGAGGACAGTAGAGGACTTGGTGGCTGGCATAGCATCAGGTCTAGTGCCTTTCTTTGGCATTAGCCTTGCCTTTGCGGGCAATGGTATGCTGGCACTAGAGTTTCTCGTTGTAGAAGCCATCTTCATCTTCCTTGGTGGCTATATCGGCTCTGAGGTTAAAGTCTGAATTTGACTTTTTGGGAGGCGTTGCCTCCCTTTGTTTTGCTAATTTCTTTTAGATTTTGCTAATTTTGATATCTTAAAGTTTGTGGCTATATTTCTTCCTCGTTATTTTGAAGATTTTGTATATTCCAGTAAAAAGTGGTAAAACGAAAGGTATTTAAATATACAAGGTATATATAATATATGGTGAGAAAATGGCGATCCAAACCAAAAGCTGGTTTGAGGTAAGTAAGGATGGACTAAAGAAGCTACAGCTCGGTAAACCTAAGCACTATGCGATACGTGAGCTACTGCAGAACGCAATGGATGAGGACGTAACAAGAATAGAGGTAAAGTCTAACTATGATAAAGGCTTGGCAGAATTCACAATCATAGATAATAGTCCGATTGGCTTTAGAGATATAACCGATGCATATACACTCTTTAAGCCAACCTACAAGCAAGTTGATCCGCAGAAGCGTGGCAGGTTTAATCTTGGCGAAAAGCAAGCCTTTGCGATTTGTGAAGAGGCAAAGGTAAAGACAACAAAAGGAACAATAATCTTTGACAAGAAAGGAAGACACACGAGTAGTCAGAAAACAGAGATTGGAACAGAAGTAAGTGTGAAAATAAAAATGAGTAAAAGCGAGTATGACTCGATTTTAGATGAAATAAGCCGTTACATCATGCCCAAAAACATACAATACATAATAAATGGCAACGAGATACCACACAAACAACCAAAAGACACATTCACAGCAAAACTGCTTACAGAATTTGAAAAAGATGGCATAATGAGACAAGCAGAAAGAGAGACAGTCGTAGAAGTATATGAAGAACCAGATAGAAAAATGCTATATGAAATGGGAATACCTGTAGTAGATATTGACTGCGATTATTCATTAAACGTTCTACAACGTGTTCCACTCGGCATAGATAGAGAAACAGTTCGTCCAATCTTTCTAAAAGAACTATATGCAGAACTACTTAAGCACACTGCAGAATACCTACCAGAAGAAAGTAGTGGAGCAACGTGGGTTAGAACTGGCTTGTCTTTAACAGATAGAATGGACAAAAAGACAGTAGAGGCTGTTATCAAAAAGAGGTATGGAGAAAAGGCTTTAGTTGCGAATCCTTCTGATCCACGCTCAATTGATGATGCAATTGCTCATGGCTACCATATTATCAGAGGCAGTGAAATGAGTAAAGAAGAGTGGCAAACAGTCAAAGCATTTGATGTTGTCCAAACAACTTCTGATGTGTTTGAATATAATGTAAAAGATGTGCCATCAATAACAGAATTAACTCCAGATATGCAAGCATTCAAAGAACTAACAGAGAAAATAGCAAAGGAGGTATTTGGCATATCTGTAGCTGTGGACTTCTTTAAAGATAGTCGTGTGATTGTTGCTCAGTATGATAATTTAATGAAAACTGTGTCTTTTAACCTAGCTAAGTTGGATATAACTCGACCATACAAGGTTGAGACAATAGCAGTCATATTTCACGAGTTGGCTCATGAGTTTGGCAACCACACAGAAGAATCATACCACGAAGCACTATCAAAAGCGTGTGCCAAGCTGTGGCTTGATTATGCTCAATAGGTGATAAAATGGCAATACAGGAAGAAAGTGATAAAGAAATTATTCGAAGAGCAGTTTTTGATTTATTCGTTGAATATAATAAAAACTATGGCTCTATTAAAAAATACAAAAGAAAAGGAAATTTAATAATTGAAGCAAGAACAGGTGGCTGGTCTGAAAATGAAGATGCAATAGCAAAATTTACTAAAACAAAATTAAGTTTTGCAGATATTGAATGGTGGTTCTTTTATGAGTGGAGGCGTGGAGGTTATTTTAAATGGAAAATTCCTTTGTTGTTTGTAGAATGAGGTTGATAAAATGGCAACACCAGAAGAATTTAAAGAATTGCTACGTAATTCAAATACAAATCCAAATACAATGCTTAAAGTAATCACACCCTCAACTGTGCTATTCTGTAAATTACAAGACTTGCAATGCCAGTATACGCAGGATGTGATTATGATAGTTGGTGCAATTACTGCTGTTGGCTTATACTTTGCTATCAAATCTGTAATAGAAAAGCACCATGCTAAAAAGATTGCTATTGAAAGAGAAGAGAATATTTTAAGCCTCCATGAAGGTATAAGAAATAGGAAAAAATGGTGATAAAATGGCATACGAACTAGCTAAAAAGTATGTATACGATTGGAACGACGTAAGCTTAGCATGGCTTAATAGACAAGACGCATTTGAAGTGGATGGCGACAAGCACATAGTCATTTGTTATAGCTTTAGAAGCCTGCTAGAATGAGGTGATACGATAACAGATCAACGCAAGATCTACGTTGGCTACTGCCGTGTAAGCACCTACCTGCAAGTAATTAAAGGCGTAAGCCTAGAAGAGCAGAAGGAAGAGATACGCAGGTGGTGCAACGCAAACAACGCAGACGTAGAGATAATAGTAGATGAAGGCAAGTCTGGCAGAGCAAGACGAGAAAACTATGAGAAGGCGTTAGATAAAGTGCTAAACGGCACAGCACCAGACGGCAGAAGCTATGCTGGTTTAGTTGGTATATCATTATCAAGAATAGGTAGAGACGCAATCAAGCTAAGAGAAGATGTAGATAAGCTTGAGAAAGCAGGAAAGGAACTTGTCTTAATAAGAGAAGGTGGCGTGCTTGATAGATCTACTGCAACTGGCAAATTAATCTTTAATATTCTTGCAGATTTTGCTGAGTTTGAGCTAGAAAATACAAGGGAAAGGCTTTATAACGGCTATCGTTATGTAATAGAGCACCCAGAAGAACTAAAAAGAAGAGGCAAGAAGCCAATTGGCAGACCAAAGACACAATTACCATTAGAAGCCATAAAGAAGCTTAGAGAAGGCGTACCAAAGACAAAAGTAGCAAGTGAATACCATGTAGGTATGCGTGTAATTTATAGAACTTGCAAAGAATTAGGTATTGATGCTGGTGATAGGGTGAGCAGATGAAAAAGGTAAAAACCTTTGAGGAGTATGAAAGTTTGGCATACAGAGTAATGGAATATCCCGCAAGCAAGACTATAGAATATCTAGCAAACGAACTACTAAGGCATGCAGAGGAGATAGCAAAAGAGGCTAAAGGCATAACAACATACAGCAAAGATGCAAGGTATGAGACACTGCAAGAGAAGCTGGGCGATCTACTTTTATGCTTAACTGAGTTATCAAAGTATGCGGTTTATTTAAATGATGATACCCATGCTCCAAACTCTGCTTTGAAATACATAGCTTGCAAGAGCCTAAACAAGCATTCCATAAAAATGGAAGAAATGCGTTAGTTTTGTCGTCGATATTTTTGAATTTTGCGTTTAAATGAGCAAATTTAAGTGATTTGGCTAAGCGATAAGGATATCGAATTGCCCAGAAATCGTTTAAAATAACGCAATTATTTGCAAGTTTTTAACCAGCTTCATAAAATTGGCTTAGAGGGCATATCGGATAGTATATTATGACCTTGCTTGCTGGATCTGCGGTTTTTGGGTTTATGAGAGCCTTCTGGCTAACCTTCGTCTGTATGCTTGTTATAACGCCTTGCTTTAACTGTCTAAGCACCAGAAGCCATTCCTCGCTAATATTAAGCGTTGTAAGAGCGTTGGCGTTGGTATCATCGATTGTAGAAACAATAAGATAATCAACCTGCTCTAGCAAAGTGCTGTCTACCTTCTTTGCCGACTGCGTTGCAAAGACAAGGTTGACCATGCTTTTTCTGTACTTCGTTGCGAGCTGTGTTATCGTATCTCTTATGCTTGCTTTGCCCGTTGCTGGAGCAAGACTATCTATTTCATCGATTGCTATAAGTATGCCTTGGTCGTTTTTAAGGTAAGTTTGTGCCTTTCCGTTTGTTTCAAGATACGTTTTTATGTCAAGCACAGCAGTAGTTAATATGATTTGTATGTAAGCGTTATAAATCTGAGTTATATAGTCATCGTCTTCTACATTCCTAAGCTTGCCTCTCACCACAACAGCTTCATTTTCTGCAAGTTCTTTTAAGATATTAAGTCCTTTAGTAGGATCATCAGTAATAATGCCAGCACGCAGTCTTGACTTTATACGATAGAATATGGTCTTGACGTTGCTTTCTTTTATCTTTTTCATAGCATTCATTAAATCTGACCACGTATATATGTTTTCGTTGATTACGGAGAGTAGCAGGTCTGCGTTGGCGTCGTTGTCTGTTAAGCCGAGCAGGTTGATTAATGCAGATATGGCATCCATTTTGCTATATTTCATAATCTGCCTTATGTCACTATAAGAGATAGAAAAGTAGCTATCGATATTTGTATCTTGCTCATTGTGTAATATTTCTGGTGCAATGACTTTGAGTTTAAGACCTTTTGGTTTAAGTCCAAATTGCGACAAAAATTCAGTTATAAAAGCTTGATACTGTGGTGGTTTGGTATAAGCAAAAGGGTGCCTATGTGTATGAAATTCACCATATGGATCTATAATCAGAATCGGCAGATGAAAAGCATAGTGATATGCATCAATAAGGATGCCCATATCAACCGATTTGCCACTACCTTTTCTGCCAAGCACAGCAAAAACCTTACTCTGTCTCTCTACTTTTCCACCTAGCTTTACAAAAGCACCAACATCAATTACAACTGGGTTATAAAGAGAATATTCTGGCGACTTAAAACCGATTAAAATCTGATTTGGTTTAATGGTAAACGGTTCTTCCTCTTCTACCTCTTCTTTAAAAAGCTTACTGCGAAGCACTTGCGTTGAATAGCTCGTATCTGAAGCTGGCAATAAATACTCAAGTTTAATCTTTCTATTATTAATAAGCTCTTTTATTTGCCATTTTGCAAGATAACTCATAAGTTTTCTCCCTCTTGCCACCACTCTTTGAAGCTCAGCACATGCTTATATTTAGCATTATACTGCTTAAAGAAATTTATGACTTTTGGCGAGTTAATTGGCTCTCGCAGGAAGTCGATATTCTGCTTTAATATCCTTCTGAATGGGTTCTCTGTTAGCGTCTCTATTTTATCAACCTCATTTCTTACGTAGCCTGATTGCGACGTGTGCCTCGAGTTCTTAGGTGAGTATATCTTTGCAAAGTCTACTAAATGGTAGAAGCTGTAAAGCTTTGCAAGGTATGAGTCGTGGACCAGATTTGCGTATTCCTCTGCGTTAATCTTCTTATTCTTTGCTTCGTCTAATATAAGCTCGTTGAATAGCTTTTCTTCGTTAATTTGCGGGTTTGCTTTGAATATCATTGTAAGCGTTGTTGCAAAATCAAAAAGCAAGTTCTGTGTTACTTTTCCTATAACTGAGTAATAATTAGGGTTTATAATTATTGTATCATATTTATCCGCCATCGCAAGCATCTTTTCAAAAAAATTAAAGCTAGGATAAACATCTCCTTGTTGGTAAATTAGCTTGTCTCCTTGAAAAGTTGCTTTAAAAAGTAAAGGTTGAAAATAACCGTGCATGTTAAATCTGAAGGCATTTGCTAAGATCAAATATTCTGAAATTCCGTTATATGACTGCAAGAATGCTGTCCTATACCAAAAAATTATATTATAATAGCTGAATTTATACATATCTAAGCTCACTCCATCGCTACGACTTAAGAATACTAGACGCATCATTTGATCACCTTAATTTTTATCAATTACTTCAAAGTTTTTATGATTTCTGCTTACAAAGATTGCCACGTTTTCAGCAATACTATATAGTGGGATAAGAAATACACCCCAATATTTTTTGCTTTTATACGAACCATATATATATGAAGCCCAGAAATATCCTGCACCCAACCAGAAGAACAAACTTAACCATATTGGGAAATTAAAGTACAATATCCACAATGGAAAGACTAACCAACCACTAAGCCAACCAAGATTCCACAATATAAGCCTCCAGATAACAAAGATCTTCATTTTAGAATTTGTTTTTCCAACATAACCACTGATACCTTGGTACCACCTACTCCTTTGCTTGAAAAAATCCCAAATACTGTTAGGTGATTTAATGCTAACTTTTGTCTCTGACTGCCAGGATAACTGTCTATACTTAACTACTTTGGAAGCAAAAACAAAATCTTCTGTTAAACTCCTAATTTCATAACTTTTAGAATCCTTTAAGAATTGCCCTTTTGCAATTAATAGTTCTCCGTGAAGCCCTATCAATGGCTTTTTAAGCACCCCTGTAAAGAACCTAAAGATCATTAAATCATCAAAATATCTTATCCAATCAGCTAAATAAGTAAATGTGCTTTTTCCTTTTCTTGGTACTAAAATTGGATTTGAAGCAACATAACCTTTCTCTTCATAATATGGTATTTCATAAAGAAATTTGTCGTCCAATATTAAATTGTCATCATCTAAGAAAATAAACCAATTTTGTTCTCTTTTTGCGTCAATTTTATTAATGAAATATGATATGGCTCTGCCTTTTCCTACCAAATTTTGATTATATGTGCTTGGGACTTCAATTATGTCAGTGTTTTTGTGTGATGCTATTTTCTCTTTTATTTCTCCTTTGAGTTCTGCACCTTCATTTATAAGAATATGTATTGTATATTCTCCATCAAAGAGTCTAATTAGATTATCAAGACTTTCAAACAAAGACACTTTTACTGATTTGTTTGCTATTGAAACTAAAACGAATTCCACATTTTTTGCTTTCTTCTGTGAGTGCTTTGATTTATAAACAAGATTGGCATATATTCCCATCAAAGAAAAAATAGCAAAACTTGTCCAACAAAATATTGCTATTGCTTTTAGAATGTTTACACCAACCCACATTATTGTCATTTTTATCACCCCATATTAGACCCTTCTTGCCCTTCTTCTTTTGTAGGTTCTATATCTGCTGATTCTTTACTTTTACTTTCTTCTGGTGCTTCTGTCTGCTCTGTTTGATCTATATTATTATCTGCATTTCCTTCATTATCTGTTATTCCCAGCATATTCTTTATTTTATTCCATATTCCCATCTTCATCACCTTCATCTTCAACATCACCTATATCTTCATTTTCATCTATACCTTCATCACCAAAATCTTCCTCACCCTCTTCATCGCTTGGCTCTTCGCCTGCTTGCCCTTCTGGTTCTTCTG
>OGCG01001063.1_pt1 | contig 14477 bp, 17 predicted proteins | sample 1570061 | NCBI WGS metagenome assembly OGCG01 (sample SAMN06268698, study PRJEB24515) | hot springs metagenome | isolation source: Joseph's Coat, Yellowstone National Park, Washington, USA | place: USA:Joseph's Coat, Yellowstone National Park, Washington, USA
ACGGGAACCCAGTGGCTCTTTTCAAGTGCTCCCGGCGCATAAACCTGAGAGGACCTGTATAAGTGCAAGTTTTGAGATAATCCTCATCATCCTTGCGCCGCTTCCGCTCTTCCTCGCTCGATGGTGAGAAGAGTCCCATGATGCTCAATCCCACGAAGACTCCGACGATTCCCAGCAGTACGACCACTCCAGTGCTCACGCCGCTCTCCTTGATCTTGGGAAGATTTTAGATGACAGACCTTCAGCGTGACCATGGCCATAGCCGATATACCGTCCAGGACGATGCTCTACCCGCCAACAGCGGTGAGGGCCTCAGCGATCATCCCAGGAGGTCTCGGCGCTCTTGACAGGAAGGGTGCGCCTCCGTACACTTGCTCTCAACCGCGCTCGCGCGGCCCACAATCAGCTTCGTTCTCTTATCCAGAGCGGCGGAGGGATCGGCCCGAAGAAGCCGCAGCAACCGGTTCAGATGCCGAACATGGCCGGCTTAAGAACGCGGTGCTAACTCCGACCCATCTCGTTCCACCCCGGGCAGGGGGTGGCCCGCTGAGGCAGGCGGGGAGATGGGAGAGATGAGAGAAGGGATCTCCCCTTCACAAGAGAACGAGCGGTGAGGGGGCTTTTTCTTCCCCCAGGGAGGTTCCCGAATGAAGCGATTGGCTTTTGAGACCCTTCAGCTCCACGCTGGCTATACCCCCGATCCGACCGGGGCCCGCCAGGTTCCCATCCACGCCACCACGAGCTACGCCTTTCAGAACACTGAGCACGCCGCGCGCCTCTTTGCCCTTCAGGAGCCCGGCTACATCTATACCCGGATCATGAACCCGACCGTCGAGGTCCTGGAGCGGCGGCTCGCCGCCCTCGAGGGAGGAGCGGGAGCTTTGGCCACCAGCTCGGGACACGCCGCTCAATTCCTCACCTTCACCACCTTGGCCCAGGCGGGCGATAACGTGGTTGCGAGCCCGAATCTCTATGGCGGGAGCTACAACCAGCTCAAAGTGACGCTCCCCCGTCTGGGGATCGAGGGGCGCCTGACCGGAAGGGACGAGCGCCCCGAGGAGTTTTTGGTCCTCACCGATGAGCGAACTAGGGCTTGGTACGTCGAGTGCCTCGGCAATCCAGCCCTCACCATCCCCGATATAGAAGCCCTCGCGGAAGCAGCCGCTCAGGTGGGAGTCGCCCTCATCGTGGACAACACCTTCGGCCAGGGAGGCTATCTCTTTCGCCCCCTCGACTGGGGTGCCCATCTGGTCGTCCACTCGGCCACCAAATGGATCGGCGGTCACGGAGCGGCGATGGGCGGGGTGATCGTCGACGGCGGGAAGTTCGACTGGACCAATGGGCGCTACCCTCTTTTGGACGAGCCTCAACCTGGCTATCACGGCCTGCGCCTCACCGAGGCCTTCGGTTCCATGGCCTTCATCGCCAAGGCCCGGGTCGATGGGCTCAGGGATCAGGGACAGTGCCTGGGCCCTTTTGAGGCTTTTCTCCTTCTCCTCGGCTTGGAGACCCTCTCCCTGCGGGCTGAGCGCCATGTGGAGAATACCTTGGCCCTCGCGCACTGGCTCCAAGAGCACCCTGAGGTGGCCTGGGTCAACTATCCGGGTCTGGAGGACCACCCCTCCTACGCACGGGCCCAGAAGTACTTCCGAGGACGCCCCGGCTCGGTCCTCACCTTTGGCCTTCGCGGGGGCTACGAGGCAGCTCGCACCTTCATCGACCGCCTGGAGCTGGTGAGCCATCTGGCCAACGTCGGGGATGGTCGGACGCTGGCCATCCACCCCGCCTCGACCACCCACTCCCAGCTCAGCCCCGAGGAGCAGCGCCAAGCGGGCGTCTCGCCAGAGCTCATCCGCCTCTCGGTGGGCCTGGAGCATCTCGACGATTTGAAGTTCGATCTCGACCAGGCCCTTCGACCTGCCCTGGTCCGCCGATGAAAGGCGCGCTGATCGCTGATTCCCCGATCCCCCAGGATCTGCGGCGGCCGGGCTTCTTCTTGGAGAGCGGAGACCGCCTTCCCGAGCTCACCCTCCGCTATGAGGTCTACGGGCGTCCGAGCGCGTCCCCTCCTCTTCTCGTCTTCCACGCCCTCACCGGTAGCGCCCACCTGGGGGGCTGTTACAGCCCCGAGGTCTTCGCCAAGCTCTCCCCCATGGAGCAGGCCTTCGGCCCGCGCGGTTGGTGGGAGGGGATGCTGGGACCAGGCCGTCCGTTCGATCCCGAGCGGGGCCTCATCCTCTGCGCCAACCACCTGGGGAGCTGCTACGGGAGCAGCGGCCCCTGCTCCCTCGATGCTCGGGGCCAGCCTCTAGGCGAGCGTTTTCCGGAGCTCACCATCCGCGATCTGGCCCGCGCCCAGCTTGAGCTCCTCGAGGGGCTGGGCATCGATCGGGTCATCGCGGTAGGAGGAAGCCTAGGGGGCATGGTGGCCCTGGAGTTCGCTCTTCTCTTTCCCGAGCGGGTGGCTGGCCTCATCGTCATCGCGGCTCCGGCCCGCCATGGGCCTTGGGCGCGAGCCTTCAACCACCTAGCCCGCCTCGCCATCGACGCTGAAGGACCAAGAGGTCTGGCCCACGCGCGGGCGCTGGCCATGCTCTCCTACCGGTCGCCGGCTTCCTTTGAGCTCCGCTTCGCCCATGATCCCGCTCAGGTCGAGGCCTACTTGGAGCACCAAGGGGCGAAGTTTCTCCGCCGCTTCGATCACCAGAGTTACCTCAAGCTCTCGCGGGCCATGGACCGCCACGACGTGGGGAGGGGGCGAGGGGGGATCCCCCAGGCCCTCAAGGCCCTCCGCCAGATCCCCTCGCTCTTCGTCGGCGTCGACTCCGATCTCCTCTATCCTCCCGAAGAGGTGAGGGCCTTGGCCCAGGAGGCCCAGGGTGACTACCGCGAGCTCAAGAGCCCCTATGGCCACGATGCCTTCTTGTTGGAGACCGAACAGCTCACAGGGCTCCTTCAGCCCTTCCTCGAGGCGCTGTGGTAGAGTGGCCAGGTGCGCCCGTTTCGAGTCCTCCTCCTCGCCTGTGGCCTCCTCCCGGCGTTTGCCCAGGCCAGCCCTCCTACACCCCAGGCCAATCCCCCCGTCGCTCGGGTCGGCGGGGTGGTCCTCCACGCCCACTGGTTCAACCTCCAGTGGTCGCTCTTCGCCCGCCAGGTCCTCCAGGCCCAGGGGCTTCCCTTCACTCCCCAGACGGAGGCCTTGCTCCGTCCGGTCGAGCTCGTCTTCCTCAAGCGCTTAGCCCTCGATCAGGCGGCCATCAACGAAGCTGAGCGGCTGGGTCTAGCCCCTTCCCCGAAGGAGGTCCAGGCTGCCTTAGCCCAGGACATCGCCCGAGCCAGAGGAGCCTCGCGCTTCCAGGCCGCCCTCCACCAGCTGGGCTTCCGCTTGGGGGAGTATCAGCGGCTGATCTACAATGCGCTTGCCTATCGGGCCTACATCGACCGGCTCAAGGCTGAGCTCCCTCCGGTGTCTGGAGCTGCTCGGCTCATCTACGAGCTCTCCTTGAGCGCCTACTGGACGCCTCCCCGCTACTGCGCCGAGCACATTTTGGTCAAGAGCCTGAAGGAAGCCGAGCATCTTCTCAACCTCCTCCACCAGGGAGCCTCCTTCGAGACCCTAGCTCGCCGCGACTCCCTCGATACGGCCAGCGCGGCGCAAGGGGGCAACCTTGGCTGCGCTCCGCCTTCTGCCTATGTGGCGCCTTTTGCCAAGGCCCTAAGCGAGCTCGCCCCTGGCCAGATCGGAGGGCCGGTGAAGAGTCCCTACGGCTACCACCTCATCCGGCTCCTCAAGATCCTCCCCGGCTACGAGGAGCCCTTCCAGAAAGTGCGCCCTGAGATCGAGGCCTCGATCCAGGACCAGGCGATCAACCTCCTCCTCCAGAGGCTCTATCAGGCTCAGGGTGGCCAGGTCTACCCCCAAGCCCTCGGCCTTCCCTAGTCCTCGAGGGGCCTCAGGGGCACTTCGTGGCCGATCGCGAAGAGCCGCCCGCCTTCGGCGATGAGGTGGAGGCGGGGAAGGGGATAGCGGGCCGGTCCGAAGACCGCCTCACCGCCCTCCTGGGGCAAAAAGGCGCTGAAGTGGCAGGGGCAGCCCATGAAGGGGCTGGTCGCTGGGTAGCCGTAGGCGACCGGGCCAAGGCGGGGGTTGCGGACGTAGTTCGTCGTGCAGCCCATATGGGTGCAGATGCGGGAGAGGCCGATGAAGTGGAGATCGCCGAGGTCGAGCCCGCCGGGAGCCGGCTTGGGGACCCGGACCACCACTGAGCGCAGGGGGCCGATCGAGAGGGGATAGGTGAAGTAGCGGAAGCTCCAGGGCTCAGGGAAGGCGCTCAGCGGGGCAATCTCGACTTTGGCTCCTTCCTTCCAGACCGGAGGGCCGACCGGGACTTTGAGGAACTTGATGACGACGACCCGCCGGAGAAACCAGGCGAAGAAGCCGGCGGCAGGGATGCTGGGGAGAATCCAGAGAAGATCGCGCCGGGTCAGCTTCATCCGAGCCCCTTGAGATAGTTGAGCAGCAGCTGAAGCTGCTGGCCGCCCAGAGGGATGGCGGGCATGTTGCCCATCCCCTGGGTGATGATCTGGGTCAGCGCAGCGGGGAGCTTGAGGACCGGATTGCCTTCCAAACGGGGTCCTGTCCCGCCCTGGCCTCCCACCCCATGGCAGACCGCGCAGTATTCCAGGTAGACCTGCTGTCCGGGGTTACGGCTCTTGAGGCGAGCCTGGGCGGTCTGGATCAGGTTGTCGACCTGGGCGATGGCGGGACCCCCCTCGTTCAGGTAGCTCTGCCAGGCCTGGATGGCCTGGGCATAGCGTCCTTCCTGAAAGTAGAGGTTGCCGAGGAAGAACCAGCTGTTGGGGTGGCTGGGATCCTGATGGGCGGCGATCAAGAGCAGGCGCTCCGCTGCGTTGGGATGGCCGCTCAGGAAGAGGATGATCCCGAGCCGCCGGATGGCGGTGAGGTTGTGGGGGTCTTGGCGGGCAACTTCGAGGTAGGCAGAGGCGGCCTGGTCGAGCGCCCCCGCCTGCCAGGCAGCTTGGCCGTAAGCGAGCCAGTCGGAAAGCTGGTGGGTGGTCTGCGCGCGCTTGGCCAAGGCGGTGAGGCTTGGGGGTGGCTGGGGAGGACGGGGGAGTTGGGGAAGGACCCCTTGCCAGATCCCGAGGCCAGCTAAGACCAAGGCTCCAAGGGCCAAGGCCCAGAGCCAATTGCGGGAGGCCTGAGGCGGGGGGGGAGCCCCTTCCTCGAGAGCCCGCCGGATCAGGACGATGCGCGCCAAAAGGGCCTTCCGCTCGGCTCCCTCAGCCTCTTTGGCGGCTTCTTGAAGGGTCTTGAGCTCGGCCAAGAGGTCATCGCGCTGGGGGCCTTCAGGAAGTGGCTGGGGCCGGCGGCGCAGAGGTAGGGCCAAGTAGAAGAGCGAGCCGACGAAGGCCAGCAGGCCGAGGATCAGGAGTAGGTTCACGCGGACCCCTTGAGCTCCTCCTCAGCCCGGGCGAGCTCCTCTTCGCTGAGCTGGAGCTTCGAGGCTCGCCGGCGGGCCGCCCGGACGTAGGCGAATAGGCTTCCGCCGAGGACGGCGAGGGCGAGAAGGGGGGAGAGCCAGACCCAGATGTTGAGGCCGGAGAACGGGGGCTTGTAGAGGATGAAGGGGCCGTAGATGCGCTCGAAGTACTGCTGGATCTGAGCTTCGCTCCATCCCTGCGCTAGCTTCTGTGCGATGATCTGGCGCATCTCGGCAGCCAGCCCGGCGCTGGAGGAGGCCACCGACTCCCCTTGGCAGACCGGGCAGCGGAGGGTCTTCGCGATGGCGTAGACCTGAGGGGAGAGGTTGAGGGGTGGAGTCTGGGGAACCGGTTGGGCGAGGAGGCTGCCCAAGAGGAGAAGAAGAGCCACAAAGCGCTTCATGGAAGGACCTTCGCGATGAGCTGGGCGAGGTGTTGAGGTCCTAGGGGACCTGCGTGGCGGAGGACCACATCCCCCTTTTGGTTGATGAGGAAGGTCTCCGGGACCCCATAGGTTCCGTAGGCGACCGCGACCTGCCCCTCAGGATCGAAGACCTGGGGGAAGGTGTAGCCGAACTGGCGGACGAAGCTCAAGCCCCCTTGCTGGGTGTCCTGAGTGTCGACCCCAACGAAGAGGATCTTGCCGCGGTACTTCTTCCAGGCCGCTTCGAGGTAGGGGGCTTCCATGTAGCAGGAAGGGTCACACCAGCTCGCCCAGATGTTGACCAGGATGGGGGTATGGCCCAAGTAGCGGGCGAGGTGAAACTCCTTCCCCCAAGTGGCCTGGAAGGGGGGGAGCAAAGGGAGGTTGATGGGAGGCGCGGGCTCTCCCACGAGCATCGAGGGGAGCTTTCCCTGATCGGGGCGGTGGAGCCCCCAGAGGAAGAGAGCTCCGAGACCGACGAGCAAAGCGAGGGCGAAGTACCTCATCCGAGAGCTTGCGAGACCCTGCGGGGAGCTTGTTCTCCGGTTGGCCAGGCGCTATAGACGATCCCAGCCAGGATGATGAACGAGGAGAGCCAGAGCCAGAGGACCATCGGGGTGACGATGAGGTGGAGGGTTGCCCAGCGACCGGTCGCGGTATCGTAGTCGTCGAGGACCAAGTAGTAGTTGTTCAACGGCCCGTAGCGAAGGCCAGGGGAAGCCAGCGCGGCTGACATGGTGGGGTAGAAGTTGAGGCTGGTCTGATAGAGCCCCCCAGCGCCTAAAGCCGCTCCGCTCAGCGGCTGGACCTCGACCGGGGCGGTGACCACGGTCCGGCTGCCGATCTGCTGGGTGACGAGCGGCTTGAGCGTGAGGGCTACGCCGAGGGTCTTCCAGGTCTGCCCAACTTGGAGGGTGCGGGCCGCTTCAGTTCGGTAGGTCTGGCTAAACGCGATGGACAAAGCGGCAAGGGCGATCCCAATGTGGACGATGTGGCTGCCGAAGCGCCGGCGGTTGTTGCGGGCTAGAGCTTGGAGGGCCTGCCATGGGCTTTCCCCCAGGACTCGGCCTCGCTCGCGCAGGCCTCCTTGGATCATGAGCCCCACGCTGACCAGGTTGTAGGCAAACAGGCCAGCAGCGAGCGAGGCTCCCAGAGTCCAGCCATGCAGGAGCCCCAAGAGGCTCACCACGAGCAAAGCGCCTCCCATCCAAGCCAGCTTCCGCTTGAGGCCAGGATCGTCCCGCCATGGGAGCAGGGGGCCTAGGCCCATAAGGAGGAGGATCAAGATCCCTAGGGGAATGGTGATCTCGTTGAAGAAGGGAGCCCCTACGCTCACCTTCGCTCCTTGCAGGGCCTCGACGACCAAGGGCCAGAGGGTCCCGAGGAGCACGGCAGTCGCCATGGTGACGAAGAGGATCGAGCCGGCCAAGAGAGCTCCTTCCCTCCTGAACCAGCGGATCTCGCCGAGCTCCTGGAGCTCACTGGCGACCCGGGAGAGAAGCCCGAAGCTCACCAAGAGGACGAGGAGCAAGAAGCCGAGGAGGACCCCACCGACCGGACCGTTCGAGAAGGCGTGGACGGATTCGATGATCCCTGAGCGGGTGAGGAAGGTGCCAAAGATGGTCGCTGCGAAGGCCAGGATGATGAAGGAGAAGTTCCAGAGCCGGAACATCCCCTTGCGCTCTTGCACCTGAGCGGTGTGGATGAAGGCGGTGGCGAGGAGCCAGGGGATGAAGGAGGCGTTTTCCACCGGGTCCCAGGCCCAGTAACCGCCCCAGCCCAGCACCTCATAGCTCCACCACATCCCGGCGAAGATCGCCGCGGTGAGAAAGCCCCAGGTGACGAGCGTCCACCAGCGGGTCTCCTGGACCCAGCTCTGGTAGCGGCGGGTGACGATGGCGCTCACCGCATAGGCGAAGGGGACCGAGAGGCCGACGAAGCCAAGGTACATGATCACCGGATGGACCGCCATCATCCAGTTGTTCTGCAAGAGGGGGTTCGGTCCGGGTCCATCAGCTGGGGGGTTGGCCAAGGTCGCGAAGGGGTGGACGACGAGGAGCATCAGGCCGAAGAAGAAGAGCTGGATCGTGTAGAGGACCCCAAGGGCTACGGGGGCCCGCCAGGGATCGAGGCTCCGGCCCACCCGCCGGGAGACCAGATAGGTGTAGAGGGTCTGTAGGGTTCCCCAGAGCAGGATCGACCCGCTCAGCGCCGACCAAGGGGTGACCAGAGTCACCCAAAGGGGATTGTGGATGCTGTGGTGATCGGCAACATAGCGCAGGGTGAAATCGTTGCTGAGCAGGGCCCACTCCATCGCACCAAAGGCCACCAAGGCGGCCAAGAAGGCGAGGGGGGCGGCCCGGCGGGCCGATTCCACCAAGCGCTGGTCGCGGGCGAGGTAGGCGGCTCCCGAGAGGGTGAGGCCGCCCAGGGAGAAGAGGGCCACGGCGACCAGAGCCAGAAGACCTAAGAGCGCCTGAGTCATTGGGTGGTCTCCTTGATCAGCTGCTGGAGTTGTTGAGGGCTCGCGTTCGGGGGTGGGGGGGCGTAGTTGCCGGAGTGCTTGATGAGAAGGTCGTCGCCGAGGAAGGTTCCCCCGTTGAAGCGCCCTTGGACGACGACCCCCTGATCGGGTTTGAACATCGCTGGAGGATTGCCCCGGTAGAGGACGAGCAACTTCTTGACCCCATCGGTGAGGACGAAGCTGAGGTTGAGGGTCTGAGGGTTGAAGTGGACGCTCCCCGGCTCGACCAGCCCGCCGAGGCGGATCAGGTGGCCCTGGTAGCGGGTGGGATCCTGGAAGTACTGGCTGGGGGTGATGAAGAAGACCAGGTTCTGCCCCAAGACGCCGAAGACCATATAGGCCAACGCGGCGAGGATGATCCCACCTCCGATCACAAACTTGAGCTTCACCGACCCCTCCGTGCGCGCCAGAGCAGATAGCCGCCGTAGCCCAGGATCACCCCGTAGGTGGCCAGATAGGACCAGACGATGAAGGGACTGGCTGGATTCTGCAAGACGCTCATGGCTCTTCCTCCAGAAGGGCCTCGCGGAGGGCGATCTGCCCCCTGAGGCGGGCGATGCCGATGAAGAGCAGGCTAAAGGCGGCGAGATTGACCATCAGGGCGAGGAGCATCGGCGGGGCGATCGTGACGCGGCCGGTCATCAGGTTGATCGATTGGATCTGATGGAGACTCCGCCACCAGACCACCGACATATAGCTGATGGGGACGTTGATCGAGCCTAAGATGCCCACGCCGGCTGCCGCTTTGGCCCTCAGTTCGGGATCCTCGATCGCCGCCCGCAGGACGAAGTAGCCCACGTAGACGACGAAGAGGATCGCGGTGGTCGTCAGCCTAGGGTCCCAGGTCCAGTAGACCCCCCAGGTGGGTCGTCCCCAGAGGGAGCCGGTGAAAATCGCAAGCCCCAAAAAGATCAGGCCGAGCTCCGCGCTCACCGCCGCCATCCGATCGTAGTGCTCCTTCCTGCGGATCACGTAGGCCACCGAGTAATAGAGGCAGCCGAAGAAGGCCAGATACCCTACCCACGCGGTAGGAACGTGGATGTACATGATCCGCACCAGCCAGCCCTGATTGGCATCAGGCGGGGCGCTGAGGGCGAAATAGAATCCTGCCAGAAGGGTGAGGAAACCAGCCCCTAACCACAGCCGAACCCAGGGATCCGATCGCTTGAGTGTCGTTGCTCGTTCCATGATCAACCTCCCTCTAGAATGCCGGGAAACAAAAGTGCGCAGACCGTCACATAGATCACATCAAAACTTCCCAATAAGCGCCACCAAGCTCCCACCTCGCTCCAGTCTCCTTGGGCCAGACCGGCTGTGGCCCGCACCGCGGCGAGGACCACGGGGACCACCAAAGGGAAAAGGAGGAGGGGAAGCAGGACTTCCCTTCCGCGCAAGCGCACGAGCAAGCCCGCGTAGAACGTGGAGATCGAAGCATAACCTAAAGAGCCGAGGACCAGCGTTAATATGATTCCCGGCCAAGCTGCGAGAGGCAAGTAGAAAAGTCCCGCCGTCAGGACTAAAAGCACCAAGCCCACGCTGACTTGCAGGCTGAACTGAAAGAGGAGCTTGCCGAAATAGATCCACTCCCGCTCTCCTGGGAGCAAGAGGAGCTGCTCGAGGGTGCCGTCTTCCACCTCCAGGCCAAAAGCGCGGTTGGCGAGCAGGCTGCCAGCCAGCGCCAGGGCCACCCAGAGGACCCCAGGGGCGGCCTGGGCGAGCTGGCGGGGGGCCGGGCCGAGGGCGAGACCCAGGATGAGGAGGACCGTGGCGAGGAAGAAGACCGCAGCCAGCAGGCCGCTCCGCCCCCTCAGCTCGAGGACCAGATCCCGCCAAGCCAGCCAGAAACTGCGGGCCAGGAGCCTGGGCTTGGGGGCCTGCCCGATCATCGCCGGCGCTCCAGGGTCAAACAGGCTTCGGCTCGACCCCACCAACGGGGATCGTGGGTGGCCAGGACCACCCCGCCACCGCTTTGGGTCTGCTCGTGGAGGAGGACCTCGATGAGCTCCTGCCCCTGGGCGTCGAGGGCAGCTTCCGGCTCGTCGAGGAGGAGGATGGCTGGGCGAAAGAGTAGGAGCTGGGCGAGGCCGAGGCGCTTTTTCATCCCGCTGGAGTACTCGAAGACCCGCTTGCCAAGGGGGAGTCCCACCCGAGCCAACAGCTCGGGGATCTCCCGCCTCCGCTGCTCTAGGCCGCTCAGCCGAAGCTGGAAGAGAAGGTTCTCTTCCCCGGTGAAGTGGCGGTAAAAAGCCGGAGGGCTACTCAAAAGGCCGACCTGCCCTCGCCGGAGGACGCTGCCCCGGGTGGGTCTCAGGAGTCCGGCCAGGACGTAGAGCAAGGTGGTCTTCCCAGAGCCGTTGGGCCCCACTAGGGCCACGATGCCCCCCGGCTTGAGGGAGAGCTCGATCCGCCGGAGGACCCACTCGCGGCCGTAACGCTTGCTGACCTGGCGCGCCTCGAGGAGTGCTTCCATTCAAATGTGTTGTTGAAGCCACGTGGGGGTGAGGCTCTGGAAGAAGTTGTTGAGCAAGGTGAAGCGGTCGCTCAAGAGGAGGAGGCCAACCACGAGCATGAGGACCCCCGCCGCCCGCTCCAAGATCACGGTGTAGCGGTTGGCCCTCCGCACCCAGGCAACTGCCCGATCCGCGAAGAAGGCCAAGACCAAGAAAGGAACCGCCAGGCCCAGAGTATAGGCGAGCAAAAGCCCGATCCCGCTTCCCGAGACCGCGGTGAGGGTGAGGATGCTGCCCAAGACGGGCCCAATGCAGGGGGTCCAGCCGACCGAGAAGGCCATTCCAAGAAGGAATGCCCCCCAAGGCTGGGAGGTCTCGCCCTGATAGGTCCAGCGGACCTCCCGGCTAAGCCAGGGAAGGCGGAGGCCCAGCAGATAGAGGCCGAAGATCACCACGACCGCCCCGCCGATCCGGGTGAGCAGGGTTTTGTTGGTGGCGAGGAGATGCCCTAAGAGGGTGAAGGGTAAGCCCAAAAGGGTGAAGATGAGCCCAAAGCCCAGGATGAAGAAGAGCGCATTCCGCAGAGGGCGACCCCGCTCGCCGCCCAGATAGAGGAGGTACGTGGGCACCAGGGGAAGGACACACGGCGAGAGAAACGAGAAGAGCCCCCCGGAAAAGGCGACTAAAAAGCTCAGGTTCACGGTATTTATCCTAGCATCCCCCACTGGAGGAATGTCCCCCTGCCGAGGGTTTTGGCGCTTTTGGGATCCAGCAGGGCACCCCCGCTTGGGCTGGGATGGGCTGCGGGTCACATAGAATGGGGGCATGCTCCGACTGGAGGGGCTGAAAAAAACCTTTCCAGGCTTTCGCCTGGAGCTGTCTTTGGAGGTTCAAGAGGGGGAGATCTTGGCCCTTTTGGGACCTTCGGGGAGCGGGAAGAGCACCATCCTTCGGCTCATCGCGGGCCTCGAGACCCCTGAGCGAGGGCGGATCTGGCTCGATGACCGAGAGCTCACCCCGCTGCCTCCCGAGCGCCGGGGAGTGGGGCTCGTCTTTCAGGACTATGCCCTCTTTCCCCATCTGAGCGTCTTCGAGAACGTCGCCTTTGGTCTGCGGGAGCAGCACCTGAGCCCGGTAGAAGTGCGCCGCCGGGTGGAGGAGCTCCTCGAGCGGACTGAGCTCAGCGCTCAGGCCAAGAAGCGGCCCCACCAGCTCTCGGGAGGGGAGCAGCAGCGGGTGGCCCTCTGCCGGGCTTTGGCGCCCAGGCCGAGGGTCCTCCTCCTCGATGAGCCGCTTGGGGCCTTAGATCGTAACCTAAGGGAAGAGCTCTTGCCCTGGCTGCGCCAGCTCTTGCGCGAGAGCAAGACGACCGCGGTGGTGGTCACTCACGATCAGCTGGAGGCGTTTGTCCTAGCTCAGCGGATCGCCCTCCTCCGCGCAGGGCGGCTCATTCAGATCGATACCGCTGAGGCGATCTTCCGCCGCCCGCGCACCCCCTGGGTGGCCCGCTTCCTCGGCCAACGCAACCTCCTCGATCCGGCCGCCAGCGCCGCTTTGGGCCTTCCGGCCCGTCCCCATCTGCTTCCCCCCGAGGCCCTCCGCTTAGGAGGGGCTCTGCGCGCTCGGGTTGAAGAGCGCCTCTTTCTGGGACCTCGGGTGGGCCTCTGGCTTTCTTGGCGAGACCTCCGCTGGTATTGGGAAGGGGAAGATCCTGGGGTTGTGGAAGGAGAAGAGCTCGCGGTGGACCTCCAGCTTCAAGCCGCTTGGCCCCTCGAAGAGGAGGTCATGGTGTGAGCCGCTTTGCGATCTTCCTGAGCGGGGAGTTCTCCTGGACACCGAGGCTCAAGGCGAAGCTGGCAGGCTACCGTCTGATTGCAGCGGATGGAGGAATCCGCCACCTCGAAGGGCTGAAGCCTGAACTCTGGGTTGGCGACTTTGATTCTTCCAACCCTGAAGCCTTTCCTGAGGTTCCTCGAGCGGTCTACCGGCACGAGGAGAAAGACGCTACCGATGGGGAGCTCGCCATACGGGCCGCCTTGGCCCGCGGAGCCGAGGAGCTCGCTCTGCTTGGGGCGTTAGGTGGCCGTTCAGACCACGCCCTCGCCCATCTGAGCCTAGCCCTTGAGCTCGCTCGGCAGGGCCTTCGGGTCTGGCTCTCGCGGGGTTGGGAAGAGGCCTATCCTTTGGTGCCGGGGGAGTTCTCGCTTGCCCTTGAAGCCGGCACCCTCTTCAGCCTGATCCCCTGGACTCTTCTGAGCGGCCTAAGCCTCCGTGGCGGCCGCTGGTCCCTCGAGGAAGCCGAGCTGCCTTGGGGGAGCCGAGGGGTCTCCAATGAGGCGCAGGGCCCTCTCCAGATCCACCTTCGCCAGGGGCAAGGGATCCTCTGGGTTTATCCTGAGTCCCGCTAGGGCCCGAAGCTTGCCTCGCCGCCTCGGCGAGCGAATAATGGGCTTCGCTGTGCGCGAGGTCCTATGAAAATTCTCATCACCGGCGGTGCTGGGTATATCGGGAGTACGGTAGCGAGCCTCCTCATCGACCACGGGCACGTCCCGATCCTGCTCGATTCGCTGGTTACGGGCCGTCGGGAGTTCACCGAGGGACGGATCTTCTATCAGGCCGACATCGCCGACCGCGAGGCTCTCGAGCGGATCGTCTCAGATCATCCTGATCTCTACGCGACGATCCACTGCGCTGCCCGCATCGTGGTGCCCGAATCAGTCGCTCAGCCTGAGCTTTACTACAGGGAAAATGTTTGCAAGTCGCTCGCACTCTTCCGCCACCTCGTCGAGCTCGGCTACCCCCGGGTCGTCTTCAGCTCCTCGGCATCGATCTATGGGGAGAGCGAAGGGGGTCAGGTTCGGGAGGATTCCCCCATCTTCCCCCGCTCGCCGTATTCCCGGACCAAGCAGATCATGGAGATGGTCCTCGAGGATATGAGCCGAGCGACGCCGCTTAGGGGGATCGCCCTGCGCTATTTCAACCCCATCGGGGCTGACCCCCTCTACCGGACTGGGAATCCAGCCAAGGAGCCCAGCCACGTTCTGGGCCGCTTGGTCGAGGTCGCGTTGGGACGGCTGCCCGAGTTCCAGATCACCGGAGTTAACTGGCCCACGCGTGATGGAAGTGGGATCCGCGACTACATCCATGTCTGGGACCTGGCCATGGCCCATCTGAAGGCCGTCGAGCGCTTCGACGAGACCCTCGAACGGACCCAGAGCACCTATTTGCCGATCAACTTGGGCACAGGCCGCGGGGTGACAGTCAAAGAGCTGGTCGCCGCCTTCGAGCGGGTCTGGGGAAAGCCCATACCTAAGCGGGAGGCACCTCCTCGGCCGGGCGATGTGGCGGGAGCGTACGCAAGCGCTGAGAGGGCCTTTGAGCTCTTGGGCTGGAAGGCGGAGCGAAGCCTGGAGGAGGGGATCGAGAGCGCCTTGGAGTGGGGGAGGCGGCGGGGGGCGCTCCTTTGCGATTGAGCTTCGGTGTGGCGAGCTCCTGACCGACGAAAACCCGGCGGCGCAAGCCCCGGCCTTTAGGCCTGGGGATTAGCCGCCTGGTCTTCTCGGGTACGAGGCAGACG
>OGCG01001065.1_pt1 | contig 14464 bp, 10 predicted proteins | sample 1570061 | NCBI WGS metagenome assembly OGCG01 (sample SAMN06268698, study PRJEB24515) | hot springs metagenome | isolation source: Joseph's Coat, Yellowstone National Park, Washington, USA | place: USA:Joseph's Coat, Yellowstone National Park, Washington, USA
TTACTGCCTGGTGTATTTGTTAGATAAGGGGGTGATAATAAATGTAAATATTTCAAATGAGTGAAAATGTTGTCCACGCTCATCGTTCTTAAAATAAAAATTAAAGGTTTAAAAAGAGAGAATTATAAAAATATTAAGTACTATGAGTTCACAACCCTTAACCTCAAATGATTATACTAAAATTCTAAGTAATATTATAATGGAGGAATGTGCTGAAATCACTAATAATAAATGCGATTATTTCAAAATTATAGATCTCTCATCAACTAATATTAATACTTCGTATGGATTGTCTAAACAAAAGGTATTTCAAATAATTAGCAATGTACTTCCTACTCATAATCCGAATTATGTTTTTCAAGACTTAATAAACAAAGGTTTTCTACTAGAATTTAAGGATAGTAATGGAAATTTACTATATAGGTCTGTGTACATGGACATGTTTATAAGAAGTTCAGAGCTTAAGACAGCTAGGTTCACATCCAATTACGTGGTGAAACCAAGATTAGTGTTAGTAAAAACTACGCTTCCTACTATGTCTGATAGGAGTTATAGAATATCTCAAGGATCTAACGTACCTGAAATTGATCAACTGGTCCAGTTATTAACGAAAGAACTGGGACCTAACAAGGCAAAACATTTTATCGACATAGTCAATGAATATCTCAAACTGAAAGGTTATACAGGTTTAGATTTGGTTCAAATAGATATGATTAAGACTGCTATTGAGCTATATCTAAATAATAAGCATGTAGTAATAGAGGCACCAACTGGTTTTGGTAAAACTGAGATATTTATCTTCTTGCTATTATTTATTCTGCTTAAGTTCGACTTCGATCCTAATCATAGAGTTTTAATATTATATCCTAGGAAGGCGTTAGCTTTGGATAATATGAATAGATTAATAACATTATCTGTTGCTATAGAGAACATACTCAATAAAAAAGTTCCTATTCTAATTAGAGATGGCGATTCGCAGTCTAATCTTACTAAAGGCTTACTAAGAGGTGGAAATCTAACGTGTCCCAACAAACATCCTTTAACATATGATGGAAAAAAAGTAACTTGCTCAAATTCTTCATGCATATATGCTACAAGGGATTTCGCTATAATTGATTCAACGCAATATAAAACTTCGGGACTTTCCCCGTTAATTATAGTATCCAATATAAATACAGTTGCAAATAGATTACTTACGTTTAATAAAAATAGCCAAGATATGAATGCAGAGGATTTTAAGACAATAAATTCTATAATCCTAGATGAAATGCATGTATACACTGGAAATTTCGGAGGCATTGTATCATCGATATTAGACGGTATAAGGACACTTAACCCTAATGTTCGTTTTATTGGCGTTTCGGCCACAATTCCTAATAGAATTGGTTTTTCAAAGTCTTTATTCAATACGAGCAAAAATAATGTGGGTATTGTAAGTAGTATAAATTCTTTAAAAAAAGTAAGTAACAAAATAATAGGCGAAAAATTATATATTTTGGGATTTTTCGAGATAAGACCGGATATCTCGTGGCAATCTTATGCACAATTATGGGGAATTTTAGCCTCATCATATTCTTTAATTCATTTAAACAGATTAAATTCCAATCAACTTTCTCAGCCTAATATGAATAACCTTCTTTATCAAAATATAGTATTTATCAACAATATTCATGAGTTAATTAGATTTAGAAGCGGATTCAAACAAAATATAAGCATTGGAGAACCTTGTAAAGATCGACTGACTGATGATCCAAACAAAGCCCTCAATGATCCGTTTTACATTTATTCACCAAACTACAGTACTTACTGCTCTCAAAATTTACTAGGAAAAAGCATTGAGAATCTCAGTGATATAGTATTTATGGACAAGAAAAATAAATTTGACGTATTTTCTAAAATAACCTCCGGAGCATATATTTCTATAGGTTCTACGTCCTCTCTAGAGTTAGGCGTCGATTATGAAGGAGTCTCATTTATACTTAATGCAGGAACAGATGATGAAGTTGAGGCTGTCCAGCGTTTAGGAAGAGCCGGTAGAAGCGAGAAGATGCCTAGAATTGTAATAGGAATAGTAATATCTAAAAATGTTCCCGTTCAAAGTTTTAGAATCCATGATGAAAGATACATCTATAGAATTATCTATATGTTAGCAGGAAACAAATTAAGCAAGAAAAAGAGGAAGGATATTAGATTAAAGGTAACTAAAACGACTAAACCGATCGTAGAATTTAATCTTCTGCTCAATGGCGCTATAAGTTATTATAATAATCAAGTCGGAAACTTCGATGTATGTGATTATATTAATTATGTAATTAATCTAAACTCTAAAACTAGCTTACATAAATCTTCAGCTTCAGTTCACAGCCAAGTTCTCAATGAGTTAAACTTATACTCTAATTTATGTGCCAAAAGTTCCAGTGTTACTTTATGCGATTCAATAATTAAGGAATATGAAAAGGAGAAGAGCTATGAAAATAAAATCAAGGAATTTCCTATTAAATTTCGTAGGTGGTATGAACAGTTCTTAGAGTTAAGAAAGAAGTATTCTGATGTTTTTACACCAAATGTTGAATCGAGTTTAGCAACAATTGATCAAAAATCTAAGTTAGTCTTAGACTACTTTAAAACTAATGTTATAAATGAATTAGATAATCTGAATAATCTATCAAAAGTTGGAAATGAAATTCAAAAAGAAATACGCAACATAGAATCAGAATTATTAAATATACAGAAATACATCGAGGAAGTTTTTAATACTAAGTCTAATAAGAAAATAAAAGAAGTTAAGGATAAAATATCGCAATTAAAGCAAGAATTAGTTGAAAAATTTGAAAAAGTAGATAAAACTGTACGAAATTATATAAATACTGTAAATAAAGTGAGTAGTAGTACTAGTTATAGAAACATATGTAGTAAAGTATTAAGTACTAAAAGATCTTTTGGTGGGAATACTAGCATTAAAGATTTTATATTTGATTATTCGTCCGTTTCTAACTCTGGATTAAATATCGTAGACAACAATCTCAATGTTATAAGACTAGAAATAGACGAATTTAATAATAACAGCTGGAGTCCTGTATATATTTCAGATAATTATATGAGTTTAGAACAATTATTTTCACGTTTCCCTCCATTTATACCTTTAGACTACTCTCACTATGTGTCAGGGGGTAGTCAAATTCCTAAATATGCTGTCTTATTACTTGGGTTAGATTTTTCTAAAAATGACTGGAATCGTATAAAAAATATAGGACAATTTATAGGGATACCAATACGTTCTGGACATAAAGTAATTGATGTTACCTCATTAAACGGTAACGTTAAGATGTATAATCTTCTCCAAATGGAAGATATATTGAAATCACCTATAGTTATATTAGGCAAAAAAAGAGAATTCTATATTAAACTAGGTGTAGACAAGAGTTATCTTCAAGATTATTTACAAATGAACACCTCCAAGCTATTTAATAAAGCTACTCAGCTTAGAATTAAGTATAATCCATTAATATTAAACTATACTAAAACGTGTGACTTAGGCTTAAGTATTACGAATGATGTTTTTGATATAACATGTCCTTTCTCTGGCTCTTGCACTATCTTTAAACAAATAATAGCACAAAATCGCAAGCAATGTCCTCTATGGAATGGTTACAGTATGAAGTTAGCTAAACGACCTTTATTACTCTTTAAAATTAAAACCTTATCACCAACTCGCTCAAGTATAGCAATAACATCACCTTTATTCAAGATATCAGAAAATCCATCATTCCCGTTGTATAAGACGTTATATGGTGTCACGATATTCGTAAACGATACACCTCAAATTATTTATTTGAATCCGAAAGTAAGAGAAAAATTGCATGATACGAATGCAATAGAGATAACGTTCAATAGAATACTTGTAAGAAAAATCCTGGAGAATATACTTTTTAATTCTCAGAAAAATAACAAATTACTTCAGATATTACTCACTAAATATTATCTACTGAAAACTGGAAGAAAGAGTGTTTATAGAGCGATAGGAAGATTAACTAACAAATCCAACTCTTATTCAAACTTTGAGAAGGATGTGCTAGGAAAAAATAGGGAAAAATTCCTAGATTTTGCTTATGCCGTGTTGTTGCATACTTTAGCTCACTTAATTTATGAATTTATTTCACTAGAATTAGATATAGAAGAAGATCTCATTGATTATTATTATGATTTTAACATTAGCGATCCTTCGTACTCCAGTGATTCGATATATATTTATGAAAAAACATCTTTCGGAGTGCTCAAATTCTCATCCATACTTAAATCCAACTTTGGAAACTTTCAAAACTTTATTGATTCATTTGTGAACTTTGTAACTAAATCCCTCAATCAACATACAATTGAAATTAAGCAATATGGATCTAAGCTCAAGAGCTTAAAACAATCATTAATAGGTTCTAATCAATATCTGAAGGAAGATGTAAATATTTTAAATGGAATGTTAAAGAGACATATACGACCTGATCTATATATATTTAAGCTATCTATCCCTCACGGATTGAAACGTAATCAGAAGCCGAAAGCATCTAAATATTTAGATTACGCCGATATTGCGTTAGGAAGATATTGTGTTGATGGATGCTCATCTTGTGTAATGATAGACGAATGTCATTATCCCCTCTATCAAAATCTAATAACAAGTAGAAGATTAGTTAAATTATTCCTTAAAGAGATAGCTAATAAAGGAAAAATCAAAAATGCCATACAAGTATATGGGACGTCCAAACTAGGATTTGGTTTACTAAGGTACTACCTTACAGACCCTGACGCTAGAAAAGCAATTATAAAGTCAGCATATATCGACGAAAGTTGCCTTAAGGTGATAGAAGATGCTTTAAGTTCAAACCCGTCACTCTCAGTGGAACTAATAATCGATAATAATAATAATAGCCAAAAGTTAGATGATAGTACTATTAAAACCTTAATAGGGAAATTAACATCTACTAATAGATTTAAGTTAAATTTACAAAATAATATTCACTACAAGGAATACACTATAGAATTTGATAATAGGTTGTACACAAATGGGAATAAGATTACTATTTCAGGTAGTTGGAACTGTCAGAAGAGTGACAAAGCTCAAAACTTCACAATAAGTATCTAACTTTTTTATATAACACAATGACTTTATTAGTTCTATTTTGTGACCTTCCCAATTTACCTGGACCCTCTCCTAAGACATCGTATGCGTTGATAATATCAAGCCCGGTCTCTTCAATGATTCTTTGTATATTTTCCCAGTATTGACTGTCTCTGCCTAAATTTATGATAAGTACAATTCTGCCTCCGTCCTTTAACGCATATGCACTTTTACTAAGTATTGTTTTTAACTTGCTGAAGTAATTCTCATCACATTTTATCTCTTTGTCAATAATCTCGTCGATGTCCTTCATGTTTTCGAACATTGAAATAGTTACATAATGTGGTAGGCTTAGTGATGCATAGCTTATACAAAAGTCGTAGTATGGTGGATCTATAACTATCAAGTCGCTTTTAGGATAATCTATTTCCGATGCATCTCCTAATATACTTACTATCTCTCCTCTCAGTTTAAACTTAGATTTTATATCTATTTGTTTTTTAATACTGGAAATTATTGTTCCTCTAGCCTTAGTTTTGATTCCTTCAAAGGCTATCGGGTTCACTTCGACCGTGTATTCGGGCACCCAAAAGCCCTTTATTCCACCTCCATAGATTACTGGCTCGGTTAGAGGAGGGTACCATTTAGATAAGACTGAACATGTCTTGGTTGAGTCGCTTGCAGCTAGCATTAAAAGATATCTCTCGTTATCACCTAATTGCTTAGATCTTTCCGTTATCTTATAGAAAGTGTAAATTTGTGCGGGGGTAAAAATTAGGGAGGGGTTAGCGATCCCGTTGTTAATTAACCTTTTCCCTTCCTTCAATTTCTCAAAATTGACTTTCACATTAATTGCAGGTATATTCTTTAACTTTTCATTTCTTTCCTTTAACCACTTTTCATCAAAATGGAAATTTCTTTTCCCATCTATAAATCCGAAAATTTTCCAGTTGTTGAAATAGTTAACGTATCTTACGGGTTGATACATCGGTTTGATAGAAATTGTTACATTAAAACCGCAGTAAGGACATCTCGTAGTTTTTTCTTCCAATGTTTCAAACACATTACCGCAATTAGGGCATAGTATTACTTTGTAGTGCTTACCATTTTTCCTTTTGGAATAAATCCAAGTGGGAACTCTGTTTCTGGTTATTAAAACGTAAGGAATAATTTCACCATTATACGTCCATAGCCATGATAATTCCTCTTTTATACTATTAAGGAGAGAAAAAATACTATCGTAATTTACTTCTCCTCTTAGAATGGAATAACCGTGAATTATCTTAACTGCTATGGGATTTACATCAATGCCGTAAGCGTTATAATTATACAATGAAGCTTCAATAACACCTGTTCCTCCACCAGCCATTGGGTCTAAAAATATTGATCCCTTAGCATCTATCACACTAGGATCCTCTAATCCCTTAAGAAAAAGTTCTATGTCATAGTCTTCTAGCAAAAAAGACACAAGAATAGCTCTATACAAATGAATAAATCTTCTTGACCACCATCTGTGTAAATTTGCTTCCTTTTTCACTCCACCTTTCTCTTTTGTACTAATTCTCTTGTTAACTTCAGATATTAACGGCTCTAGGTCATCTATTAGCCTTGTCATACACATCTCCTAATCTTAAGGTTAATAGAACTCTATAAAAAAGGCTTATCCAGGTTCATGAACCTCGGTGATTGATAACATTCCCAAAACATACGTTTGTTTCCGTTTGCTAGCTTCTCGCATTCGTTCCACCTGGCAGAAGTATCGAAAAGCGTACCGTCCAGATCCAGGACTAGCATCATTTCCCTCCACTCTCCATTGTTTGTTTAAAACCTAATATTCTTATTTCTCTTTCTCTTCTTTGAACTCTGCCTCCTTGCTTTCCCCTTTTCGGACGACCGTTAGGTTTTTTATCTTTATTTGACTTAGATTTGAATAGGCCCATCCAGTTCACCTCTTTTTTCCGATTGATGAAGAGAACAAAAAACGGATACCTTATGACGACACTTTCATGACGAAACGCCTATCGACGAATTCTTTAATCGCTAATCTGTATACGTCGCTAATTGCGATATGGTTCTTTTCCGCTAAGTCCTTCATCTGCTCATGCCATTCTCGTGGCACGTAGAACGATATCTTAACCCCGTCCGTTATTTTGTTCATCTTTTTCACCATATCTAATCTCACCTCACACCCTTTTGAATACATGCCGTCGGAGTCGCGACTATATCGTCGCGAGTCGCGACGACAAAGAACGTATTTTTAACGCTTTGCATTTTTCTCGTCCTTCGCGTCAATTATTGATGACACGTCAATTTTACGGCTTCTCATCTTTTTAAGCAACGCGTAACTAAAACAAAAATCCTTATAAGATGCATTGTATATTTAAGCTCATGAATGAAAGCTTATCAAATTGGATCCTTTTCGTGCTATCTCGAGCTGATGAATTAAAATCAACAATTAATAAGGTTAAACTTCAGAAGATTCTCTTTCTCATGAAGGAGGAGCTGGGCCTTGATATTCCAGCTAATTTTAAACCGTACAAATATGGCCCGTATTCTATAGATATTGATAAGGCTTTGAAGGAGCTTGAGAAAAGAGGAGATATTAAAATAAATGTGCTAAGTAATACAAATAGAAAAGACGAGATAGACTCAGAATATAAGTATGAAATAAAGGCTTCCAAAAAATATGAAATAGAATTGCCAGAAGGAGATCTAAGCTACCTAGACAAGTTAATAACTATGCCTACAACGGAGTTATTGGCATATGTTTATATCAAATTCCCACAATACACTAAAAGATCAATTTATCTTAAGAAGTTTTCCTAAAATATTCTTTATAAATCTCAAATCTCTTTAATCTTTCTATATTATCGTCTATATTCTGTTTTATTTCTTTAAATGATCTAATGGAAAAGATAGTTATCCATGCCCATAGATATAACAAAATATTGTGTATGTTGACATGTATCATTATAATAAAAAATACAATATAAAATACTAATAATATTACAAAAGCAAGAAGGAAACTAATAAGAGGAAAGATACAATATAACAATTTTAGGAGTCGATATAGTTTATTTATACTAGATTCCTCAATATCTACGTTATAACTTCTTGCATAATAATACATTGTTATCATAAAGCTAGTATATAAATATATTAATAAATATAGTATAAGAAAATATATTAGATTATTAATAAATAATTGTACTATAATTATACCTAGACTTATTAATGCGGCAAAAAGAATTGAAAATGCCATTGAGTTAACGATAAAGGTTTGCTTATATTTTTCAGAGGTGTATGATGGAAAATTAATGAATGATTTATCTATCTCTAGCAAAGCTATAAGATAATTGATTTTTTGTAATAGAACACTTCTAGATCTAACCTCTTCTTGAAAAGGATTAAAAATCTTCTTTATAGCACTTTCTAATACCTTTAGTATTATGTGCTTTCTGCACTTGTTATCCATTTCTAAGGCGTAGTTCTTAATATCTGAAGGTATAATAATTATATGCTTAGACGATAATTCGTATTCGTTTATATGAGCCAGATAGTTATCACGTATCCCCCTTAGCGTAAATAGTAGATTAGCTAACTCATTTCTTTGTAAATCTATATTATAAAGTGTTAAATATGTGTTAGGAATTTTACTTAATTCAGAAATTTTATTCAATATTGAATATAAGATTTCCCTATAAAATAGTGTGAACAAGGTTGTTATTATAAATATTATTAAGGAAGTTATAGTTGGCAATAGGACTGTAGTGATCGAGACCATTGAATATAATTATGTGCAATCTTTTTAAAGAATAGCAGAGTACAGCGAAAGTATAATTAAAATTCAATATTTCAATTTTTATCTATAATTTCCTATAATCGTCTATATAGGAGTATTTTAACTAAATTGTAGAAAAATTTGAAGTCTAAACTAAAAACCTCATAAATTTAGTAATTAATAAACTATACATAGTCTTGAATATCATGTTAGTTCCCGAAATATTTATATTATCATATAACTAATAGTCGTTGGGAAGCCAAGATATTGAGCTAAAGCGATAAAAAGCAATATATCTAGACCCTAGCAATTCTTATGTAGCGTTTATACTTTTTAATTTTCGATTTGATAATATCCTTTTATAAAAATGAGATTAGTATACTAAAAATAATAACTTTATAATGTAACTCTAATCAATACTGTAAAGATTTATTAATAAAGGATCAGATAAGAATTATATATAATGAATCTGAAAGTTTCTGTTCGAAATATTAGCCAGATAGATACATCGAGTAATTCATCTGTGTTAATTAAACAATTAGCGATTAAAGAAGGCATAACTAAATGCCAGATAATAAAGGATACTAACTCAGCATCATTAATACTTTTGAAAATAAACGATAAAGATGTTAATAAGATTAGTTTTCATTTAATATTTATTTTTGATGATTACTTAGGTTTTCCAGCAGACGGTGTAATAGTAATGTTACCTATAACTTTTTTAGATAATAAACTGGAACTGATTACTCAGTCCTCTAAGAACATGCGCAATATACAAGGATTTATTTCGTTTTTAAGGTCAACTAAGCTATACATAGCAATTCTGTGAGATCCATACTACTATACTGAATCTAAATCCCGTTTAACATATTTAATGTGATTAATGAAAATATACTAAGTATCACAATAATGACGGACATATTATCAAATATTCACAGCAGACTATAACTAAAAATCGTATAAAAACTAACATGATCTTAAGTTTGAACTTTAGTGTTGATAAAAAATAATACATTCTTCAAGCTCTCAGATATAACTAATCATATTAAGAGCGGTGAAATTAGCATGGAGTGGGAAAAGATTGGAATAGAGCATGAATTTAGCAACTCGTATATAGGCATAAACTTTGGGGAGTTATTTCGCAAACTGGAAAATACTAAACTTCATTTTAGACATGCAGACTTAAGAAGCCTTTAGCTTTAATTTTCTGTTTTATAGTGATAATCCTATCTTTTAATTTTATTGTAAGAATTTAGTAATTTACATTCTTATTCTATAAAAATTGATTAAAAACATTTAAAACATTAAATATTCTAGATAATACAAACTAAAGTTAGGTATTTACAATACTAAGATACATTCACGGAACATCTGGATATATTTTATCAATTAATCTACTACAAGGAGAAGATATCATTACCGCAGTTACGTTTATATTACATCTAATTAGTCTTCCGTTTTGAAATTCACACCATTGTAAAGTACCGCTAGGATCAAAAAGCACAAATCTGGTCAATTTTGCAGGACAATCTATAATTATTGTGTAATCAGTGTTTGGATATTTAACTCCTCCACGATCTAAGAATAAACTAAACCCTTGGATTGCAATTCTTACATCAAATGCAGGATTACGCCTAGAAATCTTAGCGCCCATTTTTACTAACTCATCTATGGTATATCTTCCGTTTAGTGGACCTTGATGAGCAGAAACCTTAGGTAATCTACTAATTACACCTAAAATATCAAGATCATTTAAATACGGATTACCAATTCTAATACTTCCGTTAAAGATTTGCTGATTTTTACTATTATTTATCTCAATTTTTACAGAGCTGCCAACACCATATACTTCTCCATAATAGTAAGGAAATAAGCTGTCTTTATATTTTCTTACTTGAGATACAGCTGTTATATCATATTGCGATTTAAATTCAAGAACTAGGAACGGATATTCACAGTCAATTAACTTCTCATTATTACAAGGACTACCATATATTACTAGATCAGGTTTAACAATATTAGAGCCTTGAGAATTTATTGAACTGCATTCTGAAATTGCACAAAAGTTATTCTTATCCAAAATTCTTACAAATTCCGCTCTTAAAAATCTCTCATAGGTAGGTGACGCAAATAGTTTATTTATAACAATATTTTTAGGGATAGTAAAATTAAGAGACGCTGAAAGAGATCGTGGAAGAAAAATTGAGAAGAAGTAATTAAATAATTCTTCATAAGATTGGAACATCATATTTAGTATCGCATTACTGCCGTGATATATAATAAGATAATATAAGGACTTAGTTAAGTCGACACATATAGTATAATAAGGATTAATAATACTTGCATACTTACTTGCTTGATAGCATATACGTTCATGAGATTTATTTAATTCATTTTTAAACTCAAATAAAAATATTGGATAGCAATAATCGTTTTTACATATATAAGTTACCAGGTCAGCCTTCTCGTTTCCTCTTACTATTAATTCGGGTATACTAACGTTATCTATTCCCATTCTGGTAAGGTCTTCCACTATTTTAGCATACCATTTATCCCTTATCTCGCCTTCGCTAATATAATGCAAATACCTTGCCATTAATATTCTTAATATACTTTTAACCTTATATTTTATGGTGATGTACAACGATAAGTGTTGGTATCTATGCTATAGGTAGTTTATATGTGCCTACATCAGGACACATTTCGCCTTATATAGAAGTTACAAATGATCATTTTAATCTCCCCAGTCAGCCGTTAGAGTGCAAAATATTATTTATTGACAGTAATCTGAATATGAAAGAGTGTGATTTCGCAAAATGTACAGTAATATATAGAGGAAATTATGCATATATTATGATTAGTGATCTTGATACTGATATTATCACAAAAATATTGGATAAATCAAAATCACATATTGCAATACTTAAGATGAACGCAATTTTAGATTTGTCGGATATACAATCTCAATTATATTTTAATAATAATACTTTTATATATAAATTTCAAGATAACATATATAATATGATAAAATATAGTAAAGATCTTTCACTAGACATAAGTGACTTAGCCAAGCTACTAGATTATTTTATCGACAGTGGCTTATATTTAAGCTTAATAGTAAAAAATATTGATTTTATAAATTTGATAAAGATACTATTCTTTTCTAACAAAACTGCTAATCAATATAATGCTACTCCTTTACCTAACACTTGGATAGGTAAAGCAGTATATGGCTATACTATCGTTGATAAAATAGGAGAAGGAGGAAATGCTACAGTATTTAAAGCGACTTTAAACAACAATTTTTACGCTATAAAGATCCATAAAATCCCTTCACCCTCAATAACTCAAAGTATTTCTATACAAGCATTTAGAACATTCCAAGATATAAGCAATGAGTCCTCAAATTTAATAAGTCTCTCAAATAAGTCGCCGTATCTAGTAAAAATTTATGCGATATACGTTGACGTTAATAAAATAAGGGAAATTTACAGCGGTGACTTGACTGTATATTTTAGCTATCCTCCAGCCATAGTAATGGAGTATATGGAAGGAGGAGATGTTTGGAGGATAATTAAAGACAACTTCTTGTACTCGACTATCTGGGGAAAAGTTGTAGCAAAAATAGGCCTTGAGATTACTGAGGCTTTGGAAGTAATCCACGATAATGGATATGCACATTTAGACGTGAAGCCGAGTAACTTCCTGCTCTCCAAAAAGGTGGATGCATGCACTGCAGAAGAATTATTAAAATTGTTAAACTCAGGACAACTAGTAGTAAAGTTAGGAGATTTAGGATCTGCAAAGAAAATAGGCCAAATAGTTGATCAATTTACTCCAGAATATGCTCCACCTGAGCAGTTTACTTACAGTAAAGCGGACCCTAGCATGGACATATTTTCCTTAGGCGCTTCACTTTATGCTTTGTATAAAGGAAAGAAAGGATTTAATCCTCCCAGTCAACTAAATGCTTCAGACTATGAGAAGTATTATGCAACGCTCTCAGCTAGTGACAACTTTGAAAAGTATTTATTAAAAATGGCATCTCCTAACCCAAAGGATAGACCTAATATAAAAGAAGTCAAAAAGATGTTACAAAAATTTGCAATATAAGGAGTCATTGACTCAATTAAGCGTAAGCTTATCAAAAACTGAAGAGGTCTCATTATTTCAATAAAAACTTCCACAAGGGCTCTAACTCTATTTTCTTACCGTTATAATCCATTATGTCCTCCATGTCCCACGTTACGATTTTAGGTTTAAAACCCAATGATGAGGAGGCTTTAGTTAAAGCACTTAACTCCCTCTCCTTTATCCCTTCCTCATCATAAGTTACCTGTATTAACTCCCCGTTTTTCTCATCTAAAAAGTCTACTTCGTAGTCCTCCCCTTTAACGAAATAAACTCCCTTGTTCTGGTTTTTCCTAAGCAAATGTATTGCGACTAAATTCTCCATTAATCTCCCCATATCCTTTTTTATAGAGACTTCTTGAATAATACCCATGTCAACTACGTAAACCTTCTTGTTTTCTGCAATTCTGCTCAACTTTCCGGTATACCTTTCCACGGAATAAATTAAGTAACTTGAGGTCAGACCGTAAAACCACTCGTCAACAGTTTTATAATCAATTCTGAGCATTCTAGCAATTCTATTTAGAGAAACTTCAGAAGAGTAAAGGGAAATTACTGCTGAGGAAAAGTCCTTAAACTTAGATATCCTCTTTATCTTAAGCCTCTGTACTACGTCTTTGAACAGTATATCATTATAAATGCTGTTGACTATTTGCCTACTGTTTAGTAGTAACGCTTCAGGAAAACCTCCTATGCTCATGTACTCCCTCAAGTAGTTCTTAATCTCAGCCCTCTCCCTTGTGGTAAGCGGTTCGGAGTAATTAACTCCCTTAAACCTTAGAAACTCCTTGAAGGAAAAGGGGAAGAGCGTGAAGTCCACATGCCTTCCGGTTAGGCTTGTGGCCAGCTCACCGGAAAGTAACTTAGAATTACTCCCGGTTAATATTATCCTTTTAGTCTTCCTCAGCCTGCTCACGAAGGGCTCCCAACCTTGAATGTTCTGTATTTCGTCAAAAAGTATGTAATCCACGTTACCGTAAAGCTCGTAAATTGCTTGTTCAACAATATGCAGATCGTCAGATTTTAAATTTCTCAACCTCTCATCATCAAAGTCAACATAAGCAAAGTTTTTATCCCTTAACAGTAGGAGTGATAGAGTAGATTTCCCGCTTCTCCTAACCCCTAATATTGCTAGGACGTTTGGGATTGATAGGTTTGTTAGCAACTCCTCTTTAGGCACGTCTCTGGGTATTGCCCTACTCATTAAGTTTTCTGCGTCCTCTCTTTGTTCCTTCAGAACGCTTTTTATTTCCTCAACGTTCACGCATAATAGGAGTTTTTTGCATTTTTAAACTTTTGGAGTATACTCCAAAATTCTTCCGATTAACTTATGGAGTATACTCCAAAACTAAATCTGAGAGTAATACCATTTAATTAATACTCTTTCTTTTAAGTTATAATGACATGGCGTACGGTAAGCAGTGCACGCAGTTTTAGAA
>OGCG01001066.1_pt1 | contig 14463 bp, 11 predicted proteins | sample 1570061 | NCBI WGS metagenome assembly OGCG01 (sample SAMN06268698, study PRJEB24515) | hot springs metagenome | isolation source: Joseph's Coat, Yellowstone National Park, Washington, USA | place: USA:Joseph's Coat, Yellowstone National Park, Washington, USA
CCACAGCAGATGCGACCGCAGGCACCACTTGGGGATTGAAAACCGTGGGCACTATGTAGTCGGGCGAGAGCTCGTCTTCCGATACCACCCCGGCCAATGCGTTGGCAGCAGCAATATTCATCTCAGTGGTGATCTCCGTGGCGTGCGCATCCAGAGCGCCGCGGAACACCCCGGGGAATGCCAGGACATTGTTGATCTGGTTTGGCTCGTCACTACGGCCAGTGGCCACAACCGCGGCGTGACGGCGGGCGATTAGCGGATCGATCTCGGGCTCCGGATTGGCTAGAGCGAAGACAATTGGGTCCGGCCCCATGCTGGAGAGCATCTCTTCGTCGAGCACGCGCGGACCAGAGACCCCGATGAATACATCTGCACCCACCATGGCCTCCGCAAGACCTCCCCGGAGTCGGCGCTGATTCGTGTGTAGCGCTACCCAGGAACGGTCAGGGTCCAGGCCATCCAAGTCCGGGTGGAGAATTCCCTGGCGGTCCACAGCGACAATCTCGCCTATGCCCTGCGCCAAGAGCATTTTTATAATTGCCACACCCGCGGCGCCGGCTCCAAGGACGACCGCCCTTACGTCGGCCATCTGTTTGCCGACCACCTTGAGGGCGTTGATCAGAGCGGCTAGCACCACGATGGAGGTTCCGTGCTGGTCGTCGTGGAACACCGGAATATCCAGCGCGTCCCTCAGGCGCCTCTCAATGTCGAAACATCGCGGTGCGGCTATGTCTTCTAAGTTGATCCCTCCATATACCGGCGATATCAGCTCGACGGTCCGTACGATCTCATCGCTGTCCTGGGTGGCAAGGCAGACTGGCCAGGCATCTATGTCGGCAAAGCGTTTGAAGAGCAAGGCCTTGCCCTCCATCACCGGAAGCGCCGCCTCGGGGCCTATGTTGCCGAGTCCGAGGACTGCCGAGCCGTCGGTGACCACTGCCACAGTGTTGCGCTTGATGGTCAGGTTCCGGGCGGCCTCGGGATTGTCGATTATTGCTGTGCAGACCCTCGCTACACCCGGTGTGTAGGCCATGGAGAGGTCGTCGCGAGTGCGAAGCGGGATCTTGGGAGTGACTTCGAGCTTGCCTCCTAGGTGCAGGAGCAAGGTGCGGTCGCTGATAGCCCTGATGCGGGCGCCCGGAACGCTTCTGACCGCGTCGGCCAGTGCCTTGGCGTGCTCGGTGTCTGTCGCGTGGCAGGTGATGTCGACTACGACGCCGCTGCGGCCGGCCTCTACTACATCTAGCGCCACCACAGCTCCACCCGCATCCGAGATGGCGCTTGCCACTTGACCAACTCCTCTGTTTCCCTCGAGGAGCACCCTCATGGTCATCGAATAGGAAGCTGACGGGCCACTCATAGATGCATGAACGCTAGCCCAAGGCAGGTATCTGCGGACAGCCGGCGCTCAAGTTGGCCGTCGGATTCCAAGCTCGTCCAGGTGGGCGAGCAAGTCTCTTGGCTCTTCGTAGACACGGAACGCCCCTGCTCGCTCCAGTTCGTCCCGTCCGTATCCGCCGGAGAGCAATCCGATGCCCAGGGCCCCTGCTCGCCTCGCGGCGAGCATGTCCCAGATAGAGTCTCCGACGACCAGGCAGTTGCGAACATCTACTCCCAGCTGCTCGGCGGCGTGTAGGAAGAGATCGGGGTCGGGCTTGGCATAGCGTACCTGTTCTCGGCAGATGGCCACGGCGTCAGGCTGACCAAGCAGATCCAAGGCCGCTTGGGCGGCGGCGCGGTTCCCACTGGTGGCAATAGCCCAGGGGATGTTAAGGGACCCCAACGTCTCGAGGAGCTCCTTGGAGCCCGGCAGTGGCCTGAGGGAGCTCCGCTGGGCCTCGAAGGCCATGTCATGGTGAGCAAGCACCTGTGCTGTCTCTTCTGGGGTGAGCTCAATCCCGGTCTCGCGGGCCAGCGCCGATACGAACAGCCCGCCGCTCATTCCGATGCGACGGTGAATCCTCCATACTGGGAGGGCTACGCCAATGGCCTCCAGTGCTTGTCTCCAGGAGATCACATGCTGGTAGACGCTGTCTATAAGAGTTCCATCCAGATCGAAAAGCAGGGCCACTTCCAGGCGGCCAGCGTCTCGCTGAGCGTCAAGCATTACGAGCTGTCCTCCTGGCCGATGCTAAACAGGTTGGGCCGGTGAAAACTCAGCCGAGCCTCTCGCTACCAAAGTGGTGGGGACCAGAACCGTCCTCGGTGGACTGCTATCCCCAGATATGCGTTGGAAGAGCAGTTCCGTGGCCAGCCTTCCGATGGCGGCAGGATCCTGGCGGACCACGGTCACTGCTGGTACCAAAGCAGCAGCTGTCTCGAAGTCGTCAAATCCGACCATAGCCACATCTGTGCGTCCGAGGGCATGAAGAGCCTTTACGACCCCAAGGGATGCTCGGGAGTTGCCGGCGAAGATGGCAGTTGGAGGCTCTGCGAGGCGGAGCAGGTCTGCAACCGTGCGCTCAGCGTCCTCCACCGTTACTGGATGCTCGCAAATCAGCTCCGGGGGGACTCGTAGCCCTGCTTGGTGCATGGCTGCTTCGAAACCGAGCCGCCTTTGGCTCAGTGTATAAACGCCCCGTGGACCGCCCACGAAGGCAATCCTGGTATGTCCATGGGATATCAGGTGCTGGGTGCCCATTTCGGCTCCTTGGGCATTGTCTACCAGTACTGCATCAGCCGCCAGGTTCATCGCGGGGCGATCGGCGAAGACCAAAGCCACCTTGCGCCCGATCTCGGCGAGGTAGCTGTGGTCAGTTGAGCAAGGCACCGCGATGATTCCACTTACGTGGCGGCTGACAAGAGCCTTGACTAGGGTCCGCTCAAGTTCGCCATCCTCTCCAGAAGACGCCACCAAGAGCAGGTGGGAGCGCATTCTGACCTCGGACTCGATGGCTGCGGTCATAGTGGAGAAAAAGGGGTCGTCGATTGCGCCAACGATGACCCCTATGGCGTCCGACCGGCCGACCCTAAGGGAGCGAGCTACCAGGTTTGGCTCATAGCCCAGCTCGGCTATCGCCTTGCGCACCCTGGCTTCTGTGTCGGCTGCGACCCCTCTTGCGCCGTTTATCACTCTTGAGATGGTCTTGACGCTGAGGCCGCATCTCGCAGCCACGTCCTTGATCGTGGGCCGCTCCTTAGAGATTGGTTGGCTGCTCACACCAAGGGCCGGGAGATTGGCTGCCCATCCAGTCTTACCCGGTCGGGCGTTGGCGGACGTGCTCTGAGCAACGAGATGTCACCGCTTACCTCAAGGGAACCTGCACAGGCCGCGACTAGAACACTCTCCCCGCGGCTGACCTCCATCGTGCCGAACGTCCCAGACAGCACCCCGCTACCTTCCGTAACCAAGATTATTGAATAGCCTGGATCAATAAAGATGGGCTTTCCTGCCACAAAGAGGCCCTCCAACCTAAAGAACGGATCAGCCTGTTCGGGTAGGAGAGACACCGGACCTCGGTTGCTCATCTGCTTCGAACTCGCCTCGCTCCTGTCTAGGAACTCTAGGCCCCAATGACGAATCAGCCTAGCCAGACGTTCTTTTGGCCACGCATGGTGGTCGACAGAACCAATGGCGGTCTCCCAGCCGAGGCCTAGCTCGGGCCTTGTCACCCTGTTGGTGTGCTCGAGGATCACTGAGTAGTCCGTGGGCTCCTGCAACTCTAGGACCAACACCCCAGGCCCTATGGAGTGAGGTACTCCAGCCGGTACCAATACGACGTCGCCCTCAGTAACCGTGAGGTGGTTGAGCCGCTCGAGCCAGTCCTCTCCCGAGCCTGACCCGGCCAAGTGGCGAAGCTCAGCCTCGGTCATCGCCTGACCTAGACCCAGCCGAACCCACCCCTTGTCCCGACAGCTAAGCACGAACCATGCCTCTGTCTTGCCGTGAATGCATCCAAGGTGTGTTCGGGCGAAGCAGCGATCCGGGTGTGAATGTACGAACAGGCGATCTTTGGAGTCGAGCAGTTTCACGAGGAGGTAAGGGTCGGCACCCAGTTCGGCCAGGTGGTCCTGGCCGAGCCAGGACTTTGGGTCTTGGGTGATGGCAGAGGCAAGGAGGGTGCCGTCGGGGAGAAGGCTCTGGCCGGGGGCGGCTTGGTCTCCAATGGGTTCTGGGTTCTCGAAGCGTGCGGTAACAGAGCCTATCCAGTCCTCAGGCGACGGGTGAGGTGGGACCTCCTGTCCGCGGAAGGAGGCGGCTAGGCCGCCTCCTTCGTAGGACTGTGGGGCCCAATTGGGGCCCAGCTTGACCACTGGACAGTCGGCAACGGAGGCCTGGCGCACATTGGCTTTGTCTCCTGGTTCGTTGGTCATGTGGCTGGCCCCTATTGCTTGACCCTATGCCGAGGTCCGGTAGTAGTACTTGGCCACGTTGGGGTTGTTGGCCGTCGCCGTGGTCGCCACGATGTTGGGCAGAAGCACCGACTTGCGGATCAAGTTCTTGTGTCCGGTCACGTAGTCGTACGCATACTGAACAGCGAGTGCCCCCTCTTCGGCCGGGTTCTGAATAATGAGGATGTTAATTACGCCCTCCTTCAGGAGCTTGACCTCAGCCGGCTCTGCGTCGTATCCGGCTACGAAGACCTTGCCCTTCTTTCCAGCCGCGTCAACTCCCTCTGCAGCTCCCTGGGCGGAGTAGAGGTTGGTTCCGAAGATGCCCACCAGATTTGGGTGAGCGAGGATGAGGCTTCTGGCCTCGGCCTCCGCCGTGGTCGGGTTGTCCTGGTCGTATTCCACCGCTACAACTTGCATGTGGGGGTACTTTTTCATTTCGGCCAAGAACCCCGCTTGGCGCAGGTCGGTGGTGGAGATTCCCTTCATGACGTTGATCACTGCGACTTGGCCCTTGTAGTGCGCAAGCCGGGCGATGGTGTCAGCTGCCTCCTGGCCCCCCTGGAAGTTGTCAGAGCTGATGCGTGCAGTGAGGATGGAGGTGTTCTTGAGGGTGGTGTCCACCGATATGACCGGGATTCCCTCCTTCACGTATGCATCGATCGGGGCAAAAAGCGCCACTACGTCGGTGGGAGCTATGAGCAAGGCGTTGGGATGACTGGCCAATACGGCCTTGACTACCGGTATCTGCGTAGTCGGGCTGAAAGTCGTAGCGCCCCGCCACTCCAGGTTCACGCCGAGCTTCGCTGCTTCTTGCAAAGCGCCGTAGTGCATCGTGATATAGAAGGGGTCAATTGTAAGTCCCGGTATCAAGACGAAGGTGTACTTGGCGGCGGCGGCTGCCGGCACGGCCGTGGACCCCACGCCGACCAAGCCCGCCGCGGCGCTCAGCGCGGCGAAGGCCGCACTGCCAACTCCCCAAAGGGCTCTGCGTGCGAGACCTACCCGGCGGGATTTGGTTTCGTTCGGCTTATGCACGATTCCCCCTCCTTTTGTGTGGGTTTGCGGTTCAAAGCGGTGAGGAGCTCTCACCGCTCTGCCAGGCGGAGCCGTATCTGGTCCACTGCGACTGCGGCGACCACTATTACCCCCGTGGCCACCTCTTGCCAGCTCCCGCTCACGCCCAACAGAACTAATCCAGTGACCAACAGCGAGATGATGAAGGTGCCCACGACGGTGCCGAGCATCGTGCCCCTGCCACCGAAGAGGCTTGCGCCACCTATGACAACAGCGGCTATGGCGTTCAGTTCGTCGTTCTGTCCCGCCACTGGCGAGGCGTCGTTGAAGTTGGCCATGACCATGACGCCAGCCAGGCCTGCCAGGAAGCCTGAGATCGTATACACCCAGACGAGATGGCGGTCGACATTGATTCCGGCTCGACGGGCTGCGAGGGGATTGCTACCAATTGCAAAAGTCCTCAGCCCGAAGCGGGTCCGATGCAGAAAGAGACCCATGAGCAGGCATGCAACCCCAGCAACCAGGACCGTGACATAGATCCACCCGCCGATTACCTCCTGGCCGATCTTCCCAATCTGAGGCGGCAGGTTGATTACCTCGTTTCCCCCGTTGATGAGGGGGGTAGCGCCGGCTCCTATTGCAGTGAGGCTTCCGAGGGTGACTATGAATGGTGGCAACTTCAGCCGGGTGATGAGATAGCCGTTGAGGAAGCCGATGGCTGCCCCTAAGGCCAGCGCCGTAGCGAAGCCCGCGATCGTCGCCAGGGTCGTGTTGTTGTGTGACTGAATCATGGCCTGCATTACGACCCCGGAGACCATGCCAGTGAAGCCAAGGATCGCACCGTCTGAGAGGTCGATTCCTCCCGTCAGGATCACAAAGGTCTGTCCGATGGCGAGCAGCAAGTACTCCACCGCGTACTGCGACGTGTTGAGCCAGCTGGCGCGGCTGAATAGGTCATGGCCAGGCGAGGCCAGGCCGAAGGCAAGGACCATCACCAACAACACGCCTAAGGTCCAAAAGTCCCCCACCCGGTCCACGAGGTTCAGCCATCGCGGCCGGGCCTGGACTCCAGCCTGGCTCGCTGGCTTGGGGGGCGCTTCGCCAGGCGCGCTCAGTGCTGCAGGGAGCCTAATCGGCATGATTGGTCACCCCCAGGGCCGCACCCGTGATCCAGCTCACGATCTCCTCGACTGAGACTTCCTCTGGCCTCAGCTCTGCTACGACCTTGCCCTGAAAGAGCACCACTACGCGGTGGGCGAGCTTGTGAACCTGAGGGAGGTTATGGCTGATCAAGAGGATGGGTACTCCTTGGTCCGCCACGGTACGGATGAGCTCGCCTACCTTCTCTTGCTGCTCCACGCCAAGTGCCGCTGTCGGTTCGTCCATGAGGATGACTCGTGATCCCCAGGCCGCAGCTCGTCCCACGGCGATGGCCTGTCTCTGGCCCCCTGAGAGCCTCCCGGCAAGGCTATGGACCGATCCAATCCGGATCCGGGTGCGTTCCAAGTCCTTCTCCGCGGCCCTGGCCATGGCCCGGCGGTCCAGCCAGCCGAAGAGTCGAAGCGGCCCGGCGATGGTCTGTTCCCGGCCAAGGAAGATGTTCGCCCAGACGCTCAGGTCAGGCGCCAAGGCTAGGTCTTGGTAAACGGTCTCTATGCCCATTTGGCGGGCCTCGAGAGACGAGGCGAAGCTGACTGGACGGCCCTCTAGGTAAATCTGGCCCGCGTTTGGTTGGAGGGCCCCGGAGAGGATGTTCACGAGCGTGGATTTGCCAGCCCCGTTGTCCCCGACTAGTCCAACGATCTCGCCCGGGTAAATGTCGAGATCGACCCCCCGGAGGGCCTGAACGCTTCCGAAGTGCTTTGCTATGCCCCTCGCGGATATGACGGGCTTGCGGTCGCCCTCCCCTTGGGCAGCTCCCGCCCCGCCACCGGAGGCCTCAGCAACCACAGAGTCCACCGCGACTCAACCCCCCCTTCGCCGAGCGCCTATAGGTCGCTACTCGGACACCCGCAATGGATATCGTTCAAAAGGTGGCAGGTTTAGACAACGATGTCAAGATGGCCCCAGGGATCTTGCTAGGAATCGACGTAGGCACCACCATGACCAAGGCAGCGGCCTTCGACTTAGAGGGCAGAGAGCTCGGCAGTTCGGCTCTTTTGACCAGCTGGAGGGTGGCTGGGGACTGGAGAGAAGCTGACCCAGACGAGCTGTTCGATACTGCCTTGGATGCCGCTCAGCGAGCTATAGAGCGCCTTAGGGGGTCTCGAGTGGTTGGTATTGGGGTCTGCAGCATGGCTGAGACCACGGTGCTTTTGAACGAAGAGGGGGAGGCGTCAGGGCCGGCAGTGGCCTGGAACGATCCCCGAGGTGCCGAGGAGGCAAAGGAGCTGGGGGAGGTCTTCGGCGAGGAGACTTTCGCGAGCCGGACGGGGATGTGGCCGTCATCGATACAGAGTGTGGCCAAGCTCGCTCACCTGTCTCGAAAGGCCTCCATCAGCCGGCCAAGAGGACTATCGGTGGCGGACTGGATTGTTTACCGCCTGTGCGGCGTCCAGGCCATGGAAGCCTCCCTAGCCTCCCGCACAGGGGCATTTCAGGTGGAGACCGGGGAGTGGTGGGAGGAGGTTCTCGAGTGGGCCGGGCTCGGGCGTGATTTCTTTCCAGATGTAGTACATGCTGGTCAATTAGTGGGGCGCGCGAGCGAGGAGCTCGGGGAGGGCTTAGGCGGCGCTGCGGTCGCCCCTGCTGGCCACGACCACCTAGTAGTAGCGGTTGGAGCCGGGGTGATAGGTGAAGGGGAGGTTCTTGACTCGGTGGGCACTGCTGAGGCTCTGGTCAGGTCGCTTAGCCGGCCCAATGCCGCTCAGCTGGTCGCTGCGGCTCGAAGAAGGCTCGGCACCAGTCGACATGTGTTGCCCGATCGCTGGGCTCTCCTTGCAGGCCAAAGCTTCGGGCAGCTGCTCCGAGCGGTTGGTGCCTTGGTGGGCATCTACGACCAGGACGGGATGAAGCGTCTTGAGGAACTGGGTCGCTTGGCCAGTCCTAACGGCCTGGTCGTAGAAAGAGAGGGCGGCTACGGAGCGCTTTGTATTCGAGGGGTGACTCAGGCTGCGTCGCCTGGGGCTCTCTGGCGGGCTGCGTGGGAAGCGCTGGAGAGGGGTTGGGCTGAACTGCTGGCCCGCTTGGAGGAGGTCTCTGGGCCAGCCGAGGAGCTGGTGCTCACCGGGGGCTGGGCCGCTGCACGGGCCAAGCGGTTGCCGGAGGCCTTGGGTTCAAGGAGGCTATGGCTTCCGGAAGTGCGGGAAGCGGGTGCCAGGGGGGCGGCGCTTTTTGGCGGAATGGCCGCCGGGATTTATCCGGATCCGGCAGCTTTTCCCAGGCCGGCTTGGCAGGCCGTAGTGGCCGGCCAGGGCTAGAGATGATGGGCAAAGGTTTGGCTGTCTGGCGCGAAAGCGAGGCATGGAGTGCGAAAGATCTTGAACGACCCAAAGTCCTTTGTGGACGAGATGGTGGAGGGGATCCTCTCGGCCCACCCCGAGAGCCTGAGGCCGACTTCCCAAGGGCGCTGCCTGGTTCGCCGAGACGCACCAAGGCCCGGCAAGGTGGCCATAGTCACCGGCGGGGGATCGGGCCACCTCCCGCTCTTCCTTGGGTATGTCGGATACGGTTTGGCTGACGCGGTGGCCATCGGGGAGGTGTTCGCCTCTCCCTCGGCCGAACAGGTGCTAGAGGCCACCAAGGAGGTCAACGGCGGGGCTGGCGTGTTGTACCTCTATGGGAACTACGGCGGTGACGTGATGAATTTCGACCTGGCCGCCGAGCTGGCCCAGGCCGAGGGAATAGAGGTGGCCACCGTGCTCGGCCGAGACGACGTAGCCTCCGCACCTCCCGATGCTGGGCATCGTCGTCGTGGCATCGCTGGGCTTTGTCTGCTCTACAAGGTGGCCGGAGCCGCTGCTGAGGAGGGTCGTAGCCTGGCGGAGGTGGTGGAGCTCACGGAGCGGGCCTCTGGCGGGCTTCGCTCGATGGGAGTGGCTCTGTCTCCTTGCGTTATACCCGCGTCGGGCAAGGCAACCTTCGAATTGCCCGAAGGTGAGATGGAGATAGGCATGGGCATACATGGCGAGCCCGGGGTGCGACGTGGTCCGCTGGAGAGCGCCGAGCGCATAGCAGACCAGCTGGTCCATCGGATATTGGAAGATCTTCCCTACCAGAGAGGCGACCGGGTGTTGGCCTTGGTGAATGGCCTAGGCGCGACTCCTAGGGAGGAGCTTTATATCCTCTGGAGGTCCGCCAAGCAGATCTTGGACCAGCAGGGAATCTTGGTGGAGTCGTGCTGGGTTGGAGAGTTTGCCACCTCACTTGAGATGGCTGGCGCCTCCATCTCGCTGTTGCGCTTGGACGACGAGCTATCCAGGCTGGTGGCAGCTCCCTGCGAGTCTCCGTTTTTTGTAAGACGCTGAGAGGCTTGAATGAGTAGAGACCTGAGAGGAGCGCTCCTGGCGGCAGCCTCTTTCGTCGAGGGATCTGCTGATGAGCTAATCCGCTTGGACGGCTTGGCTGGAGATGGCGATCTCGGCATCACCATGACGGCGGCCGCCGAAGCCCTGAGAGATGCCTTGGATCAAGCGGGGGGCTCCGAGGCGCCACAGTTGCTTCGTTCGGTGGGCCTGGCCATTGCCAGGCGGGCCCCTTCGACTGCGGGAACTCTGCTGGCCACTGCATTCCTGGCGGCTGCGCGGGCCCTGACAGAAGGAGAGTGGGCAGCTGGCGGCAGCCTGGCCGAGGCTTTCCGCGCGGCCACAGTTGCGGTCGCAGAGCGCGGCAAGGTCTCTCGCGGGGACCGGACGATGCTTGACGCGCTGGCCGCCGCCTCGGACGCGGTTAGTGAGGCTTCCGGGAGGGGCGTCGGAGCGGCCGAGGCGCTGCGAGAGGCAGCAAATGCAGCGCGCAGGGCAGCCGACGAGACTGCCTCTATGACACCTCGAGCTGGCCGGGCGGCTTGGTTGGCAGATAGGGCAGCCGGACACCCCGACGCAGGCTCTGTCATGGTCTGCTTGGCGCTCGAGGGGGCCGCTTCCTACCTGGAGGCCGAGACTGACTAGGAGGAGGCTAGCAACCCTTGCTCGATGTGCGATATTGCCCAGTGATGAAGACTGCGCAGTGATGAAGACTGCGCAGCGATGAACATTGCGCAGCGATGAACCTCCGTGATTGGCCGGAATGCGCCAATCCTCGCCTAATTGAGGCCAGCGCCCTCTGATCTGGGCCAGGTTGTGCTAGAGACGATAGGCCGGATGTCTTCGGTTGGCCAAGCGCCTGGCGAGACGGCCTAAGAGCTTGCCCGCCAAGGCAGCTTTAGGTGAGGCGAGATGCGATGCCCGATACGCGCTCCGATGCAACCCCGAAGGGTTGCATCGGCGTGATCAATGCTGATCACTCGGATGCAACCGGGTGTACTAGCAGCCTCAGCTCTTTCATCAGGGCCGCTGCCTGTTCAGGGGGACGTTGCCAAACGCGCCTACCGACGACGATCCCCCTCGCCCCCGCGGCCATGGCCTCGCTTACCATGCTCACTAGGTCGTCGTCTGGTCCGCGGCTCGGCCCCCCCAGCATTACCAAGGGTACCTTGAGTTCGTCGCACCAGCTTGCAAGGAGGTCGGGGTCATCTGGGTAAGCGATCTTGATGATGTCTGCACCCATCTCCATCGCCACCCGGGCGCCGTCGCCTTCCATGCGGATCGCTTCGGGCCCCCTCTCCTCTTCGAAGGCGACTGGCTCCAGCATGACAGGCAGCCCAAAGGGTGCTGCCTCTTCGATCAGGCTTGCTAGGAAGGCCACCAGATCACGACGTTCAGCCTTGGCCAGGTTCCAGGGCATCAGGGCCTTGATGGCATCTACCCCCAAGCTGAGTGCGGTCCGAACTGAGGCGATGGCGGCTGAGGCGCCGTGTTGCCCCTCGTTCCAGTAGGAGTCCACGGTGAGGAGCCGAGCCGGGGCTCCCCTGTGGGCGAACAAGTGACTGGATCTCGTCGCCACCCCGGGTCCGAGGAGAAAGCCGTCACATCCCAAGCTCATGAAGCGCTCCAGGGCTCCGAGGGGGTCCTCGAGCCCTGCAAGCCTCCCCAGCATGCTCCCATGATCCAAGGGAAGCACCAAGCAGCGTCCGTCCTGCCCAAAGATGCGCCCCATTCGGTATTGCTTGCCGGCCTGAGCGGAGGTCGCGACTGCAAGGTGTCCCAACGTGGTCTCCACGCGGCCCATGCTACTCAGCGCCTCGCCGGCGAGATCGTGGTCGTCTGGATCCAGGTGAAGAACTCCCGTGCGGCCTTCCCCTGCTCTCTTGGCCCATAGCTGGAGTCCTTGATTCCTCCGAAGGGGGCCCAGAAGTCGACTCCTGCGGTAGGTGCATTCACCCTTACCATGCCTGCCTCGAGGCGCTCCGCAAACCACAGGGCTCGGTCTAGGTCCGAGGTGAAAACAGCCGACACCAGTCCGTAGTTGACCCCATTGGCTACTTCGAGCGCCTCCTGGTCGTCTCGGGCCCGATGGATGGTTACGAAAGGTCCGAAGACCTCTTCCTGCGCCACGATGGAGTCGGCCGCTACCCCTTCCACGAGCGTAGGTTGAACGAACCATCCGCTTTGGTCGAGGACGCCACCTCCAAGGATGACCCTTCCGCCCTCTTGAGTTGCCCTGGCCACGGCCTCAAGCACCCTGTTTCTTGCGGCTTCAGAGATGACCGGTCCCACCACTACGCCAGCGTCGGCTGGATCCCCCACGGCAAGCTCTGCAACAGATGTCTTGAGCGCCTCCAGGAACTGATCGCCGTCCCCTACCACCACCACTCGAGAAGTAGCGGTGCACTTTTGCCCTGCGTATCCCATCGCGGACCATGCGATTGTCTTGGCTGCTGCTCGCAGCTCCGCATCCGGCAGCACGATTGCGGGGTTCTGGCCGCCCATCTCTGCCTGGCAGGGCTTAGCCAAGGCCCCGCAGCGCGCCGCTATCTCCCGGCCTACTCGAACCGAGCCGGTAAAGGTCACGGCGTCTGCCAGGTCGATAAGGGCCTGGGCGGGCTTGGCGTTTCCTGTAGCAAGACCGAGCAGTCCGGCTGGCAGGTCCTCTCTTAGGATCTCCACCAGGCGGTGGGCAAGAGCAGTTGCCGCAGGAGCTGGCTTGAGAACCGCCGCGTTTCCGTAGGCGAGAGCGGGGGCAAGCTTCCAAAGAGGGATGGCAACGGGGAAGTTCCACGGTGTGATGCAGGCTATTACACCCCTCGGGCGTCGACGTGCCAGGAGGAGACCTCTTGGATCGGCAGCGGGGAGCGTGGTGCCGTCCGGTGAGAAGACCTCCTCGGCGTAATAGCGGAGGATCGAAACTCCCCTCGCCACTTCACCCGCCATCTCCGACCTGGGCTTGCCGACCTCCCAGATCCCAAGCTCAGTCAGTTCGCCAGCGGCCTTCTCAAGCCTGGACGCAGCGCTCGCCAGCGCATTCGCCCGTTCCGAGGGAGCCGCGCTTGCCCACTGGCGCTGGGCGAGCGCTGCAGCCTCCACTATGGAGGCCACCTCGTCTCGATCCATGTCGGCAAAGGTTGCCAATATGCGGCCTGGGTCCTGGGGAGAACTGCTCTCTAGCCTCTCTGTGTTGGACATGGATCTAACCTCCAATTCAGGGTTGGCCGCGACCGCTTCCGAGGGCAATTGGGCCAGGGCAAAGAGGTTTGCACTGAGCCGTCCTCGCTCAAGTTAGCCGGCGAGCAGGTCGAAAGCGGATGCGTGGCGACAAGAGAGGCGTCGCTTTGCTCGCAAGGGCTATTCTCAGGGCCGGGCTATGAGGCCCGGCCCGAGGAGCTGGGGGCCTGTGGCCGCCAGGCGTTGTCGGAACAGAACAGCAATCAAGTCGTCGACATGATCTTCGATCTCCGCAAGTTGAGACCGGCTTATCAGCCGATCGTGGACCTCTATACGAAGGAGGTGATCGGCTTCGAGGCGCTCGCTCGATGGCCTGGAGTTGGAGTGGCGCCGACCGAGGCGTTTCGGAGGGCTGCTGCTGTAGGCAAACTGGTGGAATTGGACCGTACTTGTGGGATAGCCGCTCTGAGCGGGGCACTGGCAGCTGGGCTGCCGAAGGAGCTCACCTTGTTTGTCAACATGGAGCCGAGCTCGGCCGGTCTCGTGCTGGGGGGACCAGAACTGGACACAGTGAGCCAGGCCACTCAGGAGCTTCAAGTAGTCCTGGAAATCACTGAGAGGTCCCTCATGGTGCGGCCTGCTCGCCTCTTGATCACAGCGAAGCGTGTACGGGAGCTGGGGTGGGGCCTGGCTTTGGACGACGTTGGGTCCAACCCCGCCTCGCTCGCCCTTTTGCCGTTCTTGCGTCCCGATGTGGTGAAGTTGGATTTGTCGTTGGTGCAAGGGGATTTCGATCGGGAGAGCCTAAGGGTAGTGGCGGCCGTCGGTTCCTACGCCGAAGCGCACGGAGCGACGGTGCTCGCTGAGGGGATCGAGACAGAAGAGCACTTAGAGAAAGCTCTCGCCTTCGGAGCTCAGTTGGGACAAGGATGGCGTTTTGGGCGTCCGGGTCCCCTCGGATGGCTCGTTGTGCCACGACGAAATCTCATTGTTCGCCAGGCTCCGGACGGCCCCGTTGCATCTAGCCCCTTCGATCTGGTGAAGGGCTCTAGTCGTCTCCAGGTGGCGAGACAGGAGCTGCTTTTGGCGGTCTCCCGCCACATAGAAGAGCGCGCCAGGCGACTTGCCGCGCCCGTCGTGCTCGGGGCTTTCCAGCGGGCCGAGCGGTTCAGTGGGCCCACCGCTCTTAGCTTTGGCGAGATGGGGAGGCGCTTTCCCCTGGTGGCAGCGTTTGGCGTTGGTATGAAGCCCGATCCCGTTCCCGGTGTGAGGGGGGTCTCGCTAGATCCGAGCGACTCTATGGCGAAGGAGTGGGTGGTGGCAGTGGTCGGGGCATTCGAGGCGGCTGCTTTGATCGCCCTCGACTTAGGTGATGACGGCCCCGAGATGGACAAGCGCTATGTCTTCCTTTTGACGCACGATCGCGAGTTGGTGGCTGCTGCAGGGAGATCGATGCTTGTGCGCCTGGAAGCCG
>OGCG01001068.1_pt1 | contig 14456 bp, 15 predicted proteins | sample 1570061 | NCBI WGS metagenome assembly OGCG01 (sample SAMN06268698, study PRJEB24515) | hot springs metagenome | isolation source: Joseph's Coat, Yellowstone National Park, Washington, USA | place: USA:Joseph's Coat, Yellowstone National Park, Washington, USA
ATCACTAATCTGGTGTAAAAAAGTGTAAAACCCAAGTCGTAAAAACCTGTTAAATTAAAACTCATTTTTCGTGGTAAATTTACTAAGTGCTCTTCCTCCTAAATTTGAGTACAATTACAAGTGAAGCGGAATACTACACTCGACGTTGAGGAACGTTAGTTGGTGTGGAAGATGATGAGGGGAAAGGTTTTATTCTTGTGAGGTGTTAAGTATAACAAAAGAGTGAGCACTTTCTTTCGACTTCTGCTCACACACTAGAGAAGTTTTTAGGTCATTTAATGAGATATTTTGTTAAGTATGGCACTACACCCTCTAAGATTTGCGTATGCCCTAGTCTTCATTATATCCCTAATGTACTTTTACATGCCTCATTATTTACACTTCGGTACAATAGACTTGAATAAAATTATACTTATAATTCTATTTGTAGGTTGGTTGATATACGAGTTACTCTTCGTAGAGTACACTGTAGAGGACCTCATACTCTTTCTATTCTCCTTCCTTTCAATACCCTCGTTGTTGTTGTTATCCAACGGAAGGAACGAGGGATATGCGTTGTTGGCTATTTATCTTGCCGTTGGTTTGTACTTGAATTTGTTTTATGGTAAGGGTAGGCATAGATCACGAAAACAGTCAACATATTTTTGATCCCGTGGACGTAAATTACGTATTCAAGGGTTGTTACCCAAATGAAGGTAATGGATTTGGTGGCTGAACTATTTTTAGGTGCCTTTCTAGTCCTGATGTCCGTATTCTTAGTCACCGATGAAGCTTTATTACAAAGTGAAAGGGTGATACAGCTCTTCGTCACCCTAAATTTATCAATACTATCAATCCTTTCATCAATCTACTCCAAATCCTACCCGAAGGAGAATAAGCCCGACGAGTTCGTGAAGGATGTAGTGGCGTTACTCTTCATAGGTTTTGTAACGGCAATTTTACTGTTGGGTTCTCTACTTAATACACAGTTAATACAAAACGAATATATTTGGGGGCAATTATTCTCCGACATAACCGCACTCATATACATCTCGACTGGTATTACCTCAACTGATTACAGTAAGAATAACAACGATTCTAAATCCCAAGACAAGTAGAAACAAGCTTGACATTTTAACTGTTTGCAGGTCCTACTGAGAACCACCAAAAGTCGTAACCAATCTCCTCAAGTTCTTCCGGAGAATAGATGACCTTTCCCTCTGGAAGTCTACGCCTAAGTGTAAATGCTATCACCTCATCGCCAACCCCCACTTGTATCTGTATTCTATTCATTGGTATCTCAATTCCTAAAAAATCTGTTAACAACCTAGCCGTAGCTTCATGTCCAATGGCGCTAACGAAACCCTGAGTCCTCAGTAGTGTTATTACCTCATCAACTGAAATCTGCCTGGCATAAACCCAATATTTGCCACCAGGTTTAAGAGGCAAAATTGGAGCGTTTACGATATACAGCATGTAAACATCTTTATTAGATTTGTTAATCGTAGTATAAAAATTTTTCTGTTTTGAGATCAAATGAGTAAGAATACAAGAAGACGAATATTTGACATTTTTTGTGAACTAGAAAAGTTTACAAGATTATTGTTTTCCCTCAGTAAGTCTTGGTAATGTGACACCCATCTGCCCCTGATACCTACCTTGGTATACCCTCTCAACTGGACTTAAGGTTTTGGCAAAGATGAGGTGGAGGAACCTAGTACCCCTCTTCAGCTTAACGGGAAAGGTCGATCCAACTAACTCGATGGTTAGTTGTCCCTCAAAACCTGCGTCAACTATTGTAGGTGGTATGGTAAGTCCAAGCCTCGCAAAGGATGACCTCAGGTTGACGAACGCCATTATGTCACTAGGGAGACGAAGATATTCCTCGGTAACTAGAAGGATATGTTCATTGGGCTTTATCACGAACTCTTCCCCTATCTCCTTCTGGAAGAACTCTGAGAGATCCTTTCCCTCCTCGAATAGCTCTTCTGTTCTCTTGAACCTGGCTATCTCTCCTCCCACCCTCATGTCAACCCCGTTCTCCCTTATGCTGTCCTCCGTGAGTGGGTCTATGACTATCCAACCCTTCTCCAGGTAATACTTAAGATCCCTATCACCTAGGATCATTGTATCTCGTTGGACTCTTATACTGGAGCGTTCAAAAGTCATAGGGCACATGGGAGGTAAAGTAGTAGGGGTTAAGTCGGTCAGATAACTTCTCAGCGTAACTCTGATACGTCACTGCTCGGAATCAACTCTCTCATCATCAAGCCTATTTAGCTCTGAAGTGTAACTAATGTTATGGAGTTTAAACTTATTGCGGAATATTTTGATAGGCTGGAGAAGATATCGTCAAGGCTTCAGCTAACTTCTCTCCTTTCAGACCTCTTTCATAAGACCGACCCCTCCCTCATGGATAAGGTGGTGTACTTAATCCAAGGTAGGCTATGGCCCGACTTCACTGGAATGCCTGAGCTCGGTTTAGGTGAGAAGTTCCTGATCAAGGCCATAAGCATGGCCTCAGGAGTGAAGGAGGAGGAGGTAGAGAAAACCTACAAGAGCGTGGGTGACTTGGGAGAGGTAGCCATGAGACTTAAGTCGAGCAGTAAAACCTCAAGTATACTTACATTTTTAGGCGGCTCACAGACTTTCGGCTCACTGGACGTTCTGGAGGTATATAATGAATTGGTAAAGATAGCTGAGAGCTCTGGGGAGGGAAGTAGAGACATAAAGATTAGGATCTTCGCTGGACTCCTCAAGAAGGCCTCTCCCCTTGAAGCTAAATACTTGGTAAGGTTTGTGGAGGGCAGGTTAAGACTAGGGATTGGAGACGCGACAGTTCTAGACGCCTTGGCGTTAACCTTTGGAGGTTCATCCGATTATAGGCCAATAGTGGAAAGGGCCTACAACCTCAGGGCTGACTTGGGCGAGATAGCCAGGGTAATAGCCAAGGAAGGTATAGAGAAACTCAAGAGTGTGATTCCCACGCCAGGCATCCCCATCAGACCCATGCTGGCCGAGAGATTATCCGATCCAGCAGAGATTCTAGATAAGGTTGGAGGTAAGGCTCTAGTCGACTACAAGTATGATGGGGAGAGGGCCCAGATTCACAGGAACAAAGATAAGGTATTCATTTTCTCAAGGAGGATGGAAAACATAACCGATCAGTACGTGGACGTGGTAGAGTACGTAACTCGTTACCTGAAAGGAGACGATTTCATCGTGGAGGGGGAAATAGTTCCTGTAGATCCAGAGAGCGGTGAGATGAGACCCTTCCAGGAGCTCATGCATAGGAGGAGGAAGAACGACATCCACGAGGCTATAAGGGAATACCCGGTCAATTTGTATCTCTTTGATCTAATATACTACGGCGGTAAGGACTACACTGTGGAACCTCTGCCAGCTAGGAGGCAGAAGCTCGAGGAGATAATTGCTGAGAACGATAAGGTGAAAATAGCGGAACATATGCTCACCGATAGTGTAGACAAATTAACTGAATATTTCCACCAGGCAATCTCCGAGGGAGCCGAGGGAGTCATGGTAAAGTCGGTGGGACCTAATTCTGTATATCAAGCTGGCTCCAGAGGATGGCTATGGATCAAGCTAAAGAAGGACTATCAGAGTGAGATGGCGGATACAGTGGACTTAGTCATAGTTGGTGCATTCTACGGTAAGGGCAAGAGAGGAGGAAAGTTCAGTTCCCTCCTCATGGCAGCTTACAATCCAGACAAGGACGTATTTGAAACCGTATGCAAGGTTGCGTCAGGTTTCAGTGACCAAGAACTGGACGAGATGCAGAGTAAAATAAGTGAGCTAAAGAGGTCGGAGAGGCATCCCAGGGTAGTGTCTGAGATGGTGCCTGATGTGTGGGTCACTCCAGCTTTAGTTGCAGAAATAATAGGTGCGGAGATAACTATATCTCCTCTCCACACGTGTTGCAGGGAGACAGGTAAGGGCGGGCTCTCTATAAGGTTCCCAAGGTTCATAAGATGGAGACCGGATAAGAGCCCGGAGGACGCAACTACCACTAAAGAGATAATGGAAATGTACTCCAAGCAGTACAAGAAGGTTGAGGAAAAACAGATAGATGAAAATATCTAGTGTAGCGACAAACCCTAAATCTAATGGAGGTTCACATCGATAGCAGGGGTGCTATCCTAGTAGGAGAGAACTTCACCATAGACGGTCATTGGAAGAAGAACTTTAGAGTGGTGACCCATTTCCACTCGGATCACACATTACAGCTGGAGAGGAGCGTTGAAGTCTGCTATGGGATAATATCTACGCCGGCCACTCACGATGTTCTGAAGGTTTTAGGTTATAAGGTTCCACTGAGGAAGGAATTTCGATTGAACTATGGAATGAGAGCAGATATAGATAACGAGTTCATTACACTACATCCTTCCGATCACGTGTTTGGCTCGGCGCAGGTTGAGATCCTAACCTCAAAGGGAACTAAGGTTGTGTATACTGGGGACTTCAAGAGCCCAGGGACGGGAACCCCCATACTTGATGCAGATGTATTGATAATTGAGTCAACTTACGGGAGGCCGGACTTTGTGAGACCGTTCAAGGACGATGTTCCTCAACTGTTCGCTGATTACGTAAATGACGCTGTCACGAAAGGGCCCGTCAGGGTCTTTGCCTATCATGGAAAGGTTCAAGAGGCAATGAGGGTTTTAAGGTCATCTGGCGTGATAGCTCCATTCGTAGCTGACGGAAAAGTGAGGCAGATTACCGAGGTGGCGATGAAGCACGGGATGAAGCTCAAAGACGTATTTAGCATTCAGGAGGCCAAGGATCAAGGAATAATCAGGACTGGCTGGTACGTCGAGTTCAAGCATTTCAATGAGTTCTGGAAGAGGGACGGATCGCACTTCAACTTCCTATTATCTGGTTGGGAATTCGTAGAACCTATAAAGAAGGTCGACAAGAATTCCTTCTCTGTGGCCTTCAGTGATCACGCTGATTTTGAGGATCTCATTTACTATATCGATAACTCCAGGGCAGGCTTAATAGTTGCCGAGGGAGGTAGGAGAGGATACTCAAAGGAATTGGCCTCCTACGTCTCTGAAGTATTGAAAAGAAGATCCATAAGCTTACCTTCTAAATGACCATCCTCTCATCTATGAGTTTATTCTCCTCGAACCTTTGCGGACTGAAAATCTTGGTAAATTTGTTCTTGACTCCGTCAGCTATTAGATCAGCCATTATCTTTCCAGAATAGGGAGAGAACATCATTCCGTGTCCACTATATCCGGCATCTACGTAAAGTCCATCAGGCCAAGAGTCGCTAAAGCCCATAATATGTGAGTGATCTGGAGTCATCTCGTAATAACCACTCCACCCTCTCAGGATCCTTATCCCCTCAGCCCCCTTAACCAGGGATCTCAATGTTCTGGTAAATGAGAGAGATCTTTCCACTGAAATGTCTAGTTCACCGAATCCACGAGGAACTTCATCTTCCACTCCACCTATTATTTCACCCTTCAAGGTATGAGAGAAATAGATTCTCTTACTAATGGTGAGGGGCTTGACCCTAAATTTTAAGTCTTCTGTTACAAATATTTCCTTTTTCTCAGGTTCTACTGGAACTTCTATTCCATTTCTCTTCATGAAATGGCCAGTCCAAGCCCCTAAAGTCACGGCTACGACGTCAGCTGGTATTATACTCCCGTTAACCTCAACACCCACGATCTTGCCTCCAGAAACCTTCAGTCTCATGGCCTCGCCAATTATTACCTTTACGTGATCTTTAATCGCCTCATACATCCCAAGGGAGAGGTAGTCGTGATGAAAAGACCCATCTTGAGGGGCCAAATAGCATTCTTCCTCTATTTTCAGGAAGTCGAAGTCATTACAAGGGAGAAACTTTCCGCCTACTCCCTCAGAACTCCACAGGGAGTGGGCTCTCGAGATCACGTTCTTGGATTTCTCGTCATCTAAAATCCACAAGTAGCCAGTCTTCATGCATAATGGGTTGAGGGGAAGGTCCTTACATAACTTCAAGAGGTACGGGATCCCCTCTTTAGCAAACTCTACGTTCTCTTTTGTGTAGAAATGATACCTGTATCTCCCGGCGTTTCTTCCGCTGGACCCATAGTTTATTCTCTTAGCCTCTACCATGCTTATATCATTGATTCCTTTTTTAACTAAGTGATAGGCTAAGCTTAGCCCGTGACCTCCCGCACCTAATATAACCACTCTCAACTTGATCACTTACATTGTGAGTAGAGGAGACCTGAAGGTGATTAGGCTATTGCTTCGAGTCACACTTCCTGCTATGTAAGAGCAGGCTTTTCCTTGACACATTCCTGTAGCCAATCCAGTTGTTCTCTTTATGGCCTCAACGTCTACATAACCTTTCCTCACCACTTCCATTATGTCCTCATAAGTCACGTCTTCACAGAGGCACATGTAACCCCCCTCTCCGTATAGATATGGACTCTTCACCGTAATGAAGTCATTCGTATAGTACTGCCTGAGCGTCGTCTCCTTAAGGCCTTCCTTTAATTGCTGTACGGCTTCAGGATCGAACGGAGTCGTTCCGCTCAAGGCCGAGAGTTCCTCCCACCATATTCCTCTACCGCCTCCCGTAACATAGTGGTTGCACTCCTTCATGTACCCGTCCATGTCGTGTTCTGGCAGATAGATCCCCATATTCGGATAGAACTTGTAGGCACAACCTGAATTGGCAATTGGTTCAACCCTCGGTTGCTTCACAGGACTGAAGACTATGGCATCGAACTTCCCTTGTCCTTTATCCCATGTAGCCTCAAGAGACTCACTCTTAGCCTTCACCCTAAGCCACTTAACTTCCTCTACCTCCACTCCATGTTCCTCTATCAGCTCTAGTCCACGTCTTGAGAATAGCTTAACTCCCTCAGGTGTCAGGACTTTGCCTTTAGCCACAATAGCGGTCCTCACAGCGTCGTCGGATGAACCTAGGACGAGAACCTTGTTGTATCTTTTCCTCCTCCTCAGATAGAGTCTTCTTGAAATGACGTGAGGGAGATCGTTACCTTCGAATATGGGTGGGAGATATCTGCCACCGGTAGCGAAAATGATCTTAGACGGATTTACTAGTATCAGTCTCCTTTCTACCCTTAGTAAGTAGCCCTCAGAGAACTTTCCAAGGAAGTCACCTTTCAGAATCCTTGAGCTTTCAGACTTGAGAGTTTGTTTTACGGTGTTGGCCAGATCTGAAGTCTCAGTCATCGGGTCCAATAGGACATCCGTCTCAAGGTCATTGGCTATGAGCAAACCCTTTGTTCTCCTTAACGCAAAGATGCCTGAGGTTCCCCCACCCACAATGAGGGTGTCTACATTCATCTTGTCTAGAGTGTAGTCCTCCGCAGTGTATGAGGAGGGGATGTTCAACCTCGTGGAAATTTCCTGCAGAAGCCAAGGTGTGTATCTGACTAATTTTAACTTATGAAGAAGGAGACCGCTTATCTTAAGCCCTGTATCCTTTGGTCTGGGCCAATCCTCACCACACATATCGACCCTTATGCCTTTTACGATGGCTTCCGTGTGAGGCATTCCCTTCTCACAGTCAAAGGGAACCCTCACCCTCCCGTGCCTTTTACTCCTTACCTCCAAGGTTGAGGACCTCTGTTAAGATCCTTCCCTCCATTTTCCACCCAGATATTCCTAGAATCTTAAGTACTGTTGGGGCAACGTCTATGATCCTCGCCTTTACCTTCTTTCCCTTAGCTATGGTGGGACCATCCATTAATATTACGCCGTACATATCCTCCTTTCTATAGTAGCCGTGATCTGCAGTGGCAGTCACGTAAGGTTTAACGTCCTCTATTTCAGCGATATGATCCGTACTACTGCTCATGGAGTAGTACTCTCTCACACTGAGCTCAATGTCCCCCTGTCTGTCACCAGCTGGCTCATCCCTCATATGAATCCCCGTGAACACCACCTCTCCCCTCTCGTCCGTTAATCCTTCCAAATGTTTTACTATGTATCTCACTAATTTAGGGTATTCCCTCTTGCTAACTATCCCCGCCTCCTCCCTATCCCTCAAGTTCACCCTGATGATACCTCCACCTCCATAATATGCCTTGGTTCTCCTCCAATCTACCCTATTTTTATCGTCCATCTTTAGCACGTTAATCCTCTCAAGGATTTTGTTGATGTAAACTCTCTTCTTGATCTTAGTTATTCCATGATCAGAACAGACTATCAGAGTTTCGGCTAACCCCTCATGGAGGCTGACGAATTTGTCGGCCAATCTGTAAGCGTAATGGATGTAGTCATAGGACTTTTCGTCATCTATTCCGTAGAGTAGGTGTTGAAAGTTATCCACCAAGGGAAGATAGGTTATTCCTACATCCCAGTCCCCTTTTTTGAGGAGATAAAGGGAGTACTCTGAGAAGAAGTTAAATGAGAGTTCGGCCGTCTTCACGTACTCGTCAAAGGAGATAATGCCCTTATTTAAGGACTTGTAATCGCCATCTAGCATCATTCCAGTCTTCTTGACTACGTTCTCCCATACATCCTTTATTAAACCCTCCCGATTCCCCCACTTATAGTTTAAGAAGCTGGGAGGACTTATGTACACTCCGTCTTCCCTGGCGTGGAGGAAAAATACTGCCTCTGATTTATCCTCTCCACATTCGAGCTCCGAAATCACTGGTCCTGACCACCTTCCCACATCTAGCCATAGACTCTGGCCTTCCAGATCTATCTCGTAACCGCTCTCCCCTTTCTTCACAATCCACTTTTTCCCCCACCCCTCATTTTCTCCTTCCTTTATTACAGTTCCCTCAGAGCACTTCTTGGGCTTCGCTTTGTAGGGATCGAAGAGAATAGTATTATCTAGTTTCCAGATATCTGGGAGGGATTGAGGGGCTGAGGTCACCAAAGTCTTAAACCCCCTCTTTCCCAAGATTGCCCAAAGGGGGTCAGCTAACAATGAGGAACTTGAGAACGCCGAGAGGCTGGACTGTATTTTTCTTCCTTTAACGAACACTTTGGGAGCAACGACTCCGTGAACCTTCGGACTAACTCCGGTGAAGAGAGAGGCCAGCGCTATGGGGGTTATTGACGGGTATGAGCTCTCCAGCGATCCATAAGCGCCTTTTTCAGCTATTTTTTGTAACGTAGGGAGGGTGTAGAGGAATCTTTCAGTCAGATGGTAAGCTAACCCGTCAATAACTATTAACAATAATTTCAATTAATCACCTTTATCGTATAGTTTCTTCTCTAATTCTTCCCTTATTTTATGCGGAGCTATCATATTAACGTGGTCCCTCTTTATGTTACCCTTCTCATCAAAACTAACGGCAAATTCGTACAAACCTATCCCGTTTGCGAATTGTCCAAATACATCGTATCTGTCTTTGAAGTTCTGGACGTACTTTATGGTTACGCTATCTTCTCGGATCGTGGGATCCAGCTTCTTCAAAACCTTGATGAGTGTTTCCCTTATGTCATCCATCTTACTCGCCTCTCCTTAACTTCACGATAACCTTAACCGTTCCCTCGATGTCTGACTCTTCGCTCTCGACGAATTCAAGGTCTGGCCTTAGTGAGGATAGAGAAGCCGAAGTCATCGGGCCTATGGTAATTATTGTGTGACAATCCCTTAAGAAATTAGCTATGGCTCTGGCTATGGACGAGCTCGTGAGAACCACTGCGTCGACCTTACACTCTTTAAGGATCGACCGAGCCTCAATCAGGGACGATTCGTTGAGCTCTAGCGTATAATTATAGATTTCAATATAATTGAAATTTTGTAGTATTTCCCTCATTTTCTCACTTGCTTCAGTACTTCTGAATGAGGCCAGCTTGTGAAGACCGGTCTCTGCCATCAGGTATGCCAGATTGACGGTAGTGTACTTCTTGGGATAGATCGCGCGGATTCCTTGCTTCTCCAGCTCCCTAGCGGTGGTGGGACCTACGGCGAAGACTTTCTTGTCCCTAAGCTCAGGGAAGTGTCTGAAGCAACGTACAGCGTTAATGCTAGTGAACGCTATTCCTTCAGCATCTCTCCAGGAGTCGTCGTATTGTAGACACCGAGGGGAGAAGAGGCTTATGTTGATTACCTCAACTCCTTCCAGTTTAGGTACGTTACTACCCTCAGGTCTAAGGTATAATACCTTCATTTTTCATCTCCTTCAATAACTTTCTGGCAAGTGCCTCGCCCACAACCTCCGGAACCCCAGAGTCCGAGTGTGTCACAGTGACTTTCTTAGAGCCATCTGAGTACGTGGCTATCCCTTCCAACTTCGATCCTTCCTTCTTGAAAAGGACTCCTAGAGGTGAATGACACCCACCCCCCACAAGTTTTACTACAGCTCTTTCAGCCCTAGCTTCTTCCATCGTCTCCTTATGGTTTAACTCCTTCAATATTTCTCTTAATCGAGTATTATCCTTGTGACCAACTATTGCGATTATACCTTGATTGGGTTCTGGAGTGAAGTCCAACGGGCTCAAGGTGAACCTACTCGCGGTTATGCCCAACCTCCTGAGCCCAGCTTCAGCCAGGATCAGTGCGTCATATTGTCCGGAGTTCAGTTTGCTCAGCCTAGTGTCTACGTTTCCTCTTATGTCCACGACGTTGAGGTCTGGCCTCAGGAACTTAAGTAGGTTCTTTCTCCTTATGCTACCAGTACCGACCTTAGAACCTGGTTCCAACCTTTCAAGTTCATACTTGCCCACGAGGGAGTCTAAGGGTACCTCTCTCTTAGGCATCGCGAGGATCTCCAACTCGTTCGCCATCTCTGAGGAGAGGTCCTTCATACTATGCACCGCCAAGTCAGCCCCTCCCCTCAACACTACTTCATTGACCTCCTTTTCAAATACCCCCTTCCCTAGCTTATGTAAGGGGGCGGTGCTGAAGAGGTCAGCCCTGGTCTTCACCTCAACTAACTGAGTCTCTATACCTTGTGAATTGAGGTAATCAGTTACAACCTTAACTTGGGCGAGGCTCAGTTTGCTTCCTCTCGCCGCAACTCTGATCTTCAATTTATATCCACCAGAACTCTCTTGAAGGCTTCAATGGACCGACTGACAACTTCCGAGTCATGTGCCTCAGACGTAAAGAGAGTCTCGAATTGACTTGGAGGTATGAAGACCTTTTCCTTGAGTAATCTCTCGTGAATCTTGACGTATAGCTCTCTCCTTGATTCCCTGGCCTCCTTCGCAGTGCTCACTGATGTAACTCCTAAGAAAAATTGGAAGAAATTATATACCCTGTTTACTACGTGGGGTATCCTAATTGATTCGTCGATCTCCTCCGATAACTCCTTAGCAGCTCTCTCGGATGTGGTATATGCCTTACCCTTCTCTAGTTCTTCAATGGTAGCCAATCCTCCTACCATGGATATTGGGTTTGCGTTGAATGTGCCTGCGTTGAATACCTTGCCAGACGGTGTCAGTTGGTCCATGATCTCCCTCTTTCCGCAGACAGCACCTATGGGGAAACCACCACCTATTATTTTCCCGAGAGTCGTGAGGTCTGGAACCACTCGGTAATGACCTTGAGCTCCGCTCAACCCTAACCTGAATCCAGTTATCACTTCATCGAATATCAGAACGGACCCATAAGTTCTGGTCAGTTCTCTCAGTCCGCTAAGGAATCCATCCTCAGGAGGTATCACCCCCATGTTCCCCATAACAGGTTCAAGGATTACTGCAGCTACGTCTTCCTTAGAGAGGACCTTCTCTGGACATGTGAGATCGTTATAGGAACACACCGAGACTAAATTGGACACTTCCTCAGGTATACCCTTTGAAGTGGCTACCCCAAACTCACTGGCGGCACTCCCTGCGTCCACCAAGAGCCAGTCATGGGCTCCGTGGTAGTTCCCATCAAATTTCAATATCCTTTTCCTCCCAGTAAAGCCTCTGGCCAACCTTATTGCGGTCATCGTAGCTTCAGTCCCGCTATTAACGAATCTCACTTTCTGTGCAGAGGGCACATGCCTTACTATCTTCCTGGCCAGCTCCACTTCTGCCCTACTGGGTGTACCGTATAACCACCCTCTTTCCAACTGCTCTTTAACCCGTCTCACCACGTTCTGGTGGGCATGACCTAGGATCAGGGGACCATATCCTAGGACGTAATCTATGAGTTCCTCAGAGTCTTCGGTTATTAGGTAGGCACCACGTCCTCCCTTGACGTAAAACGGATATGGTCTCACCGCTGCCCTAACTGGGCTGTTCACTCCTCCCGCGAAGTAATTCTGTGCCTCCCTCCACAAATCCTGGCTCAAAACGGATCCTCCTCCCTAAGCCATTCAGCTATTTTTGGTGCAAAATAAGTTAGAATTAAGTTGGCTCCTGCTCTTCTAATAGCATAGGTTATTTCCATTACCGCCATCCTCTCGTTCAGCCATCCTCTTTGTACTGCCGCCTTTATCATTGAGTACTCCCCGCTGACGTGATAGGCAGCTAATGGGTATTCTGGGAAAGTTGTCTTGATTAGCCTTATGACGTCAAGGTAAGTGTGGGCTGGCTTGACCATGAGGATGTCTGCTCCTTCCTGGATGTCCATTCTCGCCTCCTTTATCGCCTCGGACGAGTTTCTGGGATCCATCTGATAGCCTCTCCTATCCCCGAAGGCAGGCGCTGACGACGCCGCTTCCCTAAATGAAGAATAAAAGACCGAAGCGTACTTTACACTATAAGACATGATCAGAGTGTCCTTATATCCATTCTTGTCCAACTCTTCCCTTATGGCTCCAACAACTCCATCCATCATGCTCGAGGGAGCAACGACGTCTGCCCCGGCCTCTGCTTGTGAGAGGGCTATCCTAGCGTGAACCTTTAGGCTCTCGTCGTTATCGACGTAATAACTGCTTCCTGACGTCTTGACGATACCACAATGCCCGTGGCTGGCATACTCATCAGTGCACTCATCAGCCATGACTACTAGTTTTTCTCCGAAGACTTCTTTCAGTAACCTTATTGCCCTCTGGGCGACTCCGTCAGACTGATAGGCGGAACTGGCTATATTGTCCTTAAAACTAGGTATCCCAAACAGTATGACGTTCCTTATTCCCAATTCTACGTTACTTTCGACGAATTTGATTAGTTTGTCACCTATAGGGTATCGGAAGACCTCAGGCATTGAGGATATCTCTTCTGGTTCGGAGATACCTTCCTTCACGAATATAGGCAGGACGAGATTAGTGACCCTCAGCTGAGTCTCCGCCACTGTATCCCTTATGATCTTGTTTCGCCTTAGCCTCCTCGGCCTCGTTCTCGGGAATTCCTCCATGGTTAAATAGTCTGATAGTGAAGTTAATGTAATTTGTCTCGTTCCTCTCGAGGGCCCCCTTCAGGTTTTCAAAGACCGGAGAGAGCATCTTCTTGAGCATAGACCTAGTCATGGCGTCAAGGACTTCCTTCACTTTAGGATCATTCTCCTTCTTGAGGACCTTTAACGCTCTCTCTACCTCTGCTTTTCTGATCTCCTCAAATCTGGACGAGAAGGAGGAAACTAGCTCGTCGTATATAAGGTTAGAGAGGTCTCTCTCGAATTCCGTGATGCCCTCTTCCACAATGCTCCTAGCCTTCGTGATTTCCCTCTGCCTCTCCTCGAGTTGCTGAAGTGATATGGACTCCAGGTCTCTCAGCGAATACACGTTATCTCCCTCAAATACTTGAGGCGATCCTAGATCTATTACGAGGCTTTTCTGCGGGGCTCTAATCTTCTCAGGGTAAAAGATGGCGGAGAATATCACGTCGTAGTGTTCCAACCTCTTAAAGTCCAAGGGAAAGTAGCTGAATCCATATTTTATTGCCAATTTCCTTCCCCTCTCGAAGGTTCTGTTGAATATTGTTACATTACGTATACCTTCGTTGTAGAGGATCAATGCGAGTTTCTCAGCTACCTCTCCTGCCCCAACTATGGCTATCATCTTGTCCTTGAGGTCAGGAACTTTCCCTTTAGCGAACTCTACACCGAGGGAGTAAACACCTACTTTCCCCCTTGAGATGGATGTCTCGATCCTAACTCTCCTTCCGACCTTGAGTGCTCTCTCAAGTAATATCCTCATGTGCCTGGATCCTATCCCTAGCTTTATTGAACTCATCATTGCCTCCTTTATCTGACTCAAAATCTCGTACTCGCCAACGGAGAGGGAGTCTATCCCAGCTGCAACTTCGAATATGTGACGAACTAGATCTACCCCCCTCAAGATCGTGGCATCTGTGGAAATGTCCCTTCCGTGCACACTATTGAGGTAATCCAGAAAGGTGTCTAGTTTTGGCCTATCGTCGGAGTAGAGGTAGATTTCAATCCTATTGCATGTCTGGAGAACTGCCATCTCCCCTGAAAAATATTTAGCCAGTTCCAGGATTTCATGTTCGCCCAAGTAGTGGGATGCCAACTTGTCTGTACCAATAGTCTTGTACGTATACACCACTGCTGCGTAGTTGTCCATTAGGTCGCTAACTGACCTCATTCATTATCTCCTCCGCCCTCCTTATCGCACTATCAATCTCGCCGTTAT
>OGCG01001069.1_pt1 | contig 14445 bp, 10 predicted proteins | sample 1570061 | NCBI WGS metagenome assembly OGCG01 (sample SAMN06268698, study PRJEB24515) | hot springs metagenome | isolation source: Joseph's Coat, Yellowstone National Park, Washington, USA | place: USA:Joseph's Coat, Yellowstone National Park, Washington, USA
CGATTCCCTGATTATATCAGGTAAGGGCAACTGCAATGATTTACTAATATCTGATTTATAAACATAATCATAGCTTAGGCTAACAAGCATTATATCACAAAATTCGTGACACTACGTGTAAGGGGTTTCGCTCTCTCTTAAAATACCATCACGGAATTCGTGATGCTTTCTTAATAGCCTATAAAAATGTTGAATTCTCTTATCAATTTCCTTGTTACCATTGGACAAAATATCGCTTCAACGTAATGAAGTCACATGGAATATAGATCTACTGTTGCACTTTAACAGTTCTGGCTATTTCTTCCTCCAGAAATTTTGTGAAGCAATCGTACCTGTGGCTATATTCGTCGTGTAATCTGGAATTGTATTTTATGGTTTTCTTTGTCTTCACTGTTTTTTTTAACTCTGAATAATCCTTTATAAGACCTTCGGCTTTTTTCGATATAAATAAATCACCCTCGGCTGCTCCTTGGCTAATCTTAATTTCCTGATCTCTACCTATTATATCAGACACAATTTGTGTCCATATAGAGCTTTTGGACCCTCCACCTCCCGCGACTATCCTTTCAACCTTTAGGCCAGATTTTTCTGCAATAGAAAGTGTGTATCTAAGCCAAAATCCTATACTCTCAAGTAGTGAAAGATAAATATCCGCAATACCGTGCTCTAATGAAACACCTCGGAAGGCCCCTCGTATCTTATTATTCCATATAGGAGCCCTCTCACCTGAAAAAAATGGGAGTGCAATAATCTCCCCCGGCCTTTTCCTTTTGCTTGCGGCTTTGTCAAGTGACTTGAGCTTCCTGCCGGTAATTCCCCCAAACCAATTCAGAAGTGATCCCGCATTGTACATTGCTGCCTCAGCAACATAAACCCCTGGAAGAACATGCCTAGTGTTAGCGAATGAATTAGAAAATTTTTCACCATCGTGTATGATATCAAATACCCCAGAAGTCGCATAGATAAACGAGGAATCACCTATTGAAACCACACCGTCTGCGAGGAGTGAAGCGTAAGCGTCCTGGGTTCCAACAGTTACTCTCGTCTCGGGAGATAGTCCGTATTTATCTGCAACCTCCTTCAGAATTGTCCCGGATAGGTCGTGGCTTTCCTTGATAAGTGGGAAAATGTCACTGCTCAATTTTGCCATATCGATTATATCGTCGCTCCATGATGATTTGATTTGATTGTAAAATGGAGCAAACAACATTGCGGTACTCCTGTCAATTACGTAATTTCCGGTTAGTCTCAGAACTGAATACTTAGCAACATCTAGAACCTTTCTAGTCCTATTTTTGACCTCACTGTCCTCGAAAGCCCACAATAATTTGTAACCTTCAAATATAGAGCTAGGCCTGTTCTTCGTTATTTCAAATATGAGGTCTTCACCGACTTTTCGGCCAAAATCCCTTGATATGTCTTCTGACCTTGAATCGAGATATGAAATCATTGGCCTGACTTCACTTCCATTTTCTCCGATGAAGGAAACGGATTCGAAACCTGAAATCGAAATGGTTCTCAGCTTGTTAGGACTGATATCTGCTATCCTCATCATCTCCTTGAGAACAGCGATGACCTCCTCGAAAAATCTCTCACTTTTATCTTCTGAAACACCTTGGCTGCTGATTTTAAGAGCATGCAGCCTGTTTGATGCGAAATAATTACCGCTATCTATGTCGATCATAATCCCCTTTGTCGAGGCGGATCCTATGTCGATTCCTGCAATGTAGTCCATTAAATCACTCGAACTTGATCTGAACCTTCATCTCTCTGCCAGAGATTATATTATCGAATGCTTGTTTAAGCTGGGAAAGATAGTATTCCCCTGTAATTATATTATGGAGGGGAAGTTTTCTCTCTTCTATCAAGATGATTGATTCATCCATATCGCTAGTAGTATGGTCTGTTGCACCAGTTATTACCTTTTCGGTATAATGGATATTGTTTGGATCATATGTTAACACTTCCGGGGGGTACGTTCCACCGAAAATAACGACTGGGGCAGATGATGCCGAGAGGCTAAGTGCGTAATCAATTGCATTCTTCCCGCCCACTGTCGATACAACACCGAAAATTCCACTACTGACTTCTGAATTAATTCTTCCTGGTTCATTAATTGGGTCCATAACTTTCTGGATTCCAATTCTTTCTGCGAATTTTCGTCTATCTTCCCTGGTTTCTAACAGTAATACGTTCTTTCCCTTATAATCCGAGTACATTGCCATAAGTAGACCCATAGGTCCTGCACCAACTATTGCTATATCTTCGAGGGGGATTTTCTTTATTGCATGAATTACAACAGACAGAGGTTCGGCAAAGACAGCCAGTTTAACATCTGTTCCTTTCTTGAACTTGTGGACGAACTTCTGAGGTACCCTAATATACTCTGCATAGCCCCTCGCAATATCTAATTTCTTTTCACAAAGGTTGATAAGCCCTTTCCTGCAATATCTACACTCACCACAATATGTAAATGTTTCGTGGGTTACTAGATCACCCTTTTCAAATGAATCTACTTTTCTTCCAATTTCAACTATTTCTCCAACTATTTCATGTCCAGATAGCCCATAGGTATCTTCTCCTATGGTAAACCTTGGATTGTCATACGTTGATTCCCCCCTAAGCCCTAGGTAATATCTTAGATCAGTAGGGCATATGCCTATTCTTAGATTTTTTACAAGAACTTCATCATCAGAAATCTTTGGAACAGGAACTTCCTCTATCCTTATATTCGATTTCCCGTAGAAAACCGCTGCTTTCATATCAGTCACTATTGTGCACTATTCCAATTAGCCTCTTAACAACCTGCTCAGGATTTGGACTCTGGAAAATCTTCCTGCCTATTGCTCCTCCTGCCCCACCATTTTTTATCACATCTTTCATCACTTCTTCTATGCTCTTTCCCTTAGGCTCTCCCCCTGCTATTATAATCGGGACTGGAACAGCCTTAGTTACAGTATCGAATTTCCTCACGTAGGTTGTTTTCACAATATCAGCACCGTACTCCGCAGCTGCTCTTGCGGCCCTTGTTACAAGAACAGGATCACTAGAAATACCACCATTCTCCAGCGGAATAAACTCATTAAAGTAAGGAATTCCATATTCTATTGATTCTGCTGCCACTCCTCTCATTTTTTCTGCTATTTCTATAGGTAGGGGTACGCTTCCAAAATATGTGGTTTTTATAGCATCCGCCCCTAGCGAAATCGCGTTCTTTACGAATCCGGTTCTGAGAGGGATATTTAAAATCACAGGGACTTTTCCTCCAATAATGTCACTATACGTTGCAAGAATGCCCTCATTTATAAGTATAGCATCCGCTCCTCCCCTTATAACGGCGCTTATCACATTATCCATCTTCTCAAGCCCATCGACAAGGGCGTCTTCGCCCCCATGGTCAAGGGCGCAGATTAGGGCCCTACCGTCCTCTCTAAAAATGCGTTTGATTCTTATCGTCTTTCCGCTCCCTGATGGGAACATATCTGTAAAGACTTATGCATCTCATAAATCTTTCGGTAAATCGCCATATAGGCTATTGCTGGATCGTTAAGCGATGGTTGTAATAGCATTGCCCATTATCATACTGTAACCGGCCTATGAGGTTTATCACTTTTAATTCCCTTCCCATATTGAAATAAAACACAAATATAAAAAAGAAAAAGTCAAATAGAAAAAACTACTTTTCAAGGATTGTTGATTTCGTTACATAGCTTTCCCCTAGGGTTTTTCTCGCGGCCTTATACCATACAATGCCCACTGCAATCAAAGAGGTTATGAATACAGCTATTAACCCTCCGAAGTAAGGCTCTGTTAGACTGGAGTAACCTTCGTAGAAAGCGTATACAAATAAGGCAACTCCGCCAGCTGGCGCAACAACGGATATCAGGAAGTTCCTAACTGTTGTTATTCTCTTTCCACTCTTATGAAGGTAGAAAGCCAAGGCCAATTCTGGGATTATATGGTGTATAAACCAGTAAGCTACAACCATGCTGCCTGCCAAAAATAAGGCGTAGAATGGACCCTCTGTCACACCATAGAAATGTATCATGAGGACTTCTATAACTATTGTAACAATAGCTCCAGCAAAAGAATTAAGTAGAGCTGCGTTTTTGGGGCTCCCCTTGGAGTTAACTTTAGTTAGCCAATTTGATGCAACAAATTTGTCCCTCCCCATGGAATATAGAAGCCTGGTAAAGGACATACCTGGTACGAATCCTCCAAAGGCTTGACCAAAGAGTGCAACTAGGAAGAAAAGCCAAGCGGCTGCAAGACCTAGAAATGGTAGATAAGCTGCGAGTCCAGGGCTAAGCTCACTCGATAAACTGGCCGCATGAGATAGGCCAATTGCTGCAACTTCAGAGTACATTGTAAATATACCTACAGCAGTAGTTACAATTACCCCAAGAAATATTGCTTTCCAGACATTGCTGAAGGATGCTTTTCCTTCCTCTGAGAAGAATAGAGGAACTCCGTAACCAGTGTAGAATAGGAACCCTGCTAATATAACCCCTAGGAAAAGCCCCGGAAAACCACCGGGTGCAACTGAAGGGTTGAACGCAGCCAAACTGTTATACTTAGTCCTCGCGATTACAACTCCGCCATAAATTAATAGTATTGCTATTTGCAGAATTCCAGATGCGATAACCCATCTGGCGGCCACTCGAAGGTCCACGACTGAAACTACATACATTCCGGCGAAGAAGAGTATTGAGATTAGCACGTACAGCCATGAAGGCAGGATGTAGCTACTGACATAGGTTAATGAAGAGTATATAACATATGCGAATGCAGTTGATGTTAGTACGTCGAACATGAGGAAATACATTAAATTCTCCAAAGACACAAATTTTCCTACAGGCTTTCCAAAACCTAATTCAGAAAGACCGTAATAGCCACCAGCGAAGGACGTCAATCTTGCATACTCCAATATTGGTACGCTAGCAAGAAGAATTAAAACTGCACCGAAAATAGGAATTAGAGGTGCGGCAAATCCCGCGTACGTCACAGCAGCAGCTGCATTAGAAACTGCCATAGCCATAGGGTAAATAGCAGCCACGGTAAGAAATGCCATCGCCCAGAGTCCAATTCTATCCCTTCTGAGTTCATTTCCTTGTGCCATATTGAAGAATATGAATGTCTCCGTATATAATTATTTCCTAGCTCTGTAGATATTTCTAAAAATTTTACGACTCTACTGAAACAAGTGGTTATCACCCCTATCCATGTTAAATAGGACATCACCGTAAACCTCGTTGATGAAACCCGCAAGGAAATACGTAAGGAAGGAGAATAGGTAACGATCCCCTAGTATATATGAAGAAAGTAATAGAATATAATCCCTCTCCTGTTAGAAGGTTTATACAGCAACGATACTGGCAAAGGGAAAGCACAGAGATTCTCAAAGCATTGTGAATGTTCTACTCCTTCAAGCCATATCAAGAAGGAGAAAAGAACTGAGAGGAAATTGACGACCGTATATCATTCATGGACTTCCTTGATCAGAGAGGCCATGATGCCAGCGCAATATGACTACTTAAGGAGGGTCTATTCTCAATTAGAAGGAATAGAGTCGTATATAATGAAATACAGAGATAGCTTGATTCAAAGGGCATCAACATAAAGTGGAAAAAACCAGGAATTCAATTTTTATCATATATCATACAGATAAAGACCATATCAGGAACGTAGATGGTCCGTAGATACCAGGGAACAAGGAAGCAAGAGAAGATCTAAAGATGGAGCTTTCACAATGAAAAACTACATGACATTTTTGCGTTACAAGGCTCACGTACTTACAGATGTGCTTAGTCCGTATAATAAGCTCATATTTAGCTATGACAGCGAGCAAATGGGGCAAGATGATAGACCTGTCCAAGAGGACACATCTTCAAACAGAGATAAGGGATATTATTGAGTTAAGCGAGTTAATACATTGTAACAATAATAAAGGAGCCGAAAGATTTCAAACTCAGTGTCTAAAGCACCATTCGCAGTAGGAGAAAATCAAGGAAGGGAGCTTCATAGAAAATTCATTACCCATCGTAAACAATACTTTACTTCTCTAGTACTTTGGTCACATTATCTAGAATGGCTAAAGTGAACTTCATAATCTCTTGTTTCCCTTATAATATTTGCGCTTGGGACCGACTCAAACTGGGTCCAACCATAGAAATTTCAAAAATAGAGTAAATATGGTGGAGAAATAGACATTCTCCTGTTTATTCAGATGAAGTGTTCCATGGCTATAAGACAGCCAGATAGTTTTGTATAATTTTCTCAGATCCAGCTAGATTTTAGAATTCATTTGATTAGAGCTAAGAAAATTTAATAAAGTAACGTTCATTTGAGTTCTGGTTATGGAATGATAAATGAATGATAAATAGGGCATTGAAATTGGACAGGTTGGATGACTTCAGTGACATAATTGAGGTTAATAACGGCATTCCGTATTTCAAAATACTTGTCGGTGGATCGTGGACTATGACAGATTCTTACTATATTGACGTGCGCTCGCCTATTAACAACGAAATAATTGCAAAAGTTTCCAAAATGGACGTTCAAATGGCTGATCAGTCCTTAGGTAAGGCTATACAGGCCAAGAAAACCATGAAGAACCTCCCTGGATTTTCCAGGATAGAGATACTTGAGAAAGCTGCGGTTTTACTGGATAAAAGGAGGGAGTCTATAATAAGTGCCCTTATGCTAAACGTGGGAAAGACAAGAAAAGATGCCGAGGGTGAGTTAAATTCAACCATAGATAGGATTAAGAATGTTAGAAGCGATGCCAGTGCAATACTTGGTGATTTTATACCGGGAGAGTGGTCAAAGCATAACAATGGGAGGATAGCAACCGTAATTAGAGAGCCAGTAGGGGTAGTACTCGCTATATCTCCATTCAATTACCCATTATTTATTTCATACACAAAGGTTATTCCCGCACTGGTGGCTGGAAATTCTGTACTGCTGAAGCCTTCCTCAGCAGTTCCCCTTGCGCCGCTACTCATGGCGAAGATTCTCGATGATGCAGGACTGCCAAAGGGGGCCCTTTCGACAGTCATAGCACCAGGTGTATTTGCAAGTTATCTATCCACATCCAACTATGTAGATATGGTAACCTTCACCGGAAGTACGGAAATTGGGCTTGAATTGACGAAAATATCTGGAATCAAGAAAATACATCTCGAGCTTGGAGGAAAAGCCTCAGCCATAGTTCTCCCTCCTGTTAGAGATTTAAAAAGGGTAGCTAAAAACATAGTGGAAGGATCGCTTAAACTTTCTGGACAGAGATGCGACGCAATAAGCAGGGTTCTAGTTCACCAAGACTTAGCCAAAGTACTTACCTCAGAGATTACAGAAATTGTCAGAAATATGAAGATTGGTAACCCACTTGAGGAGGGTGTATTTTCAGGGCCTCTGATAGATCGTAAAGCGGTAGAGAGGGTTTCGTCTCTTGTCGATGATGCCATACAGAAAGGGGCAAAGATTTGCACCGGGGGGAAATACAATGAAAACTACTTTGAACCTACAGTGCTGTGCAATGTCCCCCTTGAATCAAGAATAATGTGGGAGGAAACGTTTGGACCTATTATTCCTATTTACACTTTTAAAAATGAGGAGGAAGCTATAGAAATTACTAACCGATCAGAATATGGACTTGACAACTCAATCTTTACCGATGACATCAACATTGCCTGGAGAGTAGCAAAGAAAATGGAGTCAGGGGAAGTTACAGTTAATGGTTTTCCATCTCATGGGATAGGCTTTTTTCCTTTTGGGGGCGTAAAACAAAGCGGATTAGGAAGAGAAGGGATAGGATACAGCATAGAAGAGTTCACCAATACAAAGACTATCGTATTTAATCTCGAGGAACAATAAAAGTCATGAAAACGTTCTGAATTTAGATTCTAATATGCCTCTGCATCAAGGTACTAAATGAATAAGTCTCTGTTTTTCTTAAGATTCAGTGATTTAGATAATAAAACTCCACGTTTTTATGAAATGTTCTTCTGTTATGGGACATCTGTACTGAAAAAGTAATTTGAGGACATTACAACGGTACATATCCCTGCTATTCTTGACTTTATTGGTACAATAATTTCTGAGGAAAGGGTTACGGGCATTTCAATGCCATTATTGTGAAGTTTTCTCGATTACTCAGATATAAGGAATATCATACAGTTAATCGAGGAAATTCTTCAGCAGTTTCCATGATCTGATAAATTCCAAAGGCATGAATGAAATTCCAAATTTCAAAACATTGCCGGGATCAAGGATGACAGTTAACAAGTAAACGAAATTGTTATTGACCTCATATCCATGGAGAAGTTGAGTTACGCCATGGATTCGTTCTTTGCACCGTGCAAGAATTCCACCGCGATGAAAAGGGTATACGGCAATTACAAGGACGAACAAATTTCATTGATTTTCCAAACAGAGTGATAACAATACCGTACGAAGAAGCTTATCCTTCGATTTAGATTCCACAGCTGTGGAATGGAAGGAAATTATACACGTTTCGGTAAAAAAGCATTTCCTTCAAGTTATATTCCGCCAGGCACTATTACTATGTAATGGATTCTCTTTACTATTCTTAGGCCATTGATGACATATTTGAAAATACGTGACCCTCCTCTATTATTTTTACTGGAAGAATAGGGATAGTTGATTCAAGACTGTCACATTCAAGAAGGGAAATAATGAAAACCAGAAGGAAAGAAACATCCAAATATTCCTTGCGAAAGATAGAGAGAACCCCTTGCAATTATTGACGATATTCTGGGATAGAAATTCTCGGATATATGAAAACAGAATTTATAGTATTTCCATATAAATTAAGTCCCTTACGACATTATAATCCTAGAGAACCAGATTTATCAAAGAACCCAGAAGGTAAGATAATAGATACCATTATTTGACGTAATATGGGAAACCTAATACAATTAAAATTATTTTAAAGAAGAAGTGAACCTATTGGGCACTGTAAATCTGGTAATACCAGCTCTTCCTTACTTTCCCTGTCAGGTCAAAATATACGTGTTTAATGTAGGTAAATTCCTCCAGAGAGTAAGCAGACAGAGAAGCCCCGTGCCCACTTTGTTTATATCCTGCCCACGGCATTTCTGAAGGAACAGGAACGTGCTCATTTACCCATACAGTTCCAAATCTGAGGTCCCTAACACCATTAAGTGCAATCTTAATGTTTTTCGTCCACACAGACGCCCCTAAGCCGTAAACCACATCATTACTTTTCGCAATGACCTCATCATAGGAAGAGAAGGGGAGTACTGTAAACACTGGCCCAAAGATTTCTTCCTGTACTATGTCGGACTTCTGATTTTCCGTATAAATTACTGCGGGACTGAGAAAGAATCCTTTCTCCAGCCCCCTTATCTTTGGTCGTTTTCCTCCTTCAATTAGTTTACCTCCTTGTCTTAGTCCGGCTTCAATATATCCTTCAACTCTTTCACGATGCGCGTTTGAAATAAGCGGGCCTATATCAGTATTAATGTCCATAGGATTTCCAATCCTGACATTTCTAAGCTTTCTTACGAGTACTTCAATAAATTTGTTCTTCACAGACTCTTGGACGTAATACCTTGTTGAATTTGCGCAATCCTCACCGTTGTTCACCAATCCTCCTACAACTGCTCCTTCTGTCGCCGCATCAATGTCGGCATCCTCAAACACTATGAATGGGGCTTTGCCTCCAAGTTCAAGAGATACCTTCTTCAAGGTGGAGGAGGCTAATTCTGAAAGCTTCTTCCCAACTTCGGTACTTCCTGTAAAAGCTATCATATCCACATTTTTGTTTCTAGCAAGTTCTTCTCCAACCACTCCACCCGGACCAGTAATAACATTGAACACGCCTTTTGGAACCCCTGCTTTCTCAACGATCTTCGCAAGTTCTAATGTTGTCAACGGAGTGTAACTTGCGGGCTTTACCACAACTGAGTTTCCAACAGCTAAAGCTGGAAAAGCTCGCCAAACCACCATCATTAATGGGTAGTTCCATGGCGTTATAACGCCTACTACTCCGATAGGCTCTCTCCTGATCGCACTTGAACCTTCCTTCACATATTCTGCCATTGCTTTTCCTTCGAGTATTCTTGAAGCTCCAGCAATGAACTTTACATTATCAATTGAATATGGAAGGTCATATCCCATAGTTTGTTTTATAGATTTGCCGGAGATTTCTGTCTCAAGTTTTGCTAGTTCCTGAATCCTTTCTTCAATCATTGCGGCAATCTTAAGAAGAATATTCGCCCTTTCGCCTGGGCTTATTTTGCTCCAAGTTCCAGATTCAAAGGCTTCCTTTGCGGCTTCTGTAGCCATTCTGACATCGTCAATTGTTGCACTTGGGACTTCAGCAATCTTTGTCCCGGTAGCAGGATTTAAAACATCGATTTTATTTTCGTCAGAAGAATTTATCCAATTTCCATTTACGAACATTTGATATTTCATTCTGCTCTCGTTTGCTGAAAGAGTCAACATTCATATTAATATTTCGTAGTGTCACTAATTTTTTGCAATTACCCTAGAACAAGAAAAGTAAATCTCTTGACAATTCTTCCTTATCTCCTCTTCTCTCCAAGCTCGCGCGTGTTTGATATTAATAACATACGCCTATGTGCGAAGAGATTTTTCGAGGGGAGTTTCTTAAGAAGCTACAGTCGGGTATATACATGTAACAGTAGCACAAGTAGCACATTTTGATAAATCTCAATGTCTAGAGAGTGCGGATAATAAGCAGTTACAGCACATGCTCTGGGTCTGGCAGAACATACTTCATTCCCCCACTTTGCCAATACCTGCTATTGGGGAATGAAAATAGGAAACGGTTTTCTGAATTATTTCCGATCTCTAATAATTATATTATCATTCTCTAGGAGGATCCAGAATATATTACCTTAAATTTGAAAGAAAAGTGCTCCCAAATCAACGTTTTAAGGAGGTATGATGGGCAAAAGGTAAAATCATTTCACCCGATCCCTTATCTCGCAAATTTGGCCCTTTATTTTGGCATTTACAAGAGGATTTTAAGAGCTAATTTCCAGACTGTGCAGGCCTGTCATCATCTCCCGTTTCTTGAAACCAGTCTTCTCAAGTCGTTATCGCGAGGAATAAATAATTACCATAGTTAAAGATACCTATGGGTCCGGTAATTTCAGTTCCCAGGCAACCTGACTATTGCCTCCTTGTCTCCAAGATCCCTAATATATTCCCATCCTTCCTCAATGTATTTCCTGAGCTCATTTATTGGAATTATTTTCTGGGGGTGGCCATTATTCATATTGAGCTTCAGTTTCTCCCTTACCGTTTGTTGAAGCTCTTCGGGTTCAAGTTCCAGTAAATTCTCCTTAGATATTTCCTCATCAGTGAAAAACTCGATTTTCATCTGCGGACTCATGGATTGAATTTTCATGTTCCTTGGAACCGGGATCATTGACATATTAAGTTGTCATTTCTTAATGGTTTAAATATAGTTATGTTACCAGGCATGGTGGATCCAGTAACAACCGAGGTTGGATTATTTAAATGAAAGATGAAAAAGTTGACAAAATGTACCTTTTGTCACCAGAGAGCTGACAACATTTCTTTTTTTTAAAAGTGAAGACGATGTTTATAAATAAGTAAGAATGCATTACAATCTACATAGGCAGGTTTAAATCGGGGTGAAGGAGAAATGGCTAAAAAAAATAATGTAATGAAGATAGTGGCTGTTTCAATAGTGCTCTTATTCTTGGTCTCTGGGTTTTCAGTTATGGCTCATGAGTCAGGATCAGAAAAATCTATCTCCTCAGGTGATAAATCAGGAAATATATCCAATACAAATTCACGCATCGCCCCAGTTAAATATAGTCCAAGCAATACTGTAATTGCAAATATAAGTGTTGGATTATGGCCAGTGGCAGTAGCATATGATCCCTCTAATGGGTATGTTTATGTTGCCAATTATCGTTCAAACACTGTTTCAGTTATAAACGGGGCAACCAATAAGGTTATTGCAAGTATTGCTGTTGGATCAGGGCCAAATGGAGCAGCATATGATTCATCCAATGGGTACCTTTATGTTACCAATTATAATTCAAACAGTGTTTCAGTTATAAACGGGGCAACCAATATGGTCATTGCAAGTATTGCTGTTGGATCAGATCCAGTGGGAGTAGCATATGATTCATCCAATGGGTATGTTTATGTTGCTAATTCGAATTCAAGCACTGTTAGTATAATTTCCACGTCCCCTCAGGTCACTAAAATATACACAGTAACATTCACGGAATCAGGTCTCCCTTCAGGAACATCCTGGTCAGTTACTTTAAATAATGTAACTGAAACATCCACAAACAGCACAATCACATTCCATGAGCCCTACGGCACATATTCCTATTCCATCTCCCTCCCCTCCGGTTATAAAACTTCAAGCTCAACAGGTTCCATACAAACATCTCAACCCTCATTGATCATACCAATTGCAGTTAGCTCCACAGCTCCTCCACCATCCCCAACTAATTATCTTATCTACATAATAATAGCTGTAGTGGTGATAGCAGCGGCAATAGGTGCAATAGTTGCAATGGGAAGAAGGAAGAAATAGTTTTAGTCTGTAGCCCATATTTTCCTTCCCTTTTTTGAAAATAATTAATCTATTAAGTTACCAGGGACGAACACTAAGAAACTTTAGTGCCTATGAACTCACTGACACTTGAACTTGTTCCTCTATGAGCTTCAACCGTCTTTTCCTCTTTTATATTTTCAACTAATATCACAACGCTGACTTCTTTGCCTTCGATTTGTTCCGTTTTTAGAATTATTTTTACGTGATCACGCCCACCCTTTCGTGAATTCCCTTATTTCCTCCATGTCTTCATTTAGGAAGGAAAGGCTCGCATTGTATCTGAGCTATGTTGATTCAGAATTCCCTATGAGAAAATTGCTTTATCCTAAGCGTTTTAAGAGGGTATGAGGGTAAGGACGATAAATTACACTACCTGACCTCTCATCTCGCAAATTTGACCCTTTCTCACCTTTCTCACCCTTTTTACTAGATTATTCCCCTCGTTTCAAGGTAATTATCAAAAATATGGCCATCTTTCCAAAAATCCAAGAGGGAGATAATGGGACATCATTGTTTGACGTAACTTGAGACACCCTAAATATTTTTAATAATAATAGGTATATCATTACAATGGAGGGCGATAACTCGGCTGACGGTTCAAGTTCACTATTGGGAAACTCAATTTTCGGGGTAGAAGCAATAGATAATAGGATTGGAAATTCAATTAAGAAAGGAAATTTGTACATGATCGGTGGCAAAACAGGTGTCGGTAAGACTACCACATCCCTTCATTTCCTAGTAAATGGAGCCAAGAAGGGGGAAAAAGGCGCAATAATTTTAACAGACACAAGACCAACAGAATTTATTTCAAATTCAAGCTCATTCTCATTTGGTTTCGAAACCTACTATAAGGGGAGGATGATAGAGATTCTAGAGTTGTCTGAGCAGATAATGGAAATGAAATATGAAATTCTGTCCAATAGGAAGGAAGAGAAGAAATTTATTGCTGAGATAACCACGGAAATAAGAGAGTTCGTCAAAGCAAATAATGTATCTCGATTTGTTATTGATCCAGTAACTCCTATGTTAATAGGAGAAGATGATTTCATAAATGCAATGATGAATGCTTTTGCAATACCAGGAGTGATCACACTAGTCACTAGTAACGTTAGAGCGTCTGACGTAAGTTTCTTTGGAATAGAAGAATACTACTCTTCTGGGATCATCAAGTTAGAATTCGCAGATGCAACTTATGGTACGAGGACTATGTCCATAATAAAGATGCGTGGAGGAAGTTATGATCCTGCTCCCTTCAATTACATAATAACAAATGACGGAATAGTTCCTGCAGAAGAGGCCCCTCTCTCTCCTTCCTCCATAGGGAGTCCAATACTAAGACCCATTAGGGACATAGTGTGAGAAAACAGATTGGTTTATGAAAGAAAGTGAAGGGAATAATATTGTATATGCGCCGTTACGAAAGTACAGCTCCCTTTAGCAGATTGTTTCCGAATTTTGTGTATCAGAGATACCTCTTACTGAACATTTCATTCAATTCATCTTTGCATTTTGTCTCAAAGTGCCATAAGCATTTCAGACGTCGTTTTTTGATGTGACTTGGGATACCCTAATACCCTAAATATCAATATAAAACACACACGGGCCTGCAGAGAGGAGGAGATAAGGAAGAATTGTCAAGAGATTTACTTCTCTTATTCCAGGGTGATTATACAGGATTCGAGACGCCATGCGGACAGATCAATCAAGTATAATTCTTCAATGTGGCAGGGTTATTCGAAATCCTCTTTGGAATATAGAAATGTTTAATATTTACCCATTCAATCAATGCATAACCACAGGTGGGGATGAGGGTGAAAAAGGGACGTACT
>OGCG01001070.1_pt1 | contig 14442 bp, 18 predicted proteins | sample 1570061 | NCBI WGS metagenome assembly OGCG01 (sample SAMN06268698, study PRJEB24515) | hot springs metagenome | isolation source: Joseph's Coat, Yellowstone National Park, Washington, USA | place: USA:Joseph's Coat, Yellowstone National Park, Washington, USA
TGGTAGGGAGAGCGAACTAGCGAAGGTCATGGTTGGGGTTCATTACCACGTATTTAGAAATAAAGAACTTAGAAACGCCTCTCCCCTTCCGCCTCCTAAAATATTTATAGTAAAGGGAGAATCTGGTTCGGGCAAGAGCTATTTCTGCGAGGCCGTGCAAAGGGAAGCATTCGAAGAGGGGCTTAAAGAAGGCCTTATAATCAATTATCCGACTCTTAGACCCCAAGAAGTTTATAGCATGTGGTACGGTAGCAGTGCACAAAGGCTGAGTCAGTTTTTTGATGCCGCGTTTCTACAAGCAAGCGTTGTTTTTATAGATGAGTTCCAGGCGTTCGGAAAAAAATTCCAATCATCTTCCGAAGTAGGCATGGAAGAGACGAGGGTCCAAACGGTTTTACTAGAAAAATTCGATGAGCTTCAAAAGAGAAATTACAGGACTGTTATGCTGATCGCTACTAATGAATATGAATCTTTAACCGAGACCCTTAGGAGAAGGGGTATCGTGGGCGTTATAGATTTGGATAGCGCGATGAGTAAAGATGTCCTGATTAAGATCGCAGATAAGGAAGCCAAAAAATATGGTATAACTTTAGCACCAATAGCTATTGTAAATACACTGGAAGAATCTATGAGGGCTCTAGGCATAAGCGCGATTACGCCCGCGGATATCGTAAATGCTTTTCAGGTAGTGGTTAATTCGAAGTCAGCCCCAATGCAAGAGGGCTTCTTGGAGAAGCTTAAGAACAAGAAGAGTGATAAGCAAATACCTTCTTTATCTACTTTAATCACTTTGGAGGATTTCCGCGTTGCAGCCCGCAAGATAAAGTCCTATACTAGCACGGAGAAAACTGAGGCCGCTAAAAAAGCGGTTGTAAAGGTTAGGCCAAAAGAAAGGTATAATGATGTTGGCGGCCTTCACGGAGTTAAGGATGAAATAATGAAGGAGATAGGATTGGCGCTGGATCCAGATTTAGCGATGAAAGCAAATTATATACCCCCCAGGGGGTACTTATTTTATGGCCCTCCGGGCACTGGAAAAACTCTTATGGCAAAGGCGCTTGCGGGAGAAAATGATGTTTGGTTTTACGACATAAGCGGCCCCTCTATCATACAAGGCATGTATGGCGATCCAGAAAAGACCATAAGGGACATATTTGATGACGCTCGTAAAAACGCGCCGTCGATAATATTCTTTGATGAAATGGATTCAGTCGCCCCCAAGAGGGGGACTCATGATCCGGTTATGGACAGAATCGTGTCGCAGCTCTTAACTGAAATGGATGGGTTTGTCCCGCTTACGGGAGTAGTGGTAATTGGAACGACCAACCGGATGGATGTGCTTGATCCGGCGTTACTTGAACGGTTTACTAAGCATTTTGAATTCCCATACCCGAGAAACAGAGAAGAAAAGCGCGAAATCGTGGAAATACACTTGCGCGGATATAAAGATGCCCTGGCAACTAACCTTACGGTTGACCAGATACTGGACGTATTTGAAAATAAAACTTTATCTCCTAGGAAGATCGAAGATACTATTAATGACGCGAATAGACTAAGGGCTAAAGAATTAGAGGCAATATCCCAATTTGTTACTGAAGCAAAGAGGGGCGACGAAGTCGCGCTCGGTAATGTTAAGCAAATTTTCGCGATCGATCTGAAGAGGGCTTCCGACGTGCTAGGTTTTGAAGCTAACGAGAGTAATTTGGCCCGCCTTGAGTCGATAGCTCCGTCTAACTATCCTTTGCGCCTCTATCACTTTGAAAAAGCGTTAGAAAACGTAGAAGAAGAAGGAGTTCAAGAAGCTAGGGAAATGATAGAATCTACTGTGAGAGCTGAAAAGGCAGAGGTCGGTAGGTCTTACGGCTTAGTTGCTCTTGGCGAAAGCGCTCAAAGCGGGCTAGTCAGCGCTATTGAGGTCTTGATAAATCCTAATGGTAGCGGAAAGGTTTACGTAATAGGTAGCGAAGCAGGTGAAAGCATCAAAGCTAGTGCGGAAGACGCTTTTATTTACCTCAATTCTATATCTTCTTGGCGCTACAAGAATTATGACATTTACGTAGAACTCGTCACACCCGCGAAGGGGATGGAAAAGCAGCCTATAGGCTTCGGTGCAACCGTCCCACCGGTTTCAGGTCCTTCAGCAGGCTTAGCGATAGGTATTGCCATGGTATCTGCCCTGATAAATGTGCCTGTAGATCCCTCCGTCGTCATAACTGGTGCGTTGACCGCAAAAGGCGAAGTTTGGCCGGTAGGCGGCCTGGACTATAGGGGTAGTGGAAAAGTAGAGGCGGCGTTAAGAGATAAGTATGCTAAGAAGCTCATAATTCCGCAGTACAACTATGATCACTTTGGCGATATAGGCATACAAGAAGTGCTAAAAAAGAGGGCAATACAGGTCATTCCGGTGAAGACTTTACTGGACGGGGTTAAGGAGGCCTTAATTGGGGGACCTGACCAAGATTATGTAACTTCGGCGTTAAACGGCAATTTGGTGGAAACCGCTTGAACGCCGCAGTTTTTATAAAATTACAGGGAACAGTGCAGGGCGTGGGCTTTAGGTTCTTTGCTGAAAGCAAAGCAAAGCGTTTATCTCTAAACGGCTTCGCGAGGAATGAAGAGGATGGGTCGTTGGCAATTTACGTAGAAGGCGAACGGGAGTCTATTGCAAAGTTTATTGACGAAGTATCAACTGGCCCCAGGCTTGCGCGCGTCTCAAATATCGAAGTTAGTTGGAAGGATTTTTCAGGAGAATATAACGACTTTCATATCGAACGATTTATTGATGAAAGCCAAGTTTTGCCGCGTAATTGCCCAAGTAGGTTATTGACGCTTATACCCTTATTTTTGGGTAATGAGAAAATTCGTTTATTCTAGTGCTGTAGAAGTGATGTAGAATTGCCTGGATCTACTTATTTGCTGATAATTAGCGTGCAACGCGCGATTGAAATTAGAGTTCGCAGCGGCCAGGATTTTTTCTTAGAACCCGGTTTATATATTTACGTTGGTAGCGCTAAGGGTCGGCTAAAGCCCAGGTTAACTAGGCATTTTCGTCATGAAAAAAAATTATTTTGGAATATAGATTATTTGCTTGCGGAGTTTAAGCCGTTTCTAGTACTCGTTCTAAAGCCAGATTACGATGAAGTCACGACCGCTTTAATGTTATCGTACCGCCTGCAGTTTGTCAGAAATTTTGGAGCTGCGGATGATCCCATTAATGTCTCTCACCTATTTTATTTTAAAGGCTCCGCGAAAGAGTTATTGGATATCATACCAGATATTTTGGTTAATTAAAGGTTTTATAATGGCCCAAGCGTTACCGCTCTCGCGCGTAGGGCCCTACGAGTTGTCGCTTAAACCCGCTAACCCTGGGGGCGCCTGTGGCAGGGATACCAGCAAGCAGGTTATGGTCGTCGAACGCCAGCCGAATAGTAGCTTATCCCCATAAAGAGCATGTTCGCGGGCCTAAGCCTTCGATTAGCTTGTTCAATTTCCGTTCTAGTCTCCTTATTCTATTTAGTTCTTCTTTTAGTGCATCGGGGCCTTCAAGGCAGTCGCGTAAAAATATTGTGAAGAATTCGTCACTAAGGTCGTCGTCCCTAACCATTTCCCTGAGTAGAAGCGCGTCTTGGGATAAGTCGTAATAGCGCCGTGCCGCTCCTCCCTGATTGGCTTCAGTCCATGACTTTATAATTCCAAGCTCTTCTAGGTCGGCTAAATGCCTGACTAGCGCTTGTTGCCGGATACCTATTTCCTTTACCAGCTCACTTTGATATTTGGCCCCGCTAATTAGCGAAGTAATAATCCTTCTTTTTGTTATACTGCTTACTATTTCAATGATGTCGCGGTCCCTCACCTGTTTGTAGCACCTTATTGTATTTTTATCTCGTTTCCTGGTTTTTGACTAGTCTGCTTAGGTTTTAATGTAATTTCTAATACACCGTTATTATATGTTGCAGTTGCACTGTTAACGTCTACCTCGGTCTCTATAGGTATATCTGCTTCGTACTCTTTATGCTCCCCTTTCCCCTCTACGTGTAATCCGGCCTCATCGCCGGTAAGGTGTATCTGATCTTTGCTCACACCAGGCATTTCGACATATACTTTTATTAGATTATTCTTTTTGTCTTCCATTACATCGTAGTAAGGTTCGATTGCCCGTGTTTCTAGTAATCCTCTTCTACTTGGTTTTACGTTACCGAACTGCTTGAACACTGGCTTGCCATCAGGCCCGACGCTAACCGAAAATCCGTATATGTATGGGCCGAAGGAAAAGTCTTCTCTTCTTACTCTTCCTTTGGCCTCATCAAATATACTGTCTATCATCGCGTCAGCCTCCTCTGAAAGTCTCTCGAATTCATCTAATACATCATCAAACCAATCCCTTTCCCGATCTCTTCTTCTTTCAGACATTTTTGGTCTATCACTATATGTGATAGACATATATAAGTCTTTCTGTATTTAACGCTCATAAACCTGGTTAAATACGCTCAGTTATCACGTGCTATTTTTGGCTCGTAATAAAACATAAATGTTAAGTTTTTATGCTATTTAGATATCAACTATATGTGGAAGTTTATATCTTCAAGATTTTCGCCCAGAGAAGAAAAGTTGTCTGTCGCGCGTTTGTTTATCCAGTACGGTTTAAGTGTCCGGGAAGGTAAGATTTATTGCGGGCAAATAGAGATTCCTACGGCTAAGGTTGCCGCGGTAGCAGGTGTAGATAGAAGGACTGTAAGCGCTACAGTAAAATTGATAGAATCAGATTCTTATTTGAAGAAAATATTCTCTGAATTAGAACCGAGTGGAAGCAGCCTTAAGCGGGTGGCAAAGAATTTTGGCTGGAGTGTTATAGAAATAACGCCTAGTGATGCTTCAAAACCCGGGATATTGGCTGGCGTGGCTTCATTAGTTGCTTCAAGAAATTTGAGTATCAGACAAGCAATAGTCGACGATGTCGAGTTAAACCCTGATCCTAAGCTAACTATTGTGGTTGAAGGCCAGCTTCCTCCCGAATTAATATATGAAATAAAAAAAGTTCAGGGAGTGAACAGCCTCAGTATACTTTAGGAATTCTTATATACGTTGCATCCTTAATTTTAGGATGCTTTCAAGGGTGTTAGAAGCTTGAGTGAGACCTCGTTCAGGCACGTAGTAAGGATGGTGGGCTTTGACCTACCCGGAGATGTGAAGGTGCCTTATGCTTTATCCAGGATAAGGGGAGTTGGCATAAATTTGGCCATAGCGCTTTGTAAGCAACTTGGAATTGACCCGTCTTTAAGGCTTGGTGAGATTGACGACGCAAAACTCGAATCGCTCGAAAGGGTCCTAAGAGACAAAAAACACGCCACTCTGCCCTTGTGGTTTAAGAACAGGAGGTCCGATGCTATAGAAAGTGAAGATATGCACTTGATCGGGTCTGATTTATTGATGGGGGTACGGGGGGATGTTGAGTTAGTGAAGCGGATAAAGTGCTGGAAAGGAGTTAGGCATTCACTTGGGCTTAAGGTAAGAGGGCAGCGGACGAGAGTAACCGGTAGATTTGGGCGCTCGGTCGGCGTGTCTAAAGGTAAGCTCAAGCAGGCAATGGCTCCTTCAGCTACGCCTGCGCCTGCCGCGCAGCCTCAACAGCAGAAGTGATGGATCATGGGAGATATAAAAAGACCTAGAAAGAAGTGGAAGGGCCCTACAAACCCATGGTTAGTTAGTTCTTTACAGGGGGAAATGCAGTTAATGGGCAAATATGGCCTTAGGAATAAGCGTGAATTATATCTTGCCGAGGCAGTAGCCAGAAAATATAGGAGAATGGAGAGAGAATTTTTCGCTTTGCCTCCCGAAGAGAGGGGGGCCAATGAATCCCTTTTGATAAGCAGACTTTATGGCCTCGGGTACTTAGAGTCCCCCCAGGGTACATCCGATTCCGTATTGTCGATGGGTGTTGAAGCAATTTTGAATAGGCGTTTTCAATCTTTAGTGGCTCAGAAAGCTAATATATCATATTTTACCGCGCGCCAATTGATAGTCCATGGCCATGTAAGAATATTTGGGAGAGCGGTAAGGTCCCCTGGTGCCTTAATTAATCGCGAAGACGAGAAAGGAATTGAAATTCCCAGCGTGCTCGTAGAGAAGATAACTGGTACCAAGGAAGGGTCTGATCAGGGTAAGAGGTGAGACTGTTGAGTGATAACCTGAATTGGGGGATAGCTTGGATATATAGTTCATTTAGTAATACGCTGATTTACATAACTGATATAACTGGAAGAGAGCTAATATCAAAGAAATCGGGCGGCGAAGTCGTAAAAGCTGATCGGGAGAAGCCCTCTCCGTATGCAGCTACGCAAGCAACGATAGCTGCTGCTAGGGAAGCTAAAGAAAAAGGAATAAATGCCTTAAAAGTTTACGTGAGAGCGCCTGGAGGTCACGGAAGCAAGACACCAGGTCCAGGTGCCCAGGCCGCAATCAGGGCGCTTTCAAGAGAGGGATTCTTTATTGGGGTAACCGAGGATATAACTCCACTGCCCCACGATACTACAAGGAGACCTGGGGGCAGAAGAGGTAGAAGGGTATGACGGAAGCTGGCCCATCATTATCGGTTATAAGTAAGGAGGGTCAATCATATAAAATTCTGTTAGAAGGGATTAGTATCGCGTTAGCCAATTCTATAAGGAGGGTCCTTCTGGCCTTTGTCCCAACCCTCGCCGTAGATGAAATAATTTTTGATGAAAATAATACCTCATTTTACAGAGAATACATAGCGCATCGCTTGGCATTAATACCGATTAAAACTGTTATGAGTTACGAAGAATTAGCAGATAATTATTTTGAGCCTAAGGCCGAAGTAGACATGGCGTTGTCCGCGAAAGCCGAAAAAAATGAAATCGTTTACGCATCAGAATTAAAATTTCCTGATGGTTCGGTCGCTACGGAGCACCCGCGCATCCCAATAATATCGCTTACCGCAGGGCAGAGCTTAAGGGCTGAGCTGAGAGCAAAAATAGGCACGGGTAGGGATCACGCTAAGTGGCAACCTGTTAGCGCTACCTCTGTTATAAACTATCCTGTAATAAAGATAAATGGGAGTTGCGAAGATTGCGCTAAGTGCGCATCCGTGTGTCCTACGGGAGCAATAACAGAAAGAGATGGTAAATTGATTGTAGTGGATGAGTTATTGTGCACTTTGTGCGGTATGTGTATGGATCAGTGCCCTGAAGCGATATCTGTTTCAGGCGATGCGCGCAGGCACATATTGTCCTTTGAGTTAAACGGGCAATTAGATGCTCGTACCGCACTTATGGCGGCATTGGAAATACTCAATAGGGAGTTAGGTAATATATTATCACAATTGGAGGGGCTCGTAAATGAGGAGAAAACCCAGTAATCCGGAAGTGTTGATGACGGTCAAGGCTTTGTACAGTAGTGGAAAAAATATGATGGAAGCGCTGGCTAAAAACCTAGAAAATGGTTCAGCGACGAGAGTTTCCGTTGACGTTGGGGAGCTCTCAGGGCTTTACGATAATCATAAAGGCGTAGCAGTGCCAGGTAAAGTTTTAGGATGGGGAGAGGCTAATATTCCGATGAACGTAGCAGCGGTCTCATTTTCTGAAAGCGCCAGAGAAAAAATAGAAAGGGTAGGAGGAAAGTGTTACTCACTTTACGAGTTTGCCTCTTTACCTGAAGCCCCTTCTGGGTGGATCTTAGTGAAATAGGTGAAAATTTTGAAAAATTTTGAACCAGATTTGGTTTTTGATGCTAGCAATGCCGTAGAAGGTAGGCTTGCTTCGGTAACAGCTAAAGCTCTCCTGGAAGGCAAGAATGTAGCGATTGTGAACGCGGATAAGGCCATCATATCAAAACCCATTGACGGGGTGGTTAAGTGGCTTCAGCCTTGGTATGGAATACATTCGTGGATAAATCCTAGAAAGCACAGCCCTAGAAAATATATGACCGTAGAGGGATACTTTAGGACATCGATCAGAAACATGCTTCCCGTAGATAAGGTCAGGGGAAGGGAAGCATATAAAAGGCTTAGGGTTTATGAAGGGGTACCAAAAGAGTTATCCTCGTATCAATTTGAAACGCCAAAAAAAGTAATGTGGAATGGTAAGGAGGGGCACTGCACTACTCTCTTAGAGTTAGCTTCTTATTACGGGAGAAAGAGGGTTGAGCACGTTTGAGTAATACAGCTGAAGTTATGAAAAGCGTTACTGCAACTGGAAAGAGAAAGAAAGCACTGGCAAAGGCATTGGTCAAGGCCGGCGCGGGCCGCTTTCTGGTGAACGGCTATCCCGTAGAATTACACCCCAATATGCAAGTTAGGTCGCAGTTAAAAGTACTTTACGAGGCATTGAGGCCTTACAGCGATAAAATTGACGTCGAAGTAAAAAGTTACGGAGGTGGGTATATGGGGCAATTCCAGGCTACTGTATACGCCGTCTCTAGAGCGGTTTATAATTTCTTTGATAAAGACGACTCTGTAAAACAGGTACTGCTAGAATTTGATCCTCACGCCTTGAGCGGTGACCCCAGGGAAAAAGAGCCAAAGAAGTTCGGCGGTAAAGGGGCTAGGAGTAGGTTCCAGAAGTCCTACAGGTGACGCGATTGCTCTTTCCCGTCAGATGTTTTACCTGTGGGGGTGTAATAGGCGACAAGTGGGAGGATTATGAAAAAGCTATTAAAGAGGGCCGCGATCCGGCTAAGGTGCTAGACGAATTAGGAGTAAAACGCTACTGCTGCAGGAGGATGTTTTTAACGTATTATGACCTGGCTGATCAAATCCTAGAGTATTCCAGGAAAGGAGAGCCTTAAAACCCGTGGGATGTGATGCGTATGTCTTCCGACGAAACTGAAAGGCAGAATATAGAAGGCGAGTTGCTGGTACCTCAGGAGACTTATATGTTGAGCGGAATTCACATAGGGACAGAGGCCGAAATCAAGGCCATGAAAGGTTTTATTTATAAAGTTAGAAATGACGGTATTCATATATTCGACCTCAAGAAGATAGACGAAAGATTAAGGGTTACGGCTAAAATGCTGGCCCGTTACGAGCCTAACGGGGTGCTGGTCGTCGCCGCGTCTCGTTTCGCTGTAAGACCAGTTCAGAGATTTGCCGAGTTAACTGGTGCTACAGCTTTTGTTGAGCGCTTCACGCCGGGCTTATTGACGAATCCAAATCTTCCGGGTTATATGGAGCCTCAGGTAGTATTTTTATCCAATACGGAGGGCGGGGGGCAAGTTGTATCAGAAGTATCTTTAGCAGGCATACCTTTGGTAGCCTTCTGTGATAGTAATAGTCCCGTTGAATATGTAGATTTGATAATCCCTATGAATAATAGGAGCAGGAGGTCGTTGGCTTTAGCTTATTGGTTGTTGGCCCGGCAGGTTCTTCGCGAGAGAGGACAACTCGGTGCACAGGAAGATCTTCCCGAAGGGCCAGAGAGCTTTGAAACAGAGGCAGAGGAAGGAGGGATTGAATGAGTATGACCCCGGGAACGGGGTAGTAATCGTAAAAATCGGCGGTAGCGTATTAACGTTTAAAGAGAAATTTTTTGAACCAAGAACTGAAATTATTGCGCAACTCGCGCAAGAGATTAAAAGCGCGCTACCAAGATTGGGGGGGTTAATTTTAGTTCACGGCGGTGGATCCTTCGGTCATCCAGTAGCCGCGCATTACTTGCTTCAAAAAGGGTATGCTTCAAATGCGCCAGCGATTGCGTTAACTGAGGTTGAGGATGCTATGAGGAAGCTAAACGGAATTGTTGAAGAAGATTTGATGCGCGCAGGGCTTCCCGTTTTTACCGTGCAAACGTCGGCCGTTGCAAGGGCAAGACAAGGTAAATTGGCGGAAATTGATGTTCGTTTCTTTTCAGAACTTTTATCTTTATCTTTGATACCAATAACGTACGGTTCTCTTGTTTTTGACGAAACTTTGGGCTATACGATAGTTTCTGGTGATGATATATCCGTTAAATTGGCGGTCGGACTAGGTGCTAAATCCCTTATTTTTGTGAGTGATGTCGATGGTTTATACGATCGCGATCCCAAGATTCACCCAGACGCTAAACTATTAAGGAAAGTGAGCCTGGCAAGGGATCACGTAATCTTCGGCGAGGTTAAAGACGTGACGGGTGGTATAAGAAATAAAGTGGAAAATGCTGGCTTAGCGGTTAGCTCTGGTATAGAGGTTCGCCTTATAAACGGTTTAAGGCGTGGGAATTTATACGCAGCTTTAAACGGGGAAGACATCGGCACGGAGTTCATCGAATAGTGATTAAATTGAGTTCAGAAAATTCTAAAAAAAGCGACAGAAAAAAAGACCACATAGAAATAGCGCTGAAGCATGACGTAGTCCCCAAGAGGTTTACTTCTCAATTTGATGAAGTAGTGCTTATTCATGAAGCTTTGCCCAGTTTAGACTCGAGCGATATTGATATGTCGCTGGAGTTTATCGGAAAGAAGCTATCCGCCCCCTTAATAGTGGGGGCTATGACTGGCGGGACTGCGGGTAGCGAGGTCATAAATGGAAATATAGCTGAAGCCGTGGAAGAGCTAGGTCTTGGTATGGGTATTGGTAGCCAAAAGCTAGCTTTAGGGGATTCATCTATTGAGTACACTTTTGCTATCGCTAGGAGAAAAGCCCCTAACGCGCTAATTATAGGGAATTTGGGTGCCTCGAACGTATTCCGTATGAGTAAAACGGAGATCAGGCGCGCGGTTGAAATGATCCAAGCGGATGCACTGGAAATTCATTTGAACGCTTTGCAAGAATTTTTGCAACCAGAGGGTGAGCCTAATTTTAAGGGTTTGGAGGAAAAATTAGATCAAATATGCGATGAAGCCGAAGTGCCGGTTTTCGTAAAGGAGACCGGCTCAGGAATTTCTATGGAGACTGCTAAAAGGCTAAACGGCAAAAAAATTTCTGGATTTGATATTGGAGGAGCCGGCGGGACGTCCTTTGCTATTATTGAAGGAAAAAGGCGTGATGACGATGTAGCGGAGCCATTCTATAGTTGGGGAATCCCTACGGTCGCTTCGATTATGGAAGTTCGTTCAGTAAGCGATAAGTTGATTATTGCAAGCGGGGGCATCCGGAGCGGTCTCGACGCGGTAAAAGCCATGGTTTTAGGAGCTACTTTATCTTCTATGGCAAGACCCCTTCTAAGACCGGCGACGCGTTCTTCGGATGAAGTAAAAAATTTCCTCGTTAAGGCAGAAGAACAAATAAGGATTGGAATGGCGCTTACTGGTTCTAAAGATTTGAAGGCTTTAATGAAGGTAAAGTTCCTACTGATGGGTGATCTTGCCCAATGGGTTCGGCAGAGGGGGATTTCTGACCTGTAATTCAAAGATGCCTAGCTTCAAGACCGGCTAGAAGTAGCCGCTAAAAATAGATTGCGATTTTGGGCATCAAGCAGGGAGCGAAAATTCCGCTTTTGCGAAAACGGATTAAAAACCTCGAATGAGCCTATCCAAAGTGGAGGCTGTCACCCATGAGAGTACCGGCTTGCCGCCGAAGCGAGACCTGGGTGCATTTGTATGGAGAGGATATGCGTATTCTAATCCGTTGCCCAGCGCCAGACCCATAGATGTTTGGTCATAAACCCTAAATGCTGGTAAACGTTAATCGCGATGGCCATATTGGTGAGTTAGTTGCCAGGTATCGAAGATGTAGAGCGGGAAATTAAAATAGTACTTAGGGGGGAACCCGAAATACTTTTTGACGCCGCGAATTATCTAATATCAACTGGCGGAAAGAGGCTAAGGCCTCGGCTGCTTTTGAGTTTTAATGATGCTTTGGGTGGAAATCATGAACAGGCGATAAAGGCGGCAGCTTCTATCGAAATGCTTCATAATTTCACTCTAATACACGATGATATCATGGATAAGGACGAAACTAGGCACGGCGTACCTACTACGCACGTGAAGTACGGGGAGGCAATAGCTATACTGGCAGGAGACGTACTTCAATCGCAATCTCAAATGGAAATGGCAAGGGCCACCGAGGGATTACCTAAGAGTAAGGCACGCCATCTACTTGAAAGGCATGCATATGTATCGACTGAAATAGCTAGGGGTCAAACCCTAGATATGACGTTTGAGAATTTACCTTATGAAAAGTTTAACTCAAAGCTGTATTACTCTATGATTAAGTTAAAAACGGCTGTGTTATTTTCTCACGCTTGTTGGGTTGGGGCTTATCTAGCTGATGCGAGCTCCAGTTTGGCCAATAAAGCGGCAATATTTGGGCTTAACCTTGGAATGGCTTTCCAAATGGCTGATGATATATTAGGTCTCGTAGGCGACCCATCCATCACGGGTAAACCGGTCGGCAGCGATGTTCGGAACGGCAAAAGGACTATGCCAATAATTATTGCGTTGAGTAAGCTAAGCGGGGAGAAAAGACTAAAAGTGCTTAATAAGCTAAAAAAAGAAGATACCTCGGTTATTGGCGATATAGTCGAAATAGGCGCAATTAATGATACTAAATTATTGATGAATCAGTTTTACCAGAAAGCTGAATCAGTTTTATCTGAGCTTCCGAAGTCCACTCATATTGAAGATTTAAGGGCTTTGCTTTCTTCTTCGGTGGTAAGAGAAAAATGAGTTTAGAAGACGAAATTCTCCTTTTGGCGGCAGAGAATGCCGTCCAGCATGGCAAGGCGATGCAAGGACCGGTTATGAATGCGGTCCTATCGGCACACCCTGAATTAAGGGATCAGGCTAAGGCAATTGCGATTAGTGTAGCGCATGCAATTCAAACGGTGAATTCTGCGAGTAAAGACGAGTTAAACGCGTTAATCGCCGAGTTAGCGCCGCTCAGAGTACCCCAAAAAGAAAAACCGAAAGAAAAAGAAGAAAGGGCTCTTCCGCCGCTCCCGGCTGCTCAACGCGGTGCAGTAATCACTAGATTTGCCCCTAATCCGGATGCCCCTTTGCACTTAGGTAATGCTAGGGCCTTGGTCCTTTCTGCAGAATACGCGAGATTATATGAGGGTAAGTTTATACTGAGATTTGAAGATACCGATCCGCATGTAAAACCACCCCTGCCAGAGGCTTATGAGTGGATACGGCAAGACATAACTTGGTTAGGGTATAAATGGGATGTGGAGTGGATACAATCACAACATTTATCAAATTATTATGATACTGTAAGAGAACTCATAAGAAAAGGTTTAGCTTACGTGTGCACCTGTACGGCCGAGCACTTTCAAGAACTCAGAAGAAAAGGTGAGGCTTGCCCACATAGGGGGCAAACAATTTCGGAAGCACTGTCGCTATTCGAAAAAATGGTAAGCGGCGGTTTTGATGAGGGGCAAGCAGCAGTGAGAATGAGAACTGATATGAAACATCAAAATCCGGCTTTAAGGGATTTTCCGTTAATGCGGGTAGTCAATCCAGATTTGCACCCCCATCCTTCGTTGAAGGAAAAAACTTGGGCTTTCCCGCTGTATAACCTTTCGGCGGCGGTAGACGACCATTTGTTGGGTGTCACGCACGTACTCAGGGGCAAAGAGCACATGACTAATGAGCAGGCTCAATCCTATATTTACAGTGGAATGGGCTGGAAGCAACCGATGTCCGTAGAACACGGTCGGTTAATGCTTGAGGGGATACCGCTTAGTAAAAGTCAGGTTAGAAAAGCCCTTGCTGGAGGCTTATATAATGGCTGGGATGATCCGCGTCTTGGAACGCTTATGGCGCTCAGGAGAAGAGGTTTTTCTCCAAGAGCTATAATTGATTTAATGATCGAGGTTGGACCGAAACCAAACGACGCGATGATTAGTTGGGACAATCTATTTGCTATCAACAGGAAATACTTGGAACCCGTTTCGCACCGCTATTTTGTAGTTAGAAATCCCATAAAAGTGGCTGTTGAAGGATTGGGCAAAAAGACTGTGAGCATACCACTTCACCCCGATCACGCGGAGATGGGCTCGCGTACTATCTCCGTAGAAAACGGCGAGGTCTACGTGCAAAAAGAAGACGTCGAAAAAGGAAAATTGGTTAGGCTTATGGATTTGGTGACTGTACGTTACTTGGGAGACGGTAAAGCGAAAATAGAAGACATAGGACCTGAGCAATCAGTATCTGAAGGGATAAAACGTGTGCAGTGGGTTCCCAGCTTTGCGCTTGAGGTAAAGGTTGTTACTCCAGAAGAAGTAATTCAGTGTTTAGCTGAGCCGTCTTTAGCTAATGAGCCGAGGGACGCTACTGTGCAGATGGTTCGGTGGGGCTTTGCTAGAATTGACTCTTTAGATGAACATGGTAATCCAATACTATATTTTGCGCATCGTTGACTAAAATTTTAAAATAGGTCTTGGAATATTTGCTTGCGGTGATAAAGGTTTGGGTTGGGAGCGGGCCTTCTACTTCCACACAAGCCTTTACCCGTCGAGTGAGTTACCCCCCAGCTGAAGCCTCCTGATTCAACGATAACGACTGCTTGGG
>OGCG01001073.1_pt1 | contig 14428 bp, 15 predicted proteins | sample 1570061 | NCBI WGS metagenome assembly OGCG01 (sample SAMN06268698, study PRJEB24515) | hot springs metagenome | isolation source: Joseph's Coat, Yellowstone National Park, Washington, USA | place: USA:Joseph's Coat, Yellowstone National Park, Washington, USA
CCACTATCGAATACTTAGTTTGTGACAATGATAAAGGACTATTCTTAGGTTCAATATCTATACCAAGAATTTTCTCCATTTTTATCCCCTTATATATTTCATAATTTTATCGAAATCTGATTCTATATTGTATTTTTTAGAGAAATAGTATAAAATGTTTTGTAAATCTCTATTTAGTAATACGTGATCATCGACCTTCCACTGTGGCCAATCTATTATATATACATTTTCATCGTTATCTACAAGTATGTTATAAGGGCTGAGGTCTCCATGTATCATTTTACCGCAATAATTATACGCTATTCTTAACGTTCCAAGGATACTATTTAGCGCCTTATTAGGATCTTTCAATTCATAATTATTTAGTAAAGTTCCTTCTATAAATTCTGTTACTACTGCATTATATTCAGTTGCTATAGGTTTAGGTACATATCCTGAATTATCATGTATGCATTTTAGTGCATCAAATTCTCTTTTTGCGTTATCTAATGTTATGGTAATCCAACTTTTTCGTTCGGTATAACCACGTAATATTCTAGCTTTTTTATAACTACTTTTACCTATTCTATGGAACTTTATTGCTAACGTATTATCATTAAAATCATATCCATAATATACTACACTTTCTTTTCCTTCTCCTATTTTTTCTCCTAATGTTTTCAGGATATTTTTAATATATAAGTTTTTAATTGCTATAGTATCTAAACCAGAAAAGTTTATTCTATAAGAGATTTCTCCTCCTAGTTTTTCATAGTTTATCAAACCTAAATCTATTAATTTTAGTAATGAAATCTGCATTTCTTTAGGTCTAAAATTTATTTGCCTAGCCAGAAAAGATTGCGGAACAGCTTCAAATTGATCTCTAAACTGAAGTAACGTTTTTAAAATAATATATTCTGAGGAAGAAACTAAGGAAGTCTTTTCGGCTAAAGAGCTTACGGGCATAATGTCTATATTATTAATATTTTATCATGGGTTATTATTGCTTAATGAAGTTTCGGATTTGTCTTTAGCTTCTTCTATTTTTCTTATAGTACATTTGCCAGGCAATAGTTTAGAGATTTCAGACTGTAATAATTTAGAACTTAGAGAAAGTTTCTTAGAAAATATCTTTGCCAATCTTTCTGAAATTTTAGAAGGATCTTCATTTCCTGGTATAAGTAAAGCATAGATTTTACATTTTTGCGAAATTACATCTTCCGAACCTACTACTATGTTAAAAATATTATCGTTTCTACATATTCCTATAGCCAATTCCAGTTTTACACTATTTATAAAATTTTTCTTTCCGTATATCATAAACGATCCTTTAGGTAAATATTCTCCAGTTGGTGGTGATTTAGATACTTGATTTCCATAAACCCAGAATACATCAACTGCGCCTAATCCAATTTTCCAAGCTTTCGAATAGCACGCTGCTATTAGAGCAGCGTCTTTAAGATCGCTTTCATCTATATTTACTGGATTTTTAATTATAGTTGCTGATGCACCTTGAATATTGGCGTGCATAAATATATCTTTTTCATCAAGAAGCTTTCTAACTAGACTCTCATTCTGATCCTGATCTTTCCCAGCTATTACAAGATAGCCGTTTCTAGTAAATGCCCATCTATATTTTTCATACCACTCCCTTTTTTTGAAAATCGACGCAGATTCTTCGTTTTTTTTCTCTATCTGGCTATTAATATCTGATAATTTTTTCTTTAAACTTTCTAGAGTTTCTTCTGCTTTTTTAGCCTTCTGAGAATATATTTTAGCTTCATCAAAATATTTTGATGCGTTTTTTAAAACTGAAATCTTTGGATCTAATTCAATTTCCACATTATTTATATTTATAGTAAATCTTTTTGTATTTCTTTCTATTTCTTTTTCGATCTTATCATAGTTTTCCATTATTATTTTACCAATTTTTCGTAGTTCTTCTTCTTTTTTCCTATCCTCTTCAATTGCCTGAGCAACTTGAGAAATTGTTATTTCAAGCTTCTTTTTTTCTTCTTCTATTTTTTCAGATCTTTTTATACTTGTCTCCTCTTTTTCTAAATTTGTAAAATAATCGTCTAACGCATCATTAAAACTAGCTCTTTTTTCACATCCATTAAATTCTATTGGCATGACATTAGTATTACTTACACAAGGCTGAATTTTACCACTTTTTATTTCGTCAATAAGTTTATTTATTCTTTCTTTAGCCTCCTCTAAATTCTCTATCGATGATATCTTTATATCTAATGCTGTTACTATTTCTTGTGGTACTCCTAAAATTTTTGATATATTTCCTTTTTTAATATTTTTTTCTAAATCTTCTTTATTTATTTGTATTTTAGGCGGTGCAGTATAAATGGATCCAGGTTTAATTATTCTATCTTTGAATTCTTTATATTCAGTAGAAAATAATATCTTATTGTTTATATCAGTAATTACTAATAATCCTCTAGGTAAAAGTTCAACATAGACGACTTTATCATTACTAAGTTCTAGCCTAATTATTCTTTCTTCATCTAAAATTTCTACTTTTTTAATTATACTATCTCTTATTAGTTCTCTTAATATTCTGGCTTTTGTGTCAAATATTTTTTCTCTATCGTATTTACTAAAGTGTATTCTTTTTCCTGGTTCAATTATAAGATCTTTAGTAGAAGAGCTACAATGTAATTTGAAAATAAATAAATTGTGTATTGCAGTAGAATATATGTTATCTATTCTGCAATTGATTTGATTGGAATTCTCTACTATCCATGCTAATAAATCAAAATATGTCATAGAATTTTTTCTTGTTAACTTTAAAGCCATGACATTTACATATTGATATGTGGATCAAGAAGATAAAATATTATTGATGAGAGGTATAATAGGTTTAATAATAGGAAGTTTTTCCCCATTTTTAGGTTCATTTTTTATCTCTGGTATAGCGATTTTAATTGGATATATAATAAGTGTTGCTTTGATTATTGTTTTATTTAAGCCAAGTAAAAAGTGGTTAATTTTTGGTAAGGGTACATTAACTCTTTTTGTTGCATGGTTTTTAATACTTGTTACGGTGTATAATATTTTAGTTTGACAATGCCTATACAAAAGTTTATTGTAGATGCTATGTTAGGCCGTCTTGCTAGGTGGCTTAGAATATTGGGTTATGATACGTTATATGATAATTCGTATGAGGATTGGAAGATAATTAAGATTTCTCAGGAGCAGAATAGAATAATCATTACGAGAGATAGAGGATTATGCAATAGAGCCAAAAAGAAGAACTTACAGTGCTTCTTTGTGGATCCAGATTATGATCTTATTGATATATTGGCTCAAATGTCAAAAAAATACAAAATAGATTTACATGTTAACATAGAGGCTACAAGATGTGCCGAATGTAATGGAATATTACTAAAAACTGGAGAAAATAAGTGGCAATGTACAAGGTGTAGAAAAGAGTACTGGAAAGGAAAACACTGGAAATCTATAGAAGAGATTCTTATTAAAGCTAGAAGTAAAATAGAAGATAATGAGCTTAGTAAAAATAGAAGATCTGAGTCTAGAGGAGGGAAAGAAACTAGTAAAAATAGCAAGACAAGCAATAATGCTGAAGCTAGGGCTACTTAAAGACAAAGAAGATATATTCGACGATATAATTAATAAGAAAGGTCTGGCATTTGTTACGTTGGAAACTAAAACTGGCAATAAATATTCTCTTAGGGGATGCATAGGTTATGTGGAAGCAGTAGCGCCTATTAAAGATATAGTAGCTAATGCTGCTATAGCTGCAGCTTTTTCTGATCCTAGATTTTCGCCATTAACTAAAGGAGAGTTCAAAAATGTAATTATAGAAGTTACAGTTTTAACTAAACCAGAAGAAATATCTGGAACAAAAAAAGATTTGCCTAAGTTAGTAACTGTAGGAGAAGACGGTTTAATTATTGAAAAAGGGATATTTCATTCTGGTTTACTTTTACCTCAAGTAGCAATGGAATATTGTTGGGATTCTGAGACATTTTTGGCAGAGACATGCCTAAAGGCAGGTTTAACACCAGATTGTTGGCTTGACGAAAACGTCAAAGTTAAGAAATTTCATGGGATAATATTTAGAGAATTAGATCCAGGATCTGAAGTAGTTATGATAAAACCTTCTGAGGTTAAATGTAAACTTTTAGAAGAAATAAGCTAGGTCTAAATATATTTAGATAATAACTTTTTAGGTTAGGAAGTAAAGAGTTATAGAGTGAACTAAGTATGGCAGAACAAGACTATGCAGAATTATTCACACCAGAAGTGCAAAATGCTCTGCAGGATGCTCTTAAAGATATGAAAAATCCTGTGGATATATATGTGTTTATTGATTCAAAAGATAGTAATTGTAATTATTGTGAAGTAACTAAGAAATTTGTAGAATTTGTAAGAGACGCAGCACCTAAAGATAGTAATGGTGAAAGTTTACTTAAGGTAAATGTAATAGACAGAGCTAATGGGGAAGATAAGCAGTTTGAAGAGTTTAAAGTTTCTAGAATACCTACAGTAGCTTTCCTAAAAGGATATATAAGATGGACTGGTGCTCCTTTAGGAGAAGAAATTAGAGCATTGGTTGAAACAATAGTTAGGCTTTCACAAGGAGAAAGTGGACTTAGTCCAGATACTGTATCTGCAATAAAAGAAAAGTTAAATGGTCAGGTTAAAGTAGAAGTAGTAGTAACACCTTCTTGTCCATATTGTCCATACGCTGCTCTCTTATCTCATATGGTTGCGTACGAAGCGTGCAAAGCTGAAAAATGTAATGTATTGTCAGAGGTAGTAGAAGCTTATGAGAACCAAGATATAGCTGAAAAGTATCAAGTAATGTCTGTACCAGCTTTAGCTGTTAATGAGTCTGTCGAGTTTATAGGCGTTCCTAATGAAGAAAACTTCGTTGATACGCTAATACAAAAACAGAAGGTATGATAAGGTCTTATTTTTCAATAAGTTTAAATTGGTTTAAGCATAATTTTTTTGGTACATGAGGGTATTAATTCTTAAGTTTACAGACGAAGAGTATTCTAAACTAGAAGAAGAGGCTAGAAGAGAAGGTTATGCTTTACTTTCAGATTATGTTAAGTCACGTATATTTTATTCATCCAATTCATCGTCTCAACCAACCCAGATTTCCAATGTAGATGATATAGTGAGAAAAATAGAGCGAAAAGTGCAAGATATGGTAAATCCATTTACTGCTGAAGTAGAAGATTTAAAAAGAAAGATTGCAGAAATTTCTGAAAAAATAGAAAATATAGAAACTAAAAGTGTGGAAAATGAATCTAAGCCTAGGAAGGAACCTATTTATAGAAACGAACAAAAGGAACAAAGAGAGAAAAAAACTGCTATAGATTATTTAAGAGACCAAGGTGCCATATATGAAAGCGAAGTAAAACTAAAGAATCCCGACTTATTTTTTGAAAAATTAGAGAAGCAAGGAGCCAAAATTGTTTACACAGAAAAGGAAAGAATAGGTCTAGATCCCAAGTTTTTTGAGGAATTTTCAAAAAAATTAAATGATATTCATACAGCAGACGATGTAGATGCTCAAAAATTTCTAAATAGGACAGAATATAAGCTTTTCCAGAAACTTAGAAGCGCAGGAGCAGTATATTTTGATAATTCCACTAAAAGTTGGAAGATGCTTGCAAATTAAATCTAGCTAAGGTAACTCCTTTTTGTCCCTGGTATTTTCCATGATATGGATTCTCTACAGGAGTTAATGTTTTGGCAAATATAAGATGTATAAAACGTGTTCCCTCCTTTATTTTTATCGGAAAGGCAGAGCCAAGTACTTCTATTGTAACTTGACCTTCGAATCCAGCGTCTACAATAGTAGGAGGAACAAAAAGTCCTAGTCTTGCAAAAGACGATCTCATATTTACAAAGGCCATAACATCACTTGGCAGTTTGATCATTTCTTTTGTAGTTAGTAATACGTGTTCTTGAGGATTTATTATAAATTCTGTACCCTTTTCAATTATAAAGAACTCGTTTATATCATTTTCGTCTAATGTAAAGATTTTATTTGTATTCTTAAATCTAGCTATCTGATCTCCTACTCTTAGATCAACACCATTTTCTCTTATACTATCTGAATTTAGAGGATCTATTATTATCCATCCCTTTTCTAGATAATATTTTAGATCTCTATCTCCTAAAATCATATGAGTATTTTATTCAAATGTACCATTTTAAGACCTTTTTGCATTTTATAAAATGGGTAATTATATGTAAATATATTCTATATCATTGAAAAATTAAAATCAGAGTAACTCTGATAAGTCATCTCCTCCTTTTGCCTTTTTTCATCACCGAATATATTAATAATGCTTGTATAATAGATATTTTTATGGAGTTTAAAGTTATAGCAGATTACTTTGATAAACTAGAAAAAATCAGTTCGAGAATTCAACTTACAGCCACTCTAGCTGACTTGTTCAAAAATACTGATAAAACTGTTATAGATAAGGTAGTATATCTGATTCAGGGTAAACTGTGGCCAGATTTTACTGGACAACCAGAAATAGGCATAGGTGAAAAATTTCTAATAAAGGCAATTTCTATAGCTACTAGCGCTAAAGAAGAGGAAATAGAAAAAGAATTTAAAAATCTAGGAGATTTAGGTCAAGTAGCTTTTAATCTAAAGCAAAATACTCAAAATTCTAGTATATTATCTTATTTTGGCTCTCAAATAAGTCAAGGTTTAACTGTAGAAGAGGCTTATGATGACTTAGTTAAAATAGCTACGTCTCAAGGCGAAGGAAGTAGAGATATTAAGATAAGAATATTAGCAGGCTTATTAAAGAAAGCTACTCCTTTAGAAGCTAAATATCTAGTAAGATTTGTAGATGGCAGACTCAGAGTCGGTATAGGCGATGCTACTGTACTTGATGCGCTAGCAATAACTTTTGGCGGTGGACAGAATTTTAGGCCTCTTATTGAGAGAGCGTATAATTTAAGGGCAGATCTAGGTAATATAGCTAAGGTATTAGTTGAAAATGGAATAGAAGCTATAAAGACAATAAAGCCTCAACCTGGAATTCCAATAAGACCTATGTTAGCAGAAAGACTATCTGATCCTCAAGAAATGATGGAAAAAATGAACAATATAGCTCTAGTCGACTATAAGTACGACGGAGAAAGAGCTCAGATTCATAAGAGTAAAGATAATATTTTCATATTTTCTAGAAGACTAGAAAATATAACAAGTCAATATCCTGATGTAGTGGAATACGTTAGTAATTTTATAAGAGGAGAGGAATTCATAGTAGAAGGCGAAGTAATACCAGTAGACCCAGAAAGTGGCGAGATGAGACCATTTCAGGAACTTATGCATAGGAAGAGGAAATCAGATATACATGAGGCAATAAAAGAATACCCCGTAAATGTGTTTTTATTTGATCTAATGTACTATGAGGGCGAGGATTATACAGTCAAGCCCTTACCAGAGAGAAGGAAGAAACTAGAATCAATATTATCACAGAATGATAAGATTCATATTGCAACTCATATAATTGTGGATAACACTGATAAACTTAAGGAATTCTTCTATCAAGCTATATCAGAAGGTGCAGAGGGTGTTATGCTAAAATCTATTTCTAATGATTCAATCTATCAAGCTGGATCTAGAGGGTGGTTATGGATTAAATTTAAGAGAGATTATCAGAGCGAAATGGCAGATACTGTAGACCTTGTTTTAGTCGGTGCGTTTTATGGTAAAGGAAAGAAAGGTGGTAAATATAGTTCTTTCCTTATGGCAGCATATAATCCTGATAAGGATGTATTTGAAACCGTATGCAAAGTAGCTTCTGGATTTACTGATGAAGAACTAGATAACTTGCAAAAGAAAATTGAAGAACTAAAAAGATCTGATAAACATCCTAGAGTAGATTCCGAGATGATTCCTGATGTATGGGTTACTCCATCATTAGTAGCTGAAATAATAGGTGCTGAGATAACTATCTCTCCATTACATACTTGTTGTAAAGATAATTATGAGAAAGGTGGACTATCTGTAAGATTTCCAAGATTTATAAGATGGAGACCAGATAAAAGCCCAGAAGACGCAACAACTTCTAAGGAGATCTATGAGATGTATAATTCACAGCTAAAGAAGATTGATGACAAAACTAGTGAGAATATCTAATAATAGGGACTATGTAAGATGTATTTTAATATGAGCATAGAAATAGAGCGTGGAGGAGCAATAATAGTAGGTAAGAATTTTACCATAGACGGTCATTCAAAAAGAAATTTTAGGGTTGTAAGCCATTTTCATGCTGATCATATATTAGGTCTTTCAAAAAGTATAAACGAATGTTTAGGTATTATAGCTACGCCTCAAACTTTAGATGTATTGGAAATTTTAGGATATAAAATTCCGCTTAAGAAAAAATTCGGTCTAAAATATAATTTAAGTTTAGACATGGAAGGAGAATCTATTTCTTTAAAACCTGCAGAACATATTTTAGGGTCTGCACAAGTATATATAAAATTAAAAGATGGAACAAGTGTTGGATATACTAGCGATTTTAAAAATCCAGGTAGCGGGACACCAATTTTAGATTCTGATATTCTAATTTTGGACTCTACATATGGTAAACCGGAATTTAGACGACCATTTAAACAGGAAATGGAATACTTATTTCCAGACTATATCAGAGATTCATTAATAAATGGTCCAGTTAGAATTTATGCATATCATGGTAAGATTCAAGAAGTTATGAAATTCCTTAGAAAGTCTGGTATAGATGCTCCTTTTTTAGCAGAGGGAAAAATATTCGAAATAACTAAAGTAGCTAAAAAATATGGCGAAAAAATAGATGATATATTTAATATAAAAGATGAAGAGAGTAAAGATATAATAAAAGATGGTTGGTATATAGAATTTAGACATTTTAATGAGTTTAAAAAACGTAGTAGTGATTTTACCAATTTTCTATTATCTGGTTGGCAATTTAGCGTTCCTATAAGGAAGCTGGATAATAAAACTTTTGTAGTAGCGTTTAGTGATCATGGAGATTTTGATGAGACTATATATTATGTTGATAATTCGCCTGCAAAAACTATTATTACAGATGGAGGAAGAAACGGTTACTCGAAAGAATTAGCTAAATATATTAGAGATAAATTAAAGAGAAATGCTTTTAGTCTTCCTTAGATTACCATATTTTCTTGTATTAGTTGATTATTTTTAAATCTATCAGGGGAGAAAATATTAATAAATTTAGATTTTATATTATCTGCTATTAGGTCAGCCATAATTTTACCGGAAAAAGGCGAAAACATCATTCCATGTCCACTGTATCCTGCGTCTATATAAAGACCATCAGGCCAATTATTTGAATATCCCATTATATGTGAATGATCTGGAGTCATTTCATAATATCCACTCCATCCTCTGAGTATTCCTATTCCTTCTGTTCCTTTTATTAGATTTCTTACCCCTTTTAGAAATTTAATTGTATTTTCCAAAGATATCGTAAATGGATAAAATGAATAGTCCTTTTTATCCTCTATACCGCCTATAATTTCTCCTTTTAAAGTTTGAGACAAATAGATTTCATGATTGGTGTCTATAACTAACGGCTTAACTTTGAATTTTATATTTTCCGTGATATATATTTCTTTTTTTTCTGGATATATTGGAACGTCGTTAATAAGTAATGAACTCCAGGCACCAGCTGTTACTGCTACAATATCACCATCTATTATTTTATTACTCTTTAACTTTACGCCTCTTACTTTATCGTCTACTAATATTTTTTCTACTTCGTCATAAATAATCTTAATTTTATCTTTTATAACCTCAAAATAGCTATATAAAATATAATCATGATGAAATGATCCGTCTTGAGGGGCAAAGTAACACGTCTCACCATATTTAAGAAAATCAAAATTATTGCAATCCATAAATTTACCTCCAACACCTAAAGACGACCACGTTTTATCTAGCTTCCTAAAAATGTCTATGTTCTCATTATCTAGTAACCATAAATATCCAGTTTTAAGCAATAATGGATTATATTTCATTTCCTTAGATTCTCTTATAAGAAATCTTATTCCCTCTATTGCAAAATTAACATTTTCTTTACTATTGAAATGATATCTAAATCTACTAGCATTTCTACCGCTGGACCCGTATCCTATTCTGTTTTTTTCTATTAGGATAATATCACTAATACCTTTTTTATATAGGTGATATACTAGACTTAATCCATGTCCTCCTGCTCCAATTACAATTATGCTCATTTTTACCACAACGGATATAAGGGTGATCTAAAAGTAATTAATTTCTCACTTTCCAGATAACTTCCTAAAAGATAACTGCATATTTTACCTTGACACTCTCCAGTGCATGCGCCAGTAGTTCTTTTTATATCTTCAACTGTTTTATACCCTTTTCTTTTTTCATTTGCTACATCAGAAAAAGTCACGTCTTCACATTCGCAGAAATAACCTTTGTCACCGAAAATATAAGGCGAGGTACGAGTTTCCCAATTTTTTGAATAGAAATGTATCAAATGAGATTCATTTTCGTTTATTTTTTTACGAAATTCGTCAATATATTTTTCATCAATAATAATCTTTGCACTTAAAAAAGAAGTTTCATAATCTGAAATGGCTCTACTTCCTCCTATTACATAAATATTATCTTTTGCTTTTCCATTTATATCATGAGTAGGAAGATATATATGAGAAAATGAATAAAATATATAATCTATATTAGAATTTGAAATAGCCTCTAATCGAGGTTGTTTTACAATCGCATAGACTATTGCATTAATTTTTTCTTCTATTCCATCAAAGTTTATATGCAGTTCTTTTCCTTTTCTTTTTACATTAATCTTATCTGCTCCTATAATATCTATTCCTTCCTTTTCTGCAATGTTAATCCATTTTTTAGAAAACATATTAGTACCTTTTTTGTAAAGTACCTTGGATTTAGCTATAATTGCAGTCTTTAATGCATCATCTGACGATCCAATAACCATTACTTTTCCTATTGACTTATAATTTCTTAAATACATTCTTCTTGAGATTATCCCTGGTATATCATTGTTCTTAAATAACGGTGGAATATATCTACTGCCATTGGCAAATATGATATTTTTAGCATTTACAATAAACAATGTATCCTCAGTTTTTATTAGATATCCTTCATCAAACTTTCCCAAGAATAACCCATTAATAATTTTATCTTTCTTTTCTTTTATAATTCCTTTTATCTTTTCTACAATATTTTTATCTGATAATGGATCAAAGAAGATATCGTCATTTAAACTATCCGAAATTAAAATTGTCTCATTTAAATTCTCTAACAATGAAAGACCAGATATTCCTCCTCCTATTATCATGTTTTCAATTGATAAGTGATCTACGTTATATTCGATAGATGGTAAATAAAACGACGGTAAACTAATGTTTTTCGAGGCTATTTCTATGATTTTTGGAAAATATCTTAAAATTTTCACTTTATGAATAATTTCACTACTTAGTGGTAAATATAGCCTAGAATGAATATTGAGGTTTTCTAAAGAAATTTTAGTACATAAATTTTCTCGTCTTCCATTATGAATTATCTGAGTATATGGAAGACCGGTTTCACAATCTTTTGGAATTCTACATCGTCTTTGTTTCTTGCTTCTGGCACAAATCATTTTATAGCATCTAAGATAGGCTTTCCATCTAACTTATTATAGTTTACATTAAATACTTTTAAAATCGTTGGTACAATATCTACCAATTTAGCGTTAATTTTTCTATTACGTGCTATATTTTTTCCATAAAGAATTATTATCCCATAAAGATCGTCCTTTCTATAATATCCATGATCACCACTTGAATTTTTATATGGTATTATATCTTCTATTTCTTTATCTTTTTCATTATTAGAGCTCATAGAATACATTTCTGCAATTGTCAGTTCTATATCTCCTTCTCTATCCCCTGCAGGAGTTTGTTTTTCATAAATTATTGGAAATATTTTTTCATTACTAGAAGGATCAACATAATTTTCTAAGTTTTTAACTATATAATTTACTAGTTTTGGATATTCCTCTTTTTTCACTATACCTTTTTCTTCTCTTCCAACTAGATTTATTCTTATTATTCCACCGCCGGCGTAAAAAGCTTTTGTTCTCTTCCAGTCTATTTTATTCTCATCTACTCTAAGTACATTAATTTTCTGTAATATTTTATTAACATATACTCGTTTTTTAGCTTTCATAATTCCGTGATCTGAAACTATTGCTAAATTATCTGCTAAATCTAGTAATGAATTTACGAATTTTTCAGCCATTTTATATGCAGAAAATATGTAATCTAATGATTTTCCATCGTCTATTCCATAAAATAAATGTTGAAAGTTATCTACTATTGGAAGATATGTTATTCCTAGATCCCATTCGGTTTTTCTCAAAATAAAGTTTGAATATTCATAAAAGAAATTAAAAGACAATTCTGCGGTTTTAATATATTCCTCTAAAGTTATTAGACCTTTACTTAGTGATTTATAATCTCCATCGAGTAACATTCCAACTTTTTTAGATATTTTTTCCCATACTTCGTTAACGAGAGACTCGTTATTCCCCCAATTTGTCAAGAAGCTCGGAGGACTTATGTAAACATTATTTACTCTAAAATGTAGAAAAACTATACCTTTTACGTCTCTGTTGTTGCAATTTGCAAGAATTTCTATTGGTCCTATCCATTCATCTTGATTAGCCTTTATATCTAAAGGACCTGTTGGAGTTTCTAAAGTAAGCTGGAATGAGTCACCCGATTTTTTTAATATCCATTTCTTATTTAGAAACTCATTTTCTCCTTCATTAATGATTTTACCTTCACTACATTTCTTGATTTTAGCCTTGTAAGGATCAAATAATATAACGTTATTATTTTTCCATATGTCTGGAAGCGCTTGAGGTGATGACGTTACTATAACCTTAAATCCTTTTTTACCTAAAATGCTCCATATAGGTTCTGCGATTAATGAGTAACTATTATATGCTGTTAAAGGAGAGGAGATTGTTCTACCTTTTACAAATATTCTAGGCCCTGTAACTCCATTATTCTTAGGATTTAGTCCTGTAACTATCGATGCTAGTGCTACTGGAGTTATGGAAGGATAAGTACTCTCTAATGGGCCATATGATCCTTCTTCTGCCAATTTGCTAAAAGTGTTTAAGTTATAAACGAATCTCTCAAATAAATGATAAGCCATACCATCAATGATTATTAATAAAAATTTCAAAAATTACACCTTATTCCCTAAGCTTCTTTTGTATTTCATCATCGAACTTAAGTGGACGTATCATATTTATATGATTTCGCTTTATGTTTCCTTTATTATCAAAACTTATTGCAAACTCATAAATTCCTATATCGTTTCTAAACTGACCAAAAACATCATATCTATTTTTAAAATTCTGTATATATTTTATATCTAGACTATCTTCAACAAATTTGGGATCCAATTTCCTCAAAATTTTTACCAGTAACTCCCTAACATCCTCCATACTATTCCCCCAAAACTTTCCTTATTATTCCTTCAAAATCATGCTCATTGCTTTCAATTATCTTAAGATCCGGCCTAAGAAGGCTTATAGTTTTCGTAGTCATTGGCCCTATGCTTATTATCTTATAGCAATTATTTAAAAAACTAGCTATGGTTCTAGCTATTTCAGAACTAGTTAATGCTACTATATTAACATTACATTTCTTTAGCTCTTCCTTTGCCTTTTTTACATTCTCCTTGATAATCGTAGTTTTATAATCATATATTTCCATGTAGGCAATTTTATTTGAGAGAATAGACTTCATATCTGCAGAAGCTTTACTACTTCTAAATGCTACTAGTGACTTAATTCCACTTTCAAGGATTAGATTTGATAGATGAATACTATCGTATTCACTAGGATAAATTGAATTAAATCCTTTTTCTCTTATTAACTCGGAAGTAGGCTTACCTATAGCGAATATTTTTTTATTTTTAACTTTATCCCAATCATCAAAACATTTTACGGCATTTTTGCTTGTAAATGCTATCGCTTCATAATCATCAAAGTCTTTTTTATATGAAATACATTTTATTTCAAATAGTGGTATATTTATTATTTCTATATCTTTATTATGTATATTTTCGCTTAATGAAGGACTAAATAGTAATACCTTCATTTTTCATCTCTTCTAAAAGTTTTTTGCCTAATTCGATTCCAACTATATTTGGTTCTTTATTTGATGATATTTCTACTGTAATTTTTCTTTTACCATTACTGAAACTAGCTATGCCAAACAGCGAGTTATCTTCTTTTTTGAAAAATATACCTATAGGCGAGTGACACCCTCCACCTACTATACGAGAAGCGTTCCTTTCTGCAGTAGCCTCATCTCTTGTATTCTTATCGTCTAGCTCCCTTATTGTCGATAA